>ENA-OQCP01001039-OQCP01001039.1-human-gut-metagenome-genome-assembly--contig:-NODE-1039-length-11246-cov-1.778307_pt1 | contig 11246 bp, 13 predicted proteins | sample MGYA00242760_ERZ504583 | MGnify/ENA primary metagenome ERZ504583 (study PRJEB26092, sample SAMD00036308) | human gut metagenome | host: Homo sapiens | study: EMG produced TPA metagenomics assembly of...
ATCCCAGCAGGATCATTCCATCCAGATGACCAAGTCTCATTCCGATCGTATCTCCTGCTGCCAGGATTCCAAGCCCCAGAAGAAGGAGCGCACAGATCATGGAAAACGGAATATCCCTCCGGATGGTTTCCTTCTGTACAAGGATCGGCGTCAGGATGGAACAGACTCCCACAACTACCATCAGATTAAAAATATTGGATCCTACCACATTGCTGACCGCAAGCTCATTGTTATTGACCAGTGACGCTGTAACGCTGACTGCAGTTTCCGGAAGAGATGTTCCATTGCCACAATAGTAAGGCCGATGATGATCGGCGGCACCTTCAGCCTTTTTGCGATACTGGAGCTTCCTTCTACAAAGAAATCCGCACCCTTCATCAGGAACACAAAGCCGATCACAAGAAAAACTAACACAAGGATCAGCGGTGAACTGTTTACCAGATTTTCCATTTTTCTTCTCACTTTCTGTTTTTATTTCCCATAACCCGGAGATTCATTGTCGCCTGCCCTGCTGAAAAAAATTCTTTCCGGCATTCTTTTGTTACATAAAAAAGACCCATGTATGCCCTGCTACAATAAAATATAACAAAAGCATACATTGAGTCTCATTCTTTAAAGATTTGCCAGGTTTTTCAGAAAAAACCGGGTCTGTTGACAAATCACACTTACGTGCGAACTACTCCCTCATGGAATTAAAATTTTCAATTTTTTTCAATTTAACAGAATTGTTTTTAAAAGTCAACCCCTGGCCGGTGACTTTTCTTTATCGAAAGCACATATTTTATGTATCTTTATTGTTTTCCGCTTTCAGAAACAATCCCTTTCAGGATCTGTAGGACTCCATCTTCACTATAAGAGGGACACACTTCCATGGCTGCTGTCTGCACTTCCGCTCTGGCATTGGCTACTGCATAGCTCCTTCCCGCTTTCTGGAGCATGGCAATATCGTTGAGGTTATCTCCGAATGTACAGGTTTCCTCCGGAGAAATTCCTAACTGTTTCTGGATAAATTCGACAGCTGTACTTTTTTCGCCTTCCGGCGGTGTACTGTCCATCCATTCTTTTCCGGCAGCCGCCAGTGTTACCTTATCCCTCCATGCCGGTGTAAAATACGGGGCACAAAGCTCCTCGCACCGTTCCTGGTGATAGACAGAGAATTTCAGCACCTGTTTTCCCTGAAGAGAAGAAAGATCATCCACTTTTCTCATATCATAACCATAGGAATCCCGCAGCCACCGGAACATCCTTCCATTCTCATTCTCCGCATAGCAGCACTCCGGTGTGGCAATAAAGCAATCACATTCCGGCATTTTTTCTTTCACCATATAGTGCATGCGTTTCCAAACCTCATCCGGAAGTGTATGTACCTTCAGGATCTTATCATTCTTCCGGATCACCGTACCGCCATCTGACACAAAATACACCAGATCCTTCACCGGCTCAAACAGCTTCCTCTCACTGTCATACTGCCGCCCGGAACACACCACAAAGGTGATTCCCAGCTCAGTCAGCTTCCGGATCACTGTCATATATTCCGGATTGATAGTCATGGTCCCGTCTTTTACAAGAGTTCCGTCTACGTCTGTTGCGATCAATTTTATCATGTTGTTTTTACTCCTCTCCCATCTGAAATACCAATATCCTCTCTCTCTGATTTTTCCCTTCAAAAAGATCCTGGCAGTCGATCTCGTCCAGGAATTCCAGTTCCTCTACGGTCATCAGATATGAAATATATTCGTCAGATGGATAATAGAAAAACAGTAGCATTTCTCTTGTTTTTTCGTACCAGGATTCCCGGATGCGGCCGATGACGCTTCTCAGTATTTCCACAGAAAACGGATTAAAAAAATAAAATCTGTCTGCGGATTCCGGTACCTGAAAAAGAGCTGCATTCTCCAGTATAAATGATGTTTTTGTCCCGGAAACAGCCCGCTGCCTGTTTTCTTCTGCGGCTTTTGTCATACGTTCATCGTACTCCACGCCTGTAGTCCGGCATCTGACCTGCCACGCCAGAAAAAAATCCACTCTGCCTTTTCCACATCCGTAGTCGATCAGATGATTCTTTTTCCCCAGATATCCACAATAAGCCAGCCGTTCCAACACCCCGTACGGCGTTGGCTCGTATGGATAACAGTACTGATCCGATCTGGAATCGTCACGACCGGTGGTTTTGATCTTCAGCAGCTTATCATATTTTACTTCATTTTGATCCATGCTTCTGTTAATCTCCGTTCGCTACATCGGGCAGCTTCGTTTTTCCTCTTTATCCATATCTCCATGGACATACCTGGCATTGAACTCCATATTGATCTCACGGATCTCTTTCTTTCCGTCAATATAATCCTGATACATATCCGCAAGTCTCGCCATACAGCCATCACAGTTCGCGGAAATATTTCCAAGAGATTCCTCCACGATCTGTTTACGTTCTTCTTTTGTTGTATCTTTGATCAGATATCCTGGCATTGTTTTTTCCTCCTGATAGGTTCACCTCTATTTCAGGTGTTTTGTACTTTCATTGTTGTTTACTTTTTCCTGTGAAAAAAAGCTGCTTGTATCAGACAAACAGCTTTACAAAAATTTTTCTTTTCTGTTTTTTTATTCTACTCTGGCCCACTACCAGTGTCAATACAATTTTTCGCCTGTTTCCGAAACACAAAATAAAAGCCTCCGGAACAATTCCAGAGGCTTCATACGTGCGTTAGAGGATTCGAACCCCCCGACCTTTTGGTCCGTAGCCAACGCTCTATCCAGCTGAGCTAAACGCACATCTTTGTTGCTTTTCCTTTGTGATATTTCGTATCACCGCTGCAACAATATGTATGATACTCTAAGACCTATAAAATGTCAAGGGTTTTTTGAAACTTTTTTTGATTTTTTTTAAAAATATTTTTTATTGCTATTTTTGATGCAAAAGCAACAGTTTTCTAGTTTCTTCTGAGTGCTCGATAGGACTGAGTTTGGCTGCTTTTCTTGCCGGATAGATTCCGAAGAATACACCTACTGCACAGGAGAATAATGTTGCCGCAGGATGTTCCCAGACTGATCCCTGGTGTGATGGTGGTTCCCATACTGTTTCCGATCACCGCACAGATCACATGACCCCCTGCGATGCCAAGCACAATGCCGATCAGGCACCCATGATGGTCAGGATCGCTGCCTCAGCAAGGAACTGAAGCATAATGGAAGAAGTCTTTGCCCCAAGGGATTTACGGATGCCGATCTCCCTAGTACGCTCTGTGACGGACACCAGCATGATATTCATAACACCAATACCGCCTACCAGAAGGGAAATTCCCGCAACAAAAGAAATAAATGCGGTGACCATTCCAAGCATCTGGTTCATGGATTTCATGATATCCTGGAAGCTCTGTACCTGGAAATAATCGTCTCCGGCACACTGATGCGTCTCTCCAGAAGATTTACGATCTTATCTGCCACCACCTGGGAATCCAGATTTTTATCTGCCTGGACTGTGATCTGATAAAACTCACCGGTACTTCCTGTAAAGTCATCCATGGCCGTATAAGGCACGTTAATGGACACAGGCATGCCATCATAGGTATAGCTGACAAAAGTGCCGTTCTCCTTCTGTGCGGTAACTCCGCAGATGCGGAACGTTTTGGTCAGATCATAGCAGGTGACATCCAGAGTCATTCCCACTACATCGTCCGTTCCAAAAAGCCGCTTCGCATCAGCATCGGAGATTACGCAGACATTTTTTCCCTCTTCCACCTCTTTCTGCCCGAAATAGCTTCCGTACTTCATAGAAGCATTGTCCACCAGTTTTGCATCCTGAGCCTCTCCGGTCACAGTCAGATTAAAATCACCTTTTCCGGTTACAGTCTCACCGATATAGGAATCTGAAACATTGACACCTTCCACGCCATCCAGTTCCCGGACTGCATCAATATCCTCCGGCTGGATCCAGACATTATCTGCAGTGGCATCATCGCTGCAGTAAACCGCGATCTGACCGCCGCCGATATCATTGATCTCACTGTTCATCTGATTCTTGGTTCCCTCACCAATGGAAACAATGGCGATCACCGACGCGATACCGATGATGATACCCAGCATGGTAAGAAACGATCTTCCCTTATTGGCCATAATATTGTGGATCGCCATTTTGATATATTCATAAATATTACTCATTGGCAGTCTCCCCTGTCTCTGCTGCACTGTCAACATCCGCTGGCGCTGCCTCTGCGGTCATTCCCTCTTCCAGGGAACCCAGATCCTCGATGACCTCGTCTCCTGCCCTGATTCCATCTGTAATTTCAACAAAATCCTCGGAGCTGATTCCCGTTGTGATATCCTGTTTTGTGATCACACCATCTTTCAGCACATAGCAGAAAGAACCATCTTTACCGATATTTACCACACCTGCCGGAAGCGTAACTACATCTTCAGCCTTTTCCGCATAGATCTTCACCTTTGCGTCAACACCGAGGAAAATATCTTTATCCGGTTTGTCAATGCTGACGGTAGCTGCGATCAGAGTAGAACCTTTCTCATTGGTTGTCGCAATGTGGCTAATCTTTGTCACTTTACCGGTATATTTCTTATCACCAATGGTGATATCCGCAGTCTGGTCTTCTTTTACCTTTGCATAATCATACTTGGATACATTGATATCCACGCTGACTTTATCTGTATTCTGCAGGGTAAAAAGTTCCATTCCCTGTGTCACTGCCGCGCCCTGCTGCACTGCAGACTTGGAAATAACGCCATTAAAATCTGCCGTGATGCCTTTTTTTCCATCTGCAACAAGTTCTTTTGCGGATTTGGCATCCAGTTCTGTAAGATTATTGCTGACACGCAGCTTCTCTTTTTCCTCCTTTGTAAGGCTGGTGGAATCTGCCTCTGCAATGGATTTCTGTGTCGCAAGATCAGACTGAAGATCTGCCAGATCAGAACTTGCCTGCTCAATGGCATTCTCAATTCCTGAAGTATCCACAGATGAACCTGTGGAAGCAGCGGATACACTTCCCTGGTCTGTCAGATCCTGTCCATCGTCCTGTGTTCCGTCTGTAACAAAATCTTCCCCTCCTGCACTGCTGTAATCCGAATATTCCGGCATTTTCGGCTGAGCCGCCTTTTTATCCTCGTAAGCTTCTTTCGCCGCCTGACAGTCGATCTCAGCCTGGCTTCTTGTACTCTCCGCTTCATCCAGTGCCTGAGCATTCTCATCACTCTGTCTGCCTGCCACTGGGCAAAAGCCATCTGGTAATTATTATCCGCCTGGTTATACTCGCTCTGCGCCTTAATATAGGTAGCATTCAGCTCGCCCAGTTCTTTCTGATACTGGGGAAGCGTTTCATTCTGATATGTAGTAAGCGCTGCCGCATATGCTCTCTGGATTTCTGCCTCCTGGGCTGCCTGAGCATCGGCTTTTGCCTGGGTTTCCGCCTGAGCCTGGGCCTGTGCGTCTGCTGCTGCCTGCGCCTGTACAGATGCCAGCTGAGATTTCAGTGATGCCAGATAGTTCTGCTTATCTTTCACCTGCTGCTCCAGACTGGAACTTTGATTTGGCGTCATTCTGTTTCTGCTGTGCCTCATCGGATTTATTGATGGAATTTTGTAATCATACTCTCCGGATTTCACATTCAGTTCTGCCTTCTGATTATCTCTCTCCAGATCTTTCAACTCAAATTCCACAAGTTTTGTGCCCTTTGAGACAGAATCACCTTCTGCAAAAGATACGTTTTTTATCTGCGCGTTTACCGGTGAATAAAAAGTTTTCTGTTCATCACTGACCACCGTTCCGGTTGCGTCCACGATTTCTTCCACATCTCCGGTTTCCGCCTTTGTAACTGAAACCTGAGGAATCTGTGTCTCACCGCGGCTTCCTCCCGCTACTGCGTAAATACCGCCTGCCACAACAGCCACTGCTGCCACACCGATCACAATCTTTTTCCCTTTTTTCATTCTTAAGCCTCCTCGACAAATTCCTCATTGATCGTATCTGATTCAATTTTTCCATCCATGATCCGGACCACACGTCTGGCCTGAGCCGCGATCCCATTATCATGAGTGATCAGGATCAAGGTTTCTCCTGATCTGTGCATTCCCTTCAGGATTTCCATAATTTCCCTGCTGGATGCAGAGTCCAGATTTCCCGTTGGTTCATCTGCCAGGATCACCGGCGGCCTGGCTGCGATAGCTCTGGCAATAGCCACACGCTGCTGCTGTCCCCCTGACATTTCGTTTGGCTTATGGTCCATACGTTTCTCAAGTCCGACTTTTTTAAGAGATTCCACAGCAAGCTTTCTTCTTGTTTTCCGGTCGATCCCACGATAGATCAGAGGAAGCTCCACGTTTTCCAGCGCCGTAAGATTTGCGATCAGATTAAAGCCCTGAAAGATAAAACCAATCTCCTTATTTCGTACCACCGAGAGATCATTATCCTTCATTGTGGATACATCTGTTCCATTCAGATAATATTTCCCGGAGGTGGGGACATCCAGACAGCCCAGCATGTTCATAAAGGTGGATTTTCCGGAACCGGACTGTCCGATAATAGCCACAAATTCACCCTTATGGATCTCCAGGTCCACATGATCCAGCGCCCGCACCTCATTTTCTCCGGGATTGTAAACCTTGCACAGATCTACTACCCGTACCAATGCATCTTCCATAATAAAATTACTCCTTGTAAAGTAAATCAGTCCCAGGCAAGCCCCTCCTCTGCTTATTGCTTTTTGCCATTGAAACAGAGAGCTTCCCTGATCAGGTTAAAAATACAGAGCGAAGTCTGCAGGGGATACTGCTGTTTCTTGTCGGAACGCTCCAAGCCAAAACAGCAGCAGGCAGACTGCTCTGTCATTTCCGGGAAAACCCCGCTCATTGATCTGTAACGAAAAGATCACCTGAATGTCTTCAAAACTGACGCACATTTATATATCTGTTTATGCATCAAGTAAAAAACGCCTTATATGCCTTGTATGCCTCATATACATCCGCCTTGCTGGTAACCTCCCACGGAGCATGCATACTCAGCACTGCCACGCCACTGTCGATAACCTCCATTCCGTAAAGTGCCGCAATATAAGCGATAGTTCCGCCTCCGCCAAAATCAACCTTTCCAAGCTCTGCTGTCTGGAAAGCAACATTGTGATCATCAAAAATCCTGCGAACTCTTGCAACGTACTCTGCATTGGCATCGTTGGAACCGGATTTTCCTCTTGCTCCGGTGAACTTGTTAAGAACGATACCGCGTCCAAGATATGCTGCATTCTTTTTCTCAAAAGCCTCACCATAGGCCGGATCATAGCCGGCACTTACATCAGAAGAAAGCATGCTGGAATTACGGAGAGCTCTTCTTAATGCAAGCTCGGAATAGCAGCCCATTCCGTCCAGAAGCTCTGCCACGCTGTTCTCAAAAATCTAGACTGCATGCCTGTGGCACCAACGCTTCCGATCTCTTCCTTATCTACAAGGAGACAGCAGCCGGTACGCTTCGGTGTCTCCTCCATCTCCAGCATTGCCGCAAGGGATGTGTAAGCGCATACACGGTCATCCTGTCCATATGCTGCGATCATGCTGCGGTCAAGTCCACAGTCTCTTGCCTTTCCTGCCGGAACGATCTCCAGCTCTGCTGAAAGAAAGTCCTCTTCCTCAATACCATACTTCTCATTTAAAATCTTCAGCACATTCTGTTTTACCGCATCCTTTTTGGAATCATCCGGAAGCTCTGCAAGAGGTCTACTGCCGATCAGGATATCCAGCATCTCACCCTCAATAACCTCTGCTGCCTTTTTCTGGAGCTGTTTTCCGGAAAGATGGATCAGAAGATCTGTGATGTAAAGTACCGGATCTTCCACATCCTCACCAATGCTGATCTCCACAATGCTTCCGTCCTTCTTTGCAACAACACCATGCATGGCAAGAGGCAGTGTCACCCACTGGTATTTCTTTACACCACCATAATAATGGGTATCCAGATAAGCCAGATCCGTATCCTCGTACAGAGGATTCTGCTTGACATCCAGTCGCGGAGAATCGATATGTGCACAGAGAATGCTCATACCTCCGGAAAGCTCTTCCGTTCCTACATGAAACAGAGCAACGATCTTCTTCATCCCTACCGCATAAACCTTGTCACCGGCCTTGATCTTCTCGCCTTTTTCAAGCTTCGACTCAAGAGATTCATATCCGGCAGCCTCTGCTTCCTTCACGATTTCTGCAACACATTCCCGTTCCGTTTTTCCTTTATCCAAAAATTCTCTGTAAGCCTTCGCAAGCTTCTCCATTTCTGTCTCTTCTGCTTCCTTATAAGAAAGCCACGCATTTCTTCTTTCCATTTTAGTGGTCCACCTTTCTTTATAGCTTCCGGCAGCTGCGTTTCTCATCATATTATCTGCAATCTGTCTACTATTATAGGTCAAACATTTACGAATTTCCACCGCAATTCCCATTCTTTACAAAATCTTTATGATTCGTTATAGTAGTTCTTAAGAATTGGCCCTGTATCCAAAATTTTCAGGTATCTCACACACGGAAAGCTTTCTGTTTCACCGTAGACTTTACCTGTATGCTCCAACAGGGCAAAGGAGGAAACAACATGCAATCATCTGCTCAGCTAAAAGAGCTTCTTCACAGCATCAACCGCAAAAGCTATCCTGCATACAAGTCTCTGCGGGGTGCATACCAGTTTGACCGTTATATTTTGTCCCTTGACCACGTGCAGGGGGATCCTTTTGCCTCTCCCTCTCACATCAGTGTGAAGCTTTCCCACCGAGACACCGGATTTCCGGCAGAATATTATAAGGATTCCCTGACCCGCATCACACTGGGAGACTTTCTGAACCGCCAGTTTGAACAGCAGGTAAACCGTTATACCTTCCGTGCAAAGGGCTCCGGAAAAAGCGGCCTGATCTCAGTAAGCCACTGTGGTCAGGAGGTTCTTGCACGTACGCCTGTGAAATAACGGAAAAAGGCATCACTGCCCGTTTTTTCATCGGTTTCCCGGCCAATGGCAGAACCATCAACTCTCCCGAACTGGAAAAATCCTCTTCGATTTTCTTCCGATCTGTGTTCACAAGGCATTTTTTACCGGAATCTTGACCCGGAAGCGCTGAGAAAAGCATCTGCCTTGCCGAAGATCAGGCATTTATCCGTCAGGAGCTGAAAAAACGTTCTCTGGCTGCCTTTGTCAGTGACGGCGCTATCCTCCCCAGGGAAAGCGGCATTTCTTCACGCCCGATGAAAAACTCTGTTCCTTTTGTTTCTCCGGAAAGCCTGAGGGTTTCCATGGATCTGCCCACAGAGGAACCATCACAGGCATGGGCATTCCCTGCGGCATCACTTTGCTCGTAGGTGGCGGCTACCATGGCAAATCCACCTTACTTAACGCACTGGAGCTGGGAATTTACGATCACATTTCCGGCGATGGCCGGGAGTATGTCATTACCGATCCTTCTGCTCAGAAGCTTCGCTCTGAGGACGGCCGTTTTATCAAAGATGTGGACATTTCTCTTTTTATCAACGATCTTCCAAATAAAAAAGACACCCTCTGCTTTTCTACAGAGGATGCCAGCGGCAGCACTTCACAGGCTGCCGGTATCGTGGAAAGTATGGAGACCGGAAGTAAAGTCTTTCTCCTTGACGAGGATACCTCTGCCACCAACTTTATGGTCCGTGATTCCTTCATGCAGCGGGTGATCTGCCGGGAAAAGGAGCCCATCACTCCATTTCTGGAACGTGCGCGGGATCTCTATGAAAAGGCAGGGATCTCCACTATCCTGGTTGCCGGAAGCTCCGGAGCTTTTTCCATATTGCGGATACTGTGATCCAGATGGATAATTATCATCCGGTGGACATCACAGCAGTCACCAAAAAGCTCTGTCAGGAATATCCTCTCTCAGACATTGAGACCCCTGCATTCCGCCTTCCGGGAAGCCATCGCATCATGACCAGGGCCAAAGTGGCTCCATCCCGCCACAGCCGTCCCGGACAGCCGGAAAGACTGAAAACCAAGGTTCACGGCAAAGATGGCTTTTCTCTTGGAAAAACCGAAGTGGATCTCGCTATGTGGAGCAGCTGATCGACTCCGAGCAAACTGCATCCCTGGCGTTGCTTCTGAAATATGCCTGCGAACATCTTATTGACGGAAAACGTACTCTGCCGGAGATCATCACTTATCTGGATACTCAGCTGAAAAGGCAGGGATTGTCCTTCTTCTCGGAAGGCTCTTATATTCCATGCGGTTATGCCATGCCCAGGATCCAGGAAATATATTCCTGCTTTAACCGCTATCGCAGGCCGTAGCTGTGCCTGAAGCTGTATATCCAATAAATCTCAGACAACAAAAAAACGCTGCCGATAAACATTGGAAATCTTTATCTCCTCTGTCATTCGGCAGTTTTTTTTCTGCAATGCAAAACCACCGTCCTGTCGGCTCTGTCTTGCCAATGGAACGGTGGTTTATCTTCATACATATTTTAGGGAAAGGAAAGAGTTTTTCTTAAGAGCTTCTGTTCTCTTAAGATGTTTATATCATACAGGATAAATGTGAGAGAAATTTGTACAATTTCTAATAAATTTATAAAATTTATTAAGAAACTACAAAAAACCTTGATTTTAAGTCATTCTTACGAAAGCAATCAGCGTTTTACCCCAATTATTACCCCAATCCGCTCATTTTATTCTAAAAAGGAGCAGCAGTCATAAAACTGCCACCCCGATAAATCCATTCTCTATCTGCTGCATTTCCTGTTGCTTTGTGTTCGGAAGAACATGAGCATATAAGTCCGCAGTCATGGCCAGGCTGCTATGTCCTAAGATTTTCTGTAGCGTCTGCATGTTTCCGCCCTCTTCTATGTACCGTGTTGCGAAGGTATCTCTGAAAGCATGGTGCGTAAACCTCTCGATTTCTATATCCTGCTGCCGGAGCCGCTTTAAAACGTTATCTATAGCAGATGATACCGTGGATGATGCTATTGCCTTAGCTCCATTACTCCCGATAAAGATATTACTATCCATCTTTCTCGCATGGATTTCCCCGTAAACCATGGACATTTTGGTTTTCTGCATCTGCAAGATTTTTTTATTGTGTCATTCATAGGAATATCGCGATTACTGGTATCTGATTTTGGCAAAGTCTCCTCAATACCGCCGCCCTCTTTCCAGCTCACGGTCTTGTTTACCCGGATCACATTGTTGATATAATCTATATCCTGCCACTTTAAAGCCGTGATCTCATTAAGTCTCATTCCCGTACACAAGGAAAAACAGAAAAACTC
>ENA-OQCP01001040-OQCP01001040.1-human-gut-metagenome-genome-assembly--contig:-NODE-1040-length-11243-cov-1.629363_pt1 | contig 11243 bp, 13 predicted proteins | sample MGYA00242760_ERZ504583 | MGnify/ENA primary metagenome ERZ504583 (study PRJEB26092, sample SAMD00036308) | human gut metagenome | host: Homo sapiens | study: EMG produced TPA metagenomics assembly of...
TCTATATTCCGGCTTGCTATATTCGCCTGCTGAAAATACGAGAGTGCTTTTTCCTTTTCATCCGAATCCCTGTAATACTGTGCCAGATAGAAAAGTGTCCATGCCTTGTGCAGGGAGTCGCTGCTTGTCCGGTAGTATGCTTCCGCTATCTGGAGCAGTGAATCGCTTTTCACCGGAATGTAGTTTTTATATTGTGCCTGTGTGAATAGCAGTGCATGGAGTGCCTGTTCCTCTTTACGTAATTGCGAGATGGATGGCATGTGTTGTAGTATCTTCTAGGCACTGTCGGGTCTTTCATACATCAGTTGCTCAATCTGCAACAGTGAAGCATTTATCTGGTGTGTCCTTTTCTGGTAAATGCCGAGTGAAAGGGCGGCTGCGGTTGCTGCTATGATGACAATGATGATGAGTGTTTTATTTTTCATACTGAATGTTTGTAAGACTATTACAAATATAAATAATTTGATTGTTTTGTCGGTGAATTGCTTGAAAATTGCTTAAAATATACCTTAAAAAGCAGCACGCTCACTCGTTCTTTTCATTGTGTCTACCTTTTTCTTTGAAAAATTATTTTATTGTTTTGATTATCAATACATTGATTCTTTATTAATGTCTACCTCTTGTCACCCTCTTTTCCTTGTATGATGCTTGATTTTGTTCTACATTTGTAATACAAAAATCGAAGATTTGATGTATATTCAGTTAACCATTAAAAATTTAGAGAGTATTATGCGAACCCAAACAATTCATTTTTTAAGCAGTCTGTTATGTATGTTCCTGTTGTTCACCTTGTCGTCATGTAACGATGAAACCGATGCAGTTCCTACTTGGGAGGTATTCGACGGACATATTGAACAAACATACTGGGAAGGGACATTGACAGAAATGTCTGACGGAGAAGTAGAAAGATCGTCCGGAATTAAGATAGTCTTTTATGATAAAGGAAATGGCACATATACCATAAATGGTCATATCTCTGCTTTCCAGTACAGTTATGAGTCAAAAATTATGAGCATTTATGATGAAGAGCGTGCTCCTGGTAGTGACTACTCTTTAACTAAAAACTGGTGGATATTGTATTTTTCTCAGGACCAATTACAGATAAGAACTGACATCTCGGATGATAAAAACTTCAAGCAGCTTGACTTGAAGCGTGTTTACTAAGGGAGGCTTAGTTTTGTTGGATTGTCACATCTGATAATTTTGGGAAATGTCTTTATTAGTGTGATTATTGTTCTGGTGTGTTGAATAAATTAAATCATTACGCATATGAAAAACGTTTATCTAGTCGTTCTGTTTACTTTTCTTGCATGTTCCTTGCATGCCCAAGTTGAATCATCCACGCTGAAAAGGTAGAAGTTTCCGCAGGAATAGGTTATGGCTGGTTGCTCAATTCGAATCTATCTCCGTACGGATTGCATTATCGGGGCAATTATGATGGAGGCATTCAGGGCAGTGTGGATGCCTTTTACAAGTTTTCCAAAAGGTTTGGCATAGGAGCTTGTGCACCAGCTTCTCTACTTCAGGTAATTATTCGGTAGGTCCTGCACTGGTATCCGAAGATATTCAGGTTAACTACGTGGGTCCCCAGATGAAATTTAGTTGTGATATATCCGACCGCTGCATCTTGTCTGTCAGTTACGGAGGCGGTTATCTGTGGTATACCAATAAAGGTTGGCAGGACGAAACGGAATATAAGGTGACTGCACACTCCTGGGGAGTAAATATAAATTGCGGTGTTTCTTACCGTGTGTTGTCTCATTTGGATGTGTTTGCCAATATCGGTTGCTTTGGAACGACTGATATCAAGAAGAGCAAGGTGGAATCGCAAGGTGTAACTACCGAAGAGGAGATGCACGACCCGTATAAGCTGAGTTTCAAGAGCATCGGACTGATGGCGGGCATACGGGTTCCTTTTTGAGTTCAAGTGTGATAAATAAGCATTCCCTGTGTTGCCGGAATATTGTTTTCCGGCAGCACAGGGAATCATAATATGCAGGTAGAGGGTATTATTTCCCCCTTACTATCTTCTTTATATCGTTCAGCTTGTTCAGCGCCTCCAGCGGAGTCAGGTTGTTTACGTCCAGATTCAGTATTTCGTCACGTATCTGGCACAGTACAGGGTCGTCGAGCTGGAAGAAACTCAGCTGTACTCCGTCCTGATGAACTGTTTTAGGTTCTACTTTATGATGCGATGACATGCCTTCCTGTCGGTTTTCTTTTTCCAGCTGGTGCAGAATCTCGTCGGCACGCTTCACGATGGTCTTGGGCATACCTGCCATTTTTGCTACGTGAATACCGAACGAGTGTTCGCTTCCTCCCCGCTCCAGCTTGCGCAGGAAGATGACCTTGTTGTCTACTTCCTTCACCGAAACGTTGTAATTCTTGATACGCGGGAAGCTCTCTTCCATATCGTTCAGCTCGTGATAATGTGTGGCAAAGAGCGTACGGGCACGGGCGCGCTTGTGCTCGTGTATATGCTCTACGATAGCCAGGCGATGGAAATACCGTCGTAAGTAGATGTACCGCGTCCCAGCTCGTCGAACAATACCAGACTGCGTGGCGAAAGGTTGTTCAGGATATCTGCCGCCTCGTTCATTTCTACCATGAAGGTTGATTCGCCCACCGAGATATTGTCGCTGGCTCCCACACGGGTAAAAATCTTATCCACCAGTCCGATATGCGCACTTTCGGCAGGAACAAAGCAACCTATCTGCGCCATGAGGGTGATAAGTGCCGTCTGTCGGAGCAAGGCAGACTTACCTGCCATGTTCGGTCCGGTGATGATAATGATCTGCTGCGTTTCCGTATCGAGATACACATCGTTGGCAATGTATTTTTCTCCTGCCGGAAGCTGTTTTTCGATGACCGGGTGACGTCCTTGCTTGATATCGAGGATATCGTCGTCGGCTACCACCGGACGGATATATTTGTTGGCCCGGGCTGCATTGGCAAACGACAGCAGGCAGTCCAGACGGGCTATTTGCGTGGCATTGATCTGGATGGCGGGGATGAAATCGGCAAGCTCTGCCACCAGTTCGTTGTACAGACGGGTTTCCAGAATCAGAATCTTGTCTTCCGCTCCCAGAATCTTCTCTTCGTACTCTTTCAGTTCCTGCGTGATGTATCGTTCTGCATTGACCAGTGTCTGCTTGCGTATCCAGTCGGCCGGAACCTTGTCTTTATGTGTATTTCTTACCTCGATGTAATAGCCGAACACGTTGTTGTAGGCTATTTTCAGGCTGGGGATGCCTGTCAGTTGCTTTCGCGCTGTTGTACTTGCAGCAGATAATCCTTGCCCGAGTAAGCAATGTGACGCAGTTCGTCCAGTTCCTGATTACTCCGTCAGCAATCACTCCTCCTTGTTGACCAGCAACGGAGGATCATTGTTTATTTCTTTGGCAATCTTGTCGCGGATGGAAGCGCAGAGGTTCAACTGTTCTCCTATTTTTCGCAGGCTTTCGTTGTCGGCATTCAGACAGGCATTCTTGATCGGCTCTATCGCCTGTAAGGCTACTTCAACTGAACGACTTCACGCGGAGAGATACGTCCTACGGCAGCTTCGAAACAATACGTTCCAAATCGCCTATCAGATGTAATTTCTCTTCGATAAAATCCTTGAAATCCGGTTCGCGGAAGAAATATTCCACTACATCCAGTCGTTCGTTGATGGGCTTCACGTCTTTCAGCGGGAAGACAATCCACCGCTTCAGCAGGCGGGCTCCCATTGGACTGATGGTATGGTCGATGACGTCGAGCAGGCTGGTTCCGCTTCATTCATACTGCCTATCAGCTCCAGGCTGCGTACCGTAAACTTGTCGAGGCGTACATACTTGTCTTCTTCGATGCGCGCCAGTGAAGTGATGTGCCCGATCTGGTAATGCTGCGTCATATCCAGATATTGCAGAATGGCTCCGGAAGCAATGATACCATTCTTCAGATGTTCCACTCCGAAACCTTTCAGGTTCTTGGTTTCGAAATGTTTCAGCAGCTTTTCACGGGCAGACGCTTCGGTAAATACCCAGTCGTCCAGCTCGAAGGTAAAGAACTTACTGCCGAAGTTACCTTCGAACATCGGTTTCTTTCCCCGTTCGAACAAGACTTCTTTCGGGGCAAAATTATTCAGTAACTTGTCGATATAGTCGAAAGGCCCTTCAGCGGTAAGAAACTCTCCCGTCGAAATATCCAGGAAAGCGACGCCGCAAGCTGTCTTGCCGAAGTGTACGGCAGCCAGGAAGTTGTTTTCCTTATACGATAACACATTATCGCTGATGGCAACACCCGGAGTGACCAGTTCGGTGATACCTCTTTTTACCAGCTTTTTTGTTGTTTTCGGATCTTCCAGCTGGTCGCAGATAGCTACACGTCGGCCGGCGCGAATCAGTTTCGGCAGGTATGTATCGAGCGCATGGTGCGGAAATCCTGCCATCTCCACCGTTTTACCCTGTCCGTTGGCACGTTTGGTCAGCGTGATTCCCAGGATTTCGGAAGCTGTTACGGCATCTTCCGAATACGTTTCATAAAAGTCGCCACACCTGAACAGCATAACTGCATCGGGATGTTTTGCCTTTAAGTCGAAATATTGTTTCATCATGGGGGTTAATACCACGTCATTGTCCTTAGCCACGGTTAATCCTTTCTTCTTAGTTATTGTTTATAATCACGTTGTAAAATCGGTGCAAAGATACGTAAATATTTTTAAGGGAGGTATATAAAAGAAAATCCCCGAAAGAATAATCTTCCGGGGACTCCTCGTGGCTGTTTTCCGTTGGACTACCAGGATTCGAACCTGGACAAACAGAACCAAAACCTGTTGTGCTACCATTACACCATAGTCCAAACTTTCTTTGTTTTCTCTCGAAAACGCTGCAAAGATAAGTGATTTATCTAATATATTCCAAATTATTTTTCACTTTTTTTTCTCTTCATGCTTTAATCCTTATCTTTGCGAAAACCATAAAATATATGTTCATGAAAAAACTGTTAGTAACTTTAGCTTTGGGAGCTAGCTCTTTTTCAGCATTTGCAATCACTCCGCTTTGGCTGCGTGATGTAAATATTTCTCCCGATGGTAAAGAAATTGTCTTTTGTTATAAGGGGGATATTTATAAAGTAAAAGCCGCCGGAGGGGAAGCTGTGCGCCTTACTTCTCAAGATTCGTATGAGTCGAACCCTGTGTGGTCACCCGATGGTAAGCAGATTGCTTTTGCCAGCGACGCTTCGGGAATTTTGATCTGTTCATAATGCCTGCCGACGGAGGCACAGCCAAGCGACTGACTATGAATCAGCTTCTGAAATACCGTCGACTTTTACTCCTGACGGAAAATACGTTGTGTTCTCGGCTTCTATTCAGGACCCGGCTTCGAGTGCGCTTTTCCCGAAATCGGGAATGACTGAGCTTTATAAAGTACCGGTAGCGGGCGGACGTACGCAACAGATGCTTGGTACACCGGCTGAAATGGTTTGCTATGCTCCGTCGGGCGATTTCTTCTTGTATCAGGATCAGAAAGGAGTAGAAAGTGAATGGCGTAAGCATCATACATCGTCCATTACTCGCGATGTATGGATGTACGATACAAAGACCGGCAAGCATACTAACCTGACTGAAGTAGCTGGTGAGGACCGTAATCCGGTATTGAGTCCTGACGGCAAACAGGTTTATTTCTTGAGTGAACGTAATGGCGGATCGTTTAATGTCTATCGTTTCCCGTTGGATAATCCGAAAGAAATACAGCCTGTCACCTCGTTTAAGACTAATCCGGTGAGATTCCTCTCGATGGGAAATGACGGAACGCTTTGTTATACATACGATGGGGAAATCTATACACAGCCGGTGGATGGAAAACCGAAAAAGGTAGCTGTTTCGCTGGTTCGTGATGATGAGGAATTGCCTGTTTCTTATAGTTTCACTCGTGGAGCTTCGGAAGCGGTTGTTTCTCCCGATGGCAAGCAAGTAGCGTTTATTGTACGTGGAGAGGTATTTGTGACTTCTGTTGAATATGGAACTACCAAACAGGTTACTCATACTCCGGAAGCAGAGCGTGGACTTTCTTTCGGAGCAGACAACCGTTCGTTGGTATATTCCAGCGAAAGAAACGGTAAGCGTGATTTGTATATTGCCAAAATCAGCCGTAAGGAAGATCTGAACTTCCCTAATGCTACTCTGATAGAGGAAGAGCCACTGATACATGATAAGAAGCTGGAACGTGATTATCCGCAGTTCTCTCCCGATGGTAAGGTAGTTGCCTTTATAGAGGATCGTAATCGCTTGATGGTCGTTAACTTGGATACGAAGAAGATTCGTCAGGTAACGGATGGTTCTACTTGGTATACCCGTTCCGGAGGATTTGATTATTCTTGGTCGCCCGACGGCAAATGGTTTACACTTGAGTTTATCGGAAACAAGCACGATCCGTATTCGGATATAGGTTTGGTGAGTGCTGACGGAAAGGGACAGATCATTAACCTGACAAACAGCGGCTATACAAGTGGTTCTCCACGCTGGGTGATGGGTGGAAATGCCATCTTGTTCATTACCGAGCGTTACGGTATGCGTAATCATGCTTCATGGGGTTCGCTGAACGATGTGATGATAGCTTTCCTCAATCAGGATGCATACGATAAGTTCCGCCTGAGCAAGGAGGATTACGAATTGCAGAAGGAACTGGAAAAGGAGCAGGAAAAAGCTGCCCAAAAGGATGATAAGGCTTCTAAGAAAGACAAAAAATCGGACGATAAGGATGCCAAGGAAGAAAAGAGGGTGAAGGATATTGTGGTAGAAACGGAAGGTATCGAAGACCGTATCATCCGTCTGACTCCGAATTCTTCTGACTTAGCTTCGGCCATTATCTCGAAAGATGGGGAGAAATTGTATTACCTGTCAGCATTCGAAGACGGGTTTGATATGTGGAAGATGGATCTTCGCAAGCGTGAAACCAAGTTGCTGCATAAGATGAATGCCAGCTGGGCTGACATGGAAATGGATAAGGAAGGTAAGAATATCTTTATCCTGGGCGGAGGTACTATGCAGAAATGGATGCTTCATCCGAAGGACTGAAGCCGGTTACATTCAATGCCCGCATGAAAATGTTGCTTCTGCCGAACGCGAATATATGTTCGACAATGTATACCGTGAGGAAAAGGCACGTTTCTATAACGTAAATATGCATGGAGTAGACTGGGATGCCATGACTGCTACTTACCGTAGTCCTGCCACATATCAACAATAACTATGACTATGCTGAAATGCTGAGTGAACTGCTGGGCGAACTGAATGTTTCTCATACGGGAGGACGATATTATCCGGATATGAAAACGGAAGCAACTGCCGAACTGGGACTGTTGTACGACTGGATTATACCGGTGATGGTCTTCGCATTGCTGAAGTGATAGAAAAAGGACCGTTCGACCGTAAAACGACTCGTGCGAAAGTTGGAACCATCATCGAGAAGATTGACGGTGAATCCATTCAGGCAGATCAGGACTATACATCGTTGCTGAATGATAAGGTCGGAAAGAAAATTTTGGTTTCATTGTACGATCCACAGACCAAAGAACACTGGATGAAGTTGTACGTCCTGTAAGCAAGGGAGTGCTCAGTGATTTATTGTATCAGCGTTGGGTAAAACAGCGTGCAGCCGATGTAGAAAAGTGGTCAAACGGTCGTTTGGGCTATGTGCATATCGAATCGATGGACGATGGAAGTTTCCGTACGGTTTATTCCGATATTCTGGGCAAGTACAATAATTGTGAAGGTATCGTCATCGATACACGCTTTAACGGAGGCGGACGTCTGCACGAAGATATCGAGATATTATTCAGCGGAAAGAAATACTTTACTCAGGTAGTCCGTGGACGCGAAGCCTGCGATATGCCGAGCCGCCGCTGGAACAAGCCTTCTATTATGGTGCAGTGTGAGGCAAACTACTCGAATGCACATGGTACTCCGTGGTATATAAGCATCGCGGTTTAGGCAAGTTGGTCGGAGCTCCTGTTCCGGGAACAATGACTAGTGTCAATTGGGTGAGAATGCAAGATCCGACACTGGTGTTCGGTATTCCTGTAGTAGGTTACCGTTTGCCGGATGGAAGCTACCTGGAGAATGCAGAACTCGATCCTGATATCTACGTGCTGAATGCCCCTGAAACAATTGTCAAGGGAGAAGATACACAGCTGAAGGCTGCGGTAGACGAATTGCTGAAGGAAATAGATAAGAAATGATATCAGACTATGGTCAATAAAATGCGGTGGATTACACCGCATTTTTTTTATGTCTGTCTGCTTCAGGCAGGTTGATTGTTTTTGTTTTGCAAGTAAAGTTCGTCGATGATTCCGTCCGACAAGCGATAACCGGAACATGGATATAAGAGGCTCCGATAATATTGGCGATAGTCAGGAAAATTTCACCAGCCGGAATGATTACATCCGCGCGGTCGGGTTTCATGCCGAACTGTTCCATACGTTCTTCCAGAGAAAGCGCTTTCAGGCGTGTGTGCAACTCCTGTAAGACGGAAACCTGCATGGTCATTTTCTTCTTGTTTTCTTGTCGGCAAGGCGGTATAGCTTATTGATGTTACCTCCCGAACCGATGATATTGGTCTGCGGGTACGACTTAGCCAGTTCGGCCAGATCATTTTTCAGACGTTCCCATTCACTGTCCTTCACGGCATTGTTCAGCATACGTACCGTACCGATGTTGTACGACCGGCTGCAAACCAGCTGGCCTTCCGACAGCAGGTTGATTTCCGTACTTCCTCCTCCTACGTCCACATACATGTAGTTGCCCTTTCTGGTCTTCCATGTGCTCTACATGATTGTTGTATATAATCTTAGCCTCTTCCTGTCCGTCGATAATATCGATATGCACACCAGTCTTTTTTTTCTATCTGTTTGATGATATCCATACCGTTCTTGGCATCCACGCATAGCCGAGGTAGCACATGCACGGCAGTGTTTTACATCGTAAATCTTTCATCAGATGGCGGAAAGCCTTCATCAGCCGGATCATATTTTTCTCCTTTTTTTCTGAGATTTTTCCGATATCGAATACGTCAAATCCCAGACGGAGTGGAACACGCAACATCAGTACTTTAGAGAAATGAGCCTTGCCTTGCTCTTCCTTTATTTCCTTAATCAGCAACCGTACCGCGTTCGAACCTATATCGATGGCAGCATAGTTTGTTTTTCGAGTTTCGTTTTCATTCATATTTATATGTTTTCATTTAGGTAGTGATTGTATAATGCTTCCTGTGAACGGAAAGGAGTTTCTTCCTCCCTGAACAGATTCTTTCCGCTTCCATCTACAATACGTCCCTGCATGGTATCTTTAAATCCATCCTCTACGATGTGTTTCATTTCTTTCTTTATTACCGGATCGTATACAGGTGTAATGACTTCTATGCGGTTGTTCAGGTTGCGTGGCATCCAGTCTGCCGAACCGATGAAGACTTTCTCTTCTCCCCCCGATGCAAATACAAATATACGGGAATGTTCCAGATAGCGGTCGATGATACCGTTTATCCGGATATTTTCACTTACTCCCTCTATGCCTGTTATCAGTGAGCAGTTGCCTCGTACCACCAGCTGGATATCGACTCCTGCCTGAGAAGCTTCATACTGCTTGTTTACCATAAAGGGATCGGTAATATGGTTTTATTTTTATTTTGATATAGGCATCCTTTCCTGCCTTCTTGTTTTTAATTTCGTTGTTGATCAGGGCAATGAACTTGTTTCTCATTTCGTTTGGCGAAACAAGCAGTTCCTTGAACTTGACCGGACTGTAAGGACGTTCGATGAAATCGAAAACTGAATGTACATCCTTCACGATACGTGGAGCAGCCGTCATCAGCATACAGTCGGTATACATGCGAGCATTACCTCATGGAAGTTTCCGGTACTGATACATGCTATATCCGGTCCTTTTTCATCTTGATATGCGTAATCTTTGAATGCACTTTCAAGCCTTCAACACCAAATATTACATTGACTCCCGCATCCTGCATCTTCTTAGACCAGTTGATGTTTGAGGCCTCATCAAATCGTGCCAGCAGTTCGATGACTACCGTTACTTTTTTTCCGTTGCGTGCGGCAGCCATCAGTGCCTTTACTACTTTCGATTCTTTGGCAAGACGGTATAATGTGATTTTAATGCTTTGCACATGTTTGTTCACTGCAGCTTCCTGAAGTACCCTGATAAACGAGTCGAAGCTGTGGAAAGGAACATGAATGAAACGGTCTTTCTTCTGTATCTTGGTCAGGATACTGTCGTTTCCATCCAGTTCTTTTTTCAGGATAGGAGGCCATTGAGGATATTTCAGATTACTTCTTCCACAATCGGGAAACTTCATAAAATCCTTGTGATTCTGGTAACGTCCGCTGGCTATCACCGTATCCAGCTTGTCCAGATCCATCTTCTTCAAGACACGTCTGAGCATATCTTTAGGCATGCACGCATCGTAGATGACACGCAGCGGTTCTCCACGACGACGGCTTTTTACTCCTTTCGAAATCTTTTGCAGCGTACCGGTACGCAGGTCGTTGTCTATTTCCATTTCCGCATCACGCGTAAACTTGAAGGCATAAGCCTGGAAATCCGTATACTCCAGTCCCTCGAAAACCAAAGGCAGGCAGCAACGGATTACATCATCCAGATAGATCAGATAACTTTTCTCTTCATGATCCGGCAGACGGATGAATCGTCCGCAAATGTTTACCGGAAGTTCAAGAAAGGCATAGTCGGAAATCTGTTTCGTACCCTGCTGACGGCTGACTTTCACTGCCAGATAAATATTCTCGTCATTTTCAAAGTCGAAATATCTGATAGCAGAAAACCAGATGGGATAATCGAACCGCTCAGCTTTTCCTTGTAATATGAGCGTATGAAATCCAGTTGTTCACTGGAAACTTCGGTATCCGAAATCAAGTATATATTTTCTTTTTTAAGATCTTCGGTAGTCTGTCGGATTGTTTCTTCGAAAATCTTGGTATATTCCGTATTTTTGTTTGCTGATTTGCTTGATCAACTTTTTGGCATGTTCACTTTCCCGTGAAGTCGATTTATCCGTACATTCGGCAATACGGTTCTGAGTTGCCATTCGCACCCTGAAAAATTCATCCAGGTTGTTCGAATAAATTCCCAAAAATGCCATACGTTCCAGCAAAGGCACATGAGGACGTGCCGCTTCTTGTAAAATGCGGCGGTTGAAGTACATCCAGCTGATATCTCTTTCCAGATAAGGAAGTTC
>ENA-OQCP01001041-OQCP01001041.1-human-gut-metagenome-genome-assembly--contig:-NODE-1041-length-11237-cov-1.334383_pt1 | contig 11237 bp, 17 predicted proteins | sample MGYA00242760_ERZ504583 | MGnify/ENA primary metagenome ERZ504583 (study PRJEB26092, sample SAMD00036308) | human gut metagenome | host: Homo sapiens | study: EMG produced TPA metagenomics assembly of...
GGCCTTGCCGAGGGATTCCTGGAAGTTGCCTGCCAGAGCCATGGCTCGCCCACGGACTTCATGGAAGTGGTCAGCGTCGGATCGGCGCCCGGGAACTTCTCGAACGCGAAACGCGGCACCTTGGTGACACGTAGTCGATGGTCGGCTCGAAGCTGGCGGAGTGGACTGCGTGATATCGTTCTGGATTTCGTCGAGCGTGTAGCAAGAGCCAGCTTGGTGGCGATCTTCGCAATCGGGAAGCCGGTCGCCTTGGATGCCAGAGCGGAGGAACGGGACACACGCGGTTCATTTCGATGACGATGATGCGTCCGGTGTTCGGTTGATGGCGAACTGGATGTTGCAGCCGCCGGTATCGACGCCCACGCCACGAATGATGGCGATGCCGATGTCACGAAGCTTCTGATACTCGCGATCGGTCAGAGTGAACACAGGCGCCACGGTAATGGAATCGCCGGTGTGCACGCCGACAGGATCCACGTTCTCAATCGGGCAGACGACCACGACATTGTCCTTCTTGTCGCGCATCAGCTCGAGTTCGTATTCCTTCCAGCCTTCGATGCCTTCCTCGATCAGCACCTCGTCGGTTGGGGAATAATGGATGCCTGCGCCTGCGATGCGGTGCAGTTCCTCTTCGTCGTGCGCGATGCCGGAACCAAGGCCACCCATGGTGAAGCTTGGGCGCACGACCAGCGGATAACCGAACTTTTCGGCGATCTTGTCGACTTCTTCAATGGAGTGTGCGATGTCGGAACGTGCGGATTCTGCACCAGCTTCCTCAACGACCTTTTTGAAGAGCTCACGATCCTCGCCGCGATCGATGGCTTCCAGAGAAGCACCGATCAGCTCGACGTTGTACTTCTTGAGCACACCGGCCTCACCCAACGCCATGGCCGCGTTCAGCGCGGTCTGGCCACCCAAGGTCGGCAGCAGCGCGTCAGGACGTTCCTTGGCGATGATCTGCTCGAGAATCGGCGTGGAAATCGGCTCGATGTAGGTGGCATCCGCCATTTCCGGATCGGTCATGATGGTGGCGGGGTTGGAGTTGACGAGAATGACTCGGATGCCTTCCTCACGCAACACGCGGCAGGCCTGAGTGCCCGAGTAATCGAATTCTGCGGCCTGGCCGATCACAATCGGACCGGAGCCGATGACCATCACGGACTTGATGTCTGTGCGCTTAGGCATTGTGGTTCCCTCCTTGGCGGAACGCATGAGATCCACGAAACGATCGAACAGGTATGCGGCATCGTGCGGGCCGGCTGCGGCCTCCGGATGGTATTGCACGGAGAATGCCGGAATATCAACGCACTGCAGGCCTTCAACCACGTTGTCATTCAGATCGATGTGGCTGACGAACACCTTGCCGTACTTGCCGTTTTCAAACGGCGCGTCAACGGTTTCGCCGATCGGCGCGTCAACGGCAAAGCCGTGGTTGTGCGCGGTGATTTCGATTTTGCCGGTGGTCATATCTTTGACCGGCTGATTGATGCCGCGGTGACCGAACTTCAGCTTATATGTGCCGAAGCCGAGCGCACGGCCGAGCAGCTGGTTGCCGAAGCAGATGCCGAAGAACGGATGACCTGCGTCAAGTACCTGGCGAAGCAGGTTCACTTCAGGATCGGCCTGTTCCGGATCTCCCGGACCGTTGGAGAAGAAGACACCGTCAGGATTGAGGCTTCAAGCTCATCGAACGTGATGGTGGATGGCACCACATGTACACGGCAGCCACGCTCGGCCATACGATGCGGAGTCATGGCTTGATGCCGAGATCGACCGCGGCGACGGTGAACAGCGGTTCCTTGCCTTCGAATTCACCACACGGCTCGATGGTATAGGCTTCTTTGGTGCTGACTTCGTCGTAGAGGCTCATCCCCTTCATCTGCGGAGTGGACTTGACCTCGTCAAGCATGGATTCGATGGTACGCAGCTTGCCATTGGCATCAAGCAGAGCATCACCGGAGAAAATACCTGCACGCATCACGCCTGCGGAACGCAGGTGGCGTACAAGCTTGCGAGTGTCGATTCGGCTGATGCCAACGATGTGATTGGATTCCAAATCGTCATCGAGGCTGCCGGTGGCACGCCAATTGCTCACATTCGGGCTGGGATCGCGCACAACATAACCGGCAACCCAGATTCGTGAGGATTCTGGATCCTCCCCATTGATTCCCGTGTCCCCAATGTGTGGGAACGTCTGCACCACGATCTGACGATCGTAGCTGGGTCCGTAAGCGTTTCCTGATATCCGGTCATACCGGTTGCGAAAACGATCTCCCGCTGGTCGTGCCGATCGCGCGTAAGGTTCACCCACATACACCTGCCCGTCTTCGAGAACGAGAACGGCATCTTGAAGGTCAAACATCACGCTTCGGAATCATACTGGTTCACCAAAACCCCCTTATAGTCAAGGTATTCGTACCAAGGATAGCGGCCGGTTAGGACTCGCGACCCGGCCGAATCGCTTAACTTTCAGCTTTATTCAGCTGAAGGTTCGGTCGGTTGCTCATCCACTTGAGCGGCATCCGCATCAGCGCTTACCGCGCTGAGCAGACCGTGGATGAATGCCGGTGATTCGTCATCACACAACGTCTTGGCAAGGCCAAGCGCCTCGTCGATGGCCACCATATTGGGAACATCATCATTGAACATGATCTCCCATGCGGCGATACGCAGAATATTGCGATCGACAACGCCCATACGCTTGACCTTCCAACCGGTGGAATGCTCGTCAAGCTGGAATCGATGGCTGCGATATGTTCCGCAACGCCACGAACGATTTCGATGGCGTATTCAGGCAGCGGAGTCTGGGCGCCGGGCTGCTCAATGCGCTCAGCAAGAAGGGACAGGATGTCCTGTCCCTTCTCATCCGCTTCATACAACGTATTCAGAGCCCTCTTACGAGCGGTGGAACGTGCCATGAAACTTCTTTCGTCCTTACTCTCAGTTCTCGCGGCCGAGGTAGGAGCCGTCGGTGGTGTTCACCTTGACCTTCTCACCTTCGCCGATGAACAGCGGAACCTGAATCTCGGCACCGGTCTCAACGGTGGCCGGCTTGGTACCGGCGTTGGAACGGTTGCCCTGCAGACCCGGTTCGGTATGGGTAACGGTCAGGATCACGGAAGCCGGCAGTTCGACGGACAGCGGGGTGCCGTCGTGGAAGGACACGACGCAGTCGGTTCCTTCCAGCAGGAACTTGGCCTGATCGCCGACGAGAGTCTTCGGAATGTAGATCTGATCGTAGGTGGTCATATCCATGAACACGAAGTTGTCGCCGTCCTCGTAGGAGTACTGGAGGTTGCGGTTGTCGACGGTTTCGAATTCCATCTTCATGCCCGCGTTGAAGGTCTTGTCGACGATCTTGCCGGAAAGCACGTTCTTGATGGTGGTGCGCACGAAGGCGGGGCCCTTGCCCGGCTTGACGTGCTGGAACTTGATGACGGTCCACAGCTGGCCATCGAGGTTCAGAACAGAACCGTTCTTGATGTCATTGGTAGTCTGTGCCAAATTAACTCACCTATTTCTTCATCTGACGGAAAAGCTTACAAAAAGCCTTGCTCATTATGCCACGGCGTGCATACTTTGGAGCATTGCCCTTCCATATATAAAGAAACCTCCCTCGGATTCTCATCCTTGGGAGGTTTCTTTAAAACGCTAGTTCAAGCGTGTCTTGATGTCGGGTAGAAACTACTCGATGATCTTGGTGACACGGCCCGAGCCGACGGTGTGGCCGCCTTCGCGCACTGCGAAGGTCAGGCCCTCCTCCATAGCGATCGGCTGGATCAGCTCAACGCCGAAGGTAGCGTGATCGCCCGGCTGCACCATCTCAACGCCTTCCGGCAGGGTGATAACGCCGGTGACGTCGGTGGTACGGAAGTAGAACTGCGGACGGTAGTTGGAGAAGAACGGCGAGTGACGGCCGCCTTCGTCCTTGGTCAGCACGTAGACTTCGCCCTCGAACTTGGTGTGCGGGGTCACGGAGCCCGGAGCAGCCAGAACCTGGCCACGCTCGACCTGGTCACGGTTGATGCCGCGGAGCAGCAGACCGGTGTTGTCGCCAGCCTCGCACTCATCCATCTGCTTGTGGAAGGTCTCGATGGAGGTGACGGTGGTGGTCTGGGTCGGACGGATACCAACGATCTCGACGTTGGAGTTGACCGGGAGCTTACCACGCTCGACACGGCCGGTAACACGGTGCCACGGCCGGAGATGGTGAAGACATCTTCGATCGGCATCAGGAACGGCTTGTCCAGATCGTGAGTCGGGTCGGGATGTACTCGTCGACAGCCTTCATGAGTTCCTTGACGGACTCAACCCACTTCTCGTGATCCGGAGCGTCGTCGTGCAGCGCGCGTAAGCGGAGGTGTGGATGACCGGGCAATCGCGATCGAAGCCGTTTTCGTCGAGGAGGTCACGGACCTCTTCCTCAACGAGCTCGATGAGCTCTTCGTCGTCGACCATATCGCACTTGTTCAGAGCGACGAGGATACGCGGCACGCCCACCTGACGAGCGAGCAGCACGTGCTCGCGGGTCTGAGCCATCGGGCCGTCGGTGGCGGCCACAACGAGGATAGCGCCATCCATCTGGGCAGCGCCAGTGATCATGTTCTTCACGAAGTCGGCGTGGCCCGGGCAGTCGACGTGAGCGTAGTGACGCTCAGCGGTCTGGTACTCGATGTGGGCGATGTTGATGGTGATACCACGCTGCTGCTCTTCCGGAGCGGCGTCGATCTGGTTGAAGTCGTAAGCCGGGTTGATGTCCGGGTACTCTTCGTGCAGGACCTTGGAGATGGCTGCGGTCAGGGTAGTCTTACCGTGATCGACGTGGCCGATGGTACCAATGTTAACGTGCGGCTTAGTACGCTCGTACTTTTCCTTTGCCATGTGTTTTGTCCTCCTGGACGTCTCGTAGTAAGCCTTGAACTCACTTCAAGGCACTCGCTACATTTTACTGGGTTTGACGGGTTTGTGCCACTTTGGAGCCCGAACCCAGTCAGCGCTACAAAATACTAGCGCTGACTGGAGACAGTTTCCACTTAAGCGGCAGCGCGTGTCACTCGCCGCGCTGGGCCTTGATGATCTCCTCGGAGACGTTCTTCGGAACCTCAGCGTAGGAGTCCATCTGCATGGTGAACATTGCGCGGCCCTGGGTCTTGGAGCGAAGGTCGCCGATGTAGCCGAACATTTCGGACAGCGGAACCTTGGCGTCGATGACCTTGACACCGGTGGAGTCGGTCATGGACTGGATGGAACCACGACGGGCGTTGATATCGCCCATCACGTCGCCCATGTACTCTTCCGGAGTACGCACTTCCACGGCCATGATCGGCTCGAGGATGACCGGCTTGGCCTTCGGAGCAGCTTCCTTGAAGCACATGGAACCTGCGATCTTGAAGGCCATCTCGGAGGAATCGACGTCGTGGACCTGGCCGTCCGTGACGGTAGCCTTGACGCCAACCACCGGGAAGCCGGCGAGCACGCCGGATTCCATGGCTTCCTGCACACCAGCATCGATGGAAGGAATGAATTCCTTGGTGATGTGGCCACCGGTGACCTCGTTGACGACTCGTAGGTCTCGCCCTCTTCGGTGTTGAGCGGCTCGAAGTTCATCAAGACCTTTGCGAACTGGCCGGAACCACCGGTCTGCTTCTTGTGCGTGTATTCCTGGTTCATGACGGCCTTGCGGATCGTCTCACGGTATGCAACCTGCGGGTTACCCACGTTGCACTCCACCTTGAATTCACGACGCATACGGTCGACGATGATGTCGAGCTGCAGCTCGCCCATGCCGGAGATCAGGGTCTGGCCGGACTCTTCGTCGGTCTTCACCTGGAAGGTCGGATCCTCGTCGGACAGCTTCGCCAGAGCGATGCTCATCTTCTCCTGGTCGGCCTTGGTCTTCGGCTCCACGGCCACCTCGATCACAGGATCCGGGAAGGTCATGGATTCGAGGGAGATAGGCGCCTTTTCGTCGCACAGGGTGTCACCGGTGGTGATGTTCTTCAGGCCCACGAAGGTGTAGATGTTACCGGCTTCGGCGGCATCGACCGGGTTCTCCTTGTCGGCGTGCATCTGGAAGATCTTGCCGACGCGTTCCTTCTTGCCCTTGGTGGAGTCAAGCACGGTGTCGCCCGGGGTGACGGCGCCGGAGTAGACGCGCACGAACACGAGCTTGCCGTAGAACGGTGGGTAGAGATCTTGAAGACCAGGGCAGAGAACGGATCATCGGTGGTCGGCTTGCGATCGATCTCGATGGATTCGTCCTTAGGATCGAAACCGACGATGGACGGAACGTCCTCCGGGCTCGGCAGGTAGTCGACGACGGCGTCCAGCATCGGCTGAACACCCTTGTCCTTGAAGGCGGAGCCGCAGAGCACCGGGTAGGCTTCACGGTTAATGGTGAGCTTACGGATGCCGCTACGGATCTCGTCCTCAGTCAGTTCGCCGGACTCGAGATACTTCTCAAGCAGCTCTTCGTCGGATTCTGCGACCTGGTCGAGCAGCTCTGCACGATACTGCTCGGCCTTGTCCTGCAGGTCGGCCGGGATGTCGGTAGTGTCGTAGTGAGCGCCCATGTCGCCGGAAACGTCGTTCCAGACGTAAGCCTTCATACGAATCAGATCGACAACGCCAGCGAAGTCGTTCTCAGCGCCGATCGGCAGCTGCACGACAAGCGGGGTCGCGCCCAGCTTGGTTTTGATGGTGTCGACGGAGTAGTAGAAGTCAGCGCCGAGCTTATCCATCTTGTTGATGAAGCAGATACGCGGAACGCCGTACTTGTCAGCCTGACGCCACACGGTCTCGGACTGCGGCTCCACGCCTTCCTTGCCATCGAACACGGCGACAGCACCATCGAGCACACGCAGGGAGCGCTCCACCTCGGCCGTGAAGTCCACGTGGCCAGGGGTATCGATGATGTTGATCTGGAACTTCTGCTTCTCGTCATGGGTCTGACGGTTCCAGAAGCAGGTGGTTGCGGCGGACTGAATGGTGATGCCGCGCTCCTGCTCCTGAGCCATGAAGTCCATCGTCGAGGCGCCATCGTGGGTCTCGCCGATCTTGTAGTTCTTACCGGTGTAGAACAGAATACGCTCGGTGGTAGTGGTCTTACCGGCATCGATGTGAGCATGATGCCGATGTTACGGATCTGGTTGAGATCATTGAGCACGTCTAGTGCCATGAGTGTTCCTTAACTCTCGTTCTCGACTAATTACCAGCGGTAATGAGCGAAGGCCTTGTTGGCCTCTGCCATCTTATGAGTATCCTCGCGGCGCTTGACAGAAGCACCGAGGCCGTTGGAGGCATCGAGGATTTCGTTGGCCAGACGCTCAGCCATGGTCTTCTCGCGACGGGCGCGGGAGAAGTCGGTGAGCCAGCGCAGGGACAGCGTGTTGGCGCGGCCGGCTTCACTTCGACCGGGACCTGGTAGGTAGCGCCACCGACACGGCGGGAGCGAACTCGAGGGACGGACGGATGTTGTCCAGAGCGCGCTTGAGAACGGCGACCGGCTCCTGGTCGGTCTTCTCCTTGACCATGTCGAGAGCGCTGTAGACGATGTCCTCGGCGATCGACTTCTTGCCGTCGAGCAGAATCTTGTTGATGAGCTGTGCCACAACAGTGGAACCGTAAATCGGATCCGGCAGCAGCTGATGCTTCTTGGAAGGTCCTTTACGTGACATATCTCTTACTTCGCCTTCTTTGCTCCGTACAGGGAACGACCCTGCTTGCGATCCTTCACACCCTGGGTATCGAGGGCGCCACGAACGATGTGGTAACGAACACCCGGCAGATCCTTGACACGGCCGCCGCGCACGAGCACAATGGAGTGCTCCTGCAGGTTGTGGCCTTCGCCCGGGATGTAAGCGGTGACTTCCACACCGGAGCTCAGGCGCACACGAGCGACCTTACGCAGTGCCGAGTTCGGCTTCTTCGGGGTGGTGGTGTAAACACGGGTGCACACGCCGCGGCGCAGCGGGCTTCCCTTCAGTGCCAAAGTCTTGGACTTCTTCGGCTTTGCCTGACGTCCCTTACGGACGAGCTGTTCAATAGTAGGCAACTTGAATTCTCCGATTCAGTGGTTTCTCTTGGTTCCGTGTGACCGCCGCACTGCACCCACACTCCACGACACTGAATCGTAAAGATAGCCACAGTCCACCGGCCCGATGGCCCGTCCCTCTCTCACCGCCGCATTGCCGCGCGTGATGCAATCGAGTTCCGGGATATCCCAACCCGCACGCCTGTTACATAAGGCATGCCGTTGGCACACACGAATTATCAGTATACGGATTCCCAAGACATTCCAACATGCCGTGTCGCAAATCGCAAAAGGAATGGCCCCGGATCCTTTCGAATCCGGGGCCATCCACTCGGGAAGGAGGTTCCCACTTCTTTGCTACGCGCTACCTTACGCGCACTCTTCAGTCTCGTTGTCTGTTTTGCATTTGCGGCCCGGCGCCTGCGCCGTACTACCCCATTGCCGCTGTTTCGAATCGCTATTGTTCAGTTATATCTTAAAGGCGTTGCGCATGAACCTCACGGCCATCGGCGCTTCGTTGCGACCTGACGAATTCTCGACTGATCCACAACTCCGGCCTTCAGTTACAGTATACCCCAAAACGAACAAAAAACACGGGTGAAGACACCCTTAAATCCCAATAATTTCAATCATTTTGCCTACATCAGCGCAAAGCAACAAAACATCACAATGACACGTTTGCACCACTCAAAACAAAACATTCCCTGAATCGTTTTGAAAGATTCAGGGAATGCGCAATATGACGACGGAATCTACTGACGAATGTCAGCTGTTAGCTGTTTCGGCAGCGTCTTCGCGGGCCTTCGCAGCCGAGCCCTTCTCGCCATTGTCGGAATCAGGATGGATCTGATGCCTGTCATCATGCTCACGCCACCAGCTGGACAGCACGGAACCGGAAATGTTGTGCCAAACGCTGAAGAACGTGGACGGCACCGCGGCCAACGGATTGGAAGCGAACGACGTCAGCGCCAAAGTCGCTCCCAAAGCGGAATCCTGCATGCCGACCTCGAAGGTGATGGCTTTCTGCTGTGCATAACGGAAGCCCTTCGGATATACCTTGTACATAAGTTTGGAGAAACCGAAGCCCAACGCGTATCCGCACAGGTTGTGCAGAATGACCACCGGATGGCAAGCAGCGAGGAAGCCACGAACAGCTTCGGACCGTTGGCTGCGACGACCACGCCGATGATAAGCAGGATGGCCACCTGGGACACGATCGGCAGAGCGACCGTAATCTTCTCGATCTTCTCGCCGAAAATAGCATGGCAGATCACGCCAAGAGCGATCGGGAACAGCACCACCTTGACCGCATTGAGGAACAGGGATTCCACCGGGACCGACACATACTGGGAAGCCAGCCACTGCATCAACAGCGGAATCATGAACGGCGCGCACAGCGTGGACAGGATGCCGATGGACACGTCAAGCGCCACGTCGCCACGGCTCAGATAGCTCATCACGTTGGACGAGGTTCCGGACGGGCAGCAGCCGACCAGAATCACACCGACGGCGAGCGCACCATCAAGACGGAAATCCAGCACAGCAGCACAGCTACCAACGGCATGATGACGAAGTGGGCCACGGTACCGACGATGACCATCAGAGGCTGGGTGAGAATGCGCCTGAAATCGTCAAGGGTCAAGGTAAGACCCATGCCGAACAGCACGATACCTAGGAAATAACCGGTATAGGATTTGCCCCACAAGCTTGCCTGCGGCACGAAATAGTTGAACACGGCCCACACAATCACAATCGCGGTGAACCACTTGGTGAGCCAATCACCAAACGCTTTGACCTTCTGCATGAATCTCTCTTCCTTCACATTTCACAGCTTTTCGGCCGATGATCCGCATACGCCGTAAACACTCCGAGACGGCCCACACCGCCATTACAGCACACCCTTACGCATGCAGCGACTACAAGGTATGCGTGAGTTTCGGATTTGTGTAATATGCCGTTCACATAATGAACAATCCACAGCGCAAGCCGATGACAGGCACGCGCAACACGCCGATGTAGACATAGCTGGAAAATCGTGTATAGTTTTCATCTGTTGCGCTTCTGTATGAAGCGAAAACATGGTGGCTATAGCTCAGTTGGTAGAGCATCTGATTGTGGTTCAGAAGGTCGCGCGTTCGAGCCGCGTTAGCCACCCCGGTAGAGACCTCGGAAGAAATTCCGAGGTTTTTTGCTATCCGGACGGCTTGAATACAGCAAACAGCCGGTCGCAAGTCATCAGCATAGGTCAGATACAAGGAGCGCATCATGCTGTCTTTTGAAAACGACTATTCCTGCACGGCAACACCGGAAATCATCGAACGCATCAGCGAAATCGCACAAAACCAATATCCGGGTTACGGCAACGACAGCATCTGCGAAAGCGCGAAAGCCAAAATCCGCGAAGCATGCGCCTGCCCTGACGCGCAGATTTTCTTCCTGGTAGGTGGCACGCAGACCAACCAGACCATCATCGACTCCATCACACCGCAGTATGCCGGCGTAATCGCGGCAAGCACAGGCCATGTGAACGTGCATGAGGCGGGCGCTATCGAATTCACCGGCCACAAAGTGCTCACGCTCCCCCACCATGACGGCAAAATCGACGCGGATGAACTCGACGAATACTGCGCCACGTTCTACGCGGACGGCAACTACACGCATATGGTGTTCCCCGCTGCGTGTACATTTCGCAGGCCACCGAATACGGCACGCTGTACACGCTGGCCGAGCTCGAGGCGATCCGCAAGGTCTGCACGAAGTACGACATGCCGTTGTTCATCGACGCGCGCGTCTCGGCTACGCGCTGACCGCCACCGGCAACGACGTGACGATCGAGGACATCGCGCGTCTCGCCGACGTGTTCTATATCGGCGGCACCAAGGTGGGCGCGATGTTCGGCGAGGCCGTGGTGTTCACGCACGGCAACATGCCGAAGCATTTCGTGACGATCGTCAAGCAGCATGGCGCGCTGCTGGCCAAGGGATGGCTGCTGGGACTGCAGTTCGACACGTTGTTCACCGACGGCCTGTACCTGAGCATCGCCCGCCACGCCAACGATGCCGCGGACGTATCCGCAAGGTGCTGGTGGAACGTGGCTACACGCTGACTTTCGATGCGCCGACCAACCAGATCTTCGTCACGCTCGACAACGAGACCTCCGAACGTCTGCAACGCGACGTCCGTCTCGGCTTCACGGAAAAGGCGG
>ENA-OQCP01001043-OQCP01001043.1-human-gut-metagenome-genome-assembly--contig:-NODE-1043-length-11233-cov-1.350531_pt1 | contig 11233 bp, 17 predicted proteins | sample MGYA00242760_ERZ504583 | MGnify/ENA primary metagenome ERZ504583 (study PRJEB26092, sample SAMD00036308) | human gut metagenome | host: Homo sapiens | study: EMG produced TPA metagenomics assembly of...
CGCTCACCGCATCGGCGAAAGCGTCGGATCGTGTTTCATATACGCCGGCAGCCACCAATGCGTCGGCGATATGCGGCCGGCCTATCGTGGTGCGTTTGCCTTCACGCACCTGCGCGAGCACATCATCCCACGTAATCGGAAAATCCTGCGCCATCAGTTCGACCATGCGCTTGGTTCTACGCAGTCGCGCCTCGCGGGTGGACGCGAACATCTCGCTGATATCGGCGTTCAGCGGATCATATTGGAATGCGAGCATGTGCACGGATACGCTCTCATCGACGGCAGTGATTTCCGTACCGCGTAACAACGGCAATCTGACCTCCCGCGAAGCAGCCAACGCATCCTGCCAACCGGAGGTCGTGTCATGATCGGCAATCGCAACACCATGCAATCGCAATGCTCTCGCTTCCTGCAACAACGCACGCGGCGTTCCGTACCGTCGGAAAAAACGGTATGGCAGTGAATGTCCCAACCTTCAGCGGGCGGTGCCGCAGTGCCTACGCGAATCATGTATCCATCGTAAGCTGTTTTTGGCGCGACTCGGCACAATACCGCGTAAACTAGGCGATGACAACGTTTGTATTTTGATTCAAGGATGCACGATGAGCGATTTTTCCGGCGAACAGGTTGCCGAAGCCACTCTCGACGATGATTATACGAAGCCGCGCGGTTGGCGGCATACCGCGACATGGACGTATCTAGTCATGCTGATCGCCTCGGCGGTAGCGCTGGTCGTATCGTTCGTGCTTTCCGCCGAGACACTGAAATTGGCGCGCAATCCCGGTCAGAAGCTCAGCTGTGATGTGAATGCCGTGATGTCGTGTTCCGCGGTTGCGGAATCGTGGCAGGCTGAGGTTGTGAAGTTCGCCGGTTTGAGTTTCCCGAATGCGTTCTTCGGCATCGCCGCGGAATCAGTGTTCGTAACGATCGCGGTGATCGGTTTGACGAAGGTCGCCGTGCCCCGCTGGTTTGCGTTGTGCACATGGCTGGTGGATTGGCCGCGCTGGCTTATTCGTATTGGCTGACCTCGCAGTCGTTGTTTGTGATCAACGCGCTATGCCCGTGGTGTCTGTGCCTGATGTTCTCCACCACCGTGCAGTTCATGCGTTGTCTCATGCCACGGCGGTGGTTCAGGAGATTCCGGCCAAGCGCGAGGGCGTACGCACCTACTACCGTCTTAATTACGATCTGATGGTCGATGCCTTATGGATCGTGACATTGATTGTGATCATTCTCGTCGAAGACGGCCCCCTGCTGTTCAGTTGACGTCAAGTAACGTCCAATCAGCAGTAGGGATTCACTCGCCTACAAGAGAAGCCGACTGGAAACAGCCGGCTTCTTCTTTTGCGTATCCGCAAATTTCAGTGTTATGCGCAAAACCTTACAGCAGTTCGATTTTGCCGACAATGGTGGCCGATCCGGTGAGTTTCACGTCGTTATCGGTCACGTCGACGCGCAGGGTGCCGCCACGCACGGTGATCGTCCAATGGTCGATGCCGGTTTTGGCACGCAACGTGATGGCGGTGGCGCACAGGCCGGTTCCGCACGACAGGGTTTCGCCGCAGCCGCGTTCGTTGACGCGCATGGTGGCGTTGCCCTCGTTGTCGCCTTCGCTTTGCTCGTCGATGCGCACGAACTCAACATTCTGGTCGCTTTCGATTCGGGGCGCGACCACCGGCTTGGTCACCAAATCAAGCTGTTCCACCGTCGCAGGCTGGAGAACGCGTCTTCGATGACGGCCACCACATGCGGATTGCCCATGTCCACGAACGTGCCGCGTGCGGAACCGGCCGTGCCGGGAATCGTCACTTCGTATCCATCAAGATCGCCACGCTTCCATGAACCATCTCAACCTGGAACACGTCCTTGCCAAGAGTCGGCACATCGCCAAGTGAAGTCAGAACCTTCACACCGGCACGGTGCCGAGACGGAACGGTTCACCGCCCGGCTGACCGGCAATACCCTGCCGTTGCGCGAACAGAGTGATCGCACGCGTGCCGTTGCCGCACATCTCAGCCAACGAACCATCCGCGTTGCGGTAGTCCATGAACCAATCCGCATTGTCGGCAGCACAAACGGCAATCTGCTTGTCGTTCAAATCGGACACCGCCTGCGGATGAGTAAGGCGGATCAAGCCATCGCCACCGATACCGAAATGACGGTCGCACAGGAATCGCACTTCATCGGCGGTAGCTCGTACGTGCCTTCGGCGTCCAGATACACCACGAAATCGTTGCCGGTGGCGTGTGCTTTGTAAACAATGCTTGGAATGCTCATACCGATTCACTCTACACGCGGTAGGCTATTGAAGAAGTTGGACGCAACACGTGTGCATTATGTTGCAGTATGTTTGCGTGCGGAACAAGGGAGGACGTATGACTTCAACGGCACCAATCGGCGTTTTCGATTCCGGTTTGGGCGGGATTTCCGTGGCGCGCGAAATCCGCCGCGATATGCCGAACGAACGCGTGCTGTATTTTGGCGATTCCGCGAACGCTCCGTACGGAACCAAATCACCTGAACAGGTACGCAAGCTGTCCGACGCCCATTGTGAAACGTTTCGTGGAGCAGGGAGTGAAAGCGGTTGTCATCGCTTGCAATACCGCCACTTCCGCCGCAGCCAACGAGTTGCGCGACAAATACGACATTCCGATCATTGGCATGGAACCAGCGCTGAAGGTGGCGTGCGATCGAGGCCATGGCAATCGTCAGCGTGTCATCGTCGCAGCTACTCCCCTGACGTTGCGGGAACGCAAGTTCGCCGTGCTGATGGATCGTTTCAAAACAGACCATACGATCTTTCCGGAACCCTGCCCCGGTTTGGTGGAGATCGTTGAGCACGGCCAACTCGACGATCACGATGTTGTGATGCACACGCTGCACCAGTATTTCGACCAGTATGATTTGTCGACGATCGATTCGGTAGTGCTTGGCTGCACGCATTTCGTGTTTTACCGCGACTATTTCCGCGAACTGCTGCCCGACACAGCGGCAATCATCGACGGCAACGAAGGTACCGTGCGCCATCTTGGCGTAGTGCTCGAATCGTTGGGCAAACTCTCTCCGGAAGACGCGGACGGTGGTATCGAGCTGGCCAATTCCGACACTTCCACACAAATCGCGCAATTAGCGCAATCGCTGCTTGATCGCTGAGCGCGAATGTTCCGATAGACCGCGCAAAGTCGATTGAAACCCGCAAAAACTGCTCAACCGTTATCAGACGTACAACGACGAAGTGGCACTGGCCAAGGAATACGAGCAGGACGGCCGCGTGCTCATCCTCGCGCCGGAAAGCCTGTACGGCTGAACACGTTGAGCAAGTCGTTCGAAGGTTTGGAACGCATGTACCGCGCGGGCTATGCGGCGGCCGAGGCCATCCCCGCATTCCTAGAAAGCTGAAGATAACGTCCATATCCAACGCCTGCCGGCGGTTCGTTTTCAAATTGAGACATGACACGAAAATTTTATAAAACTCCCATATTATGTCCTATTGTTTTTTCGTCGACATAATCGGCGGAAAGTCGACATTAAAGGAGAATGAAATGAAGAACAACACATTCCGGCGTCTGCTGGCCATGGCCGCGGCGGGTGCCATGCTGACGTCGATCGCCGCATGCGGATCGTCTTCCAACGATGACACAGCCTCCAACGGCTCCGATAGCACCTCGCTGATTTCAGTGAACAACAGCGAACCGCAGAACGGTCTAATTCCAAGCGACACCAACGAAATGGGCGGCGGCAGAGTTATTCGATACCTGTTCGAAGGTCTGGTGAGCTTCGACGCAAAGGGCAAGCAACATCTCGAAGTCGCCGAGAGTATCACCCCGAACGAGGATGCCACCAAGTACACAATCAAGTTGAAGAAAGGCTGGAAGTTCACCAACGGCGAGGCGGTAACCGCCCATTCCTTCGCCGACACCTGGAGTTTCGCCGCCAACGTGAAGAACGCGCAGAAGACCGCAAGCCGATTCTCCACCATCAAGGGCTATGACGAACTGCAGGATCCGAACGTCGATCCGAAGGCCACACTTTCCGGTCTTTCCACCCCGGACGACTACACGCTGGTCGTCGAGCTGAACAAGCCTGATTCCGTATTCCCGACCAAGCTCGCGCACCAATCCATGTTCCCGCTGCCAAGCGTGGCATTTAAGGACATCAAGAAGTTCGGCCAGGCTCCGATTGGCAATGGTCCGTACAAGTTCAAGTCCTGGTCCCACGACAAGAACATCATCATCGTACCAAACAAGGATTATAAGGGCAGCCGCAAGGTATCCAACAAAGGCATCGAATACCGCGTCTATACGAATGAGGATTCCGCTTACTCCGACGTGCTGTCCGGCAACCTCGACGTGATGGATCAGATTCCACAGTCCGCGGTGAAGACCTTCCGTCAGGATTCCAGCGTGATCGCCTACAGCCAGGCAGGATCCTCATTCCAGTCCTTCGTCATTCCGGAACGTCTTGAGCATTTCGGCAACGACGAGGAAGGCCAATTGCGTCGTCAGGCCATTTCCATGGCCATCAACCGCGACCAGATCGTCAAGAAGGTTTACAACAACACGAAGACCCCGGCCACCGATTTCACTTCACCGCTCGTCCCCGAATATGTGAAGAAGCTGGAGAAGAACGGCGACAACCTGAAGTACAACGCTTCCAAGGCCAAGGAACTGTGGAAGAAAGCCAATGCCATCAAGCCATGGTCCGGCAACTTCCGAATCGCCTATAATGCCGATGGCGGCCATAAGGAATGGGTCGATGCCGTGTGCAACCAGATCAAGAACACACTCGACATCGACGCCGCCGGCGAGCCGTACGCCACGTTCAGCGACGTGCGTAACCAGGTGACCAACCGCACCATCAAAACCGCGTTCCGTGCCGGCTGGATGCTGGATTACCCGTCCGCTGAAGATTATCTCAATCCGCTATATGCCTCCAGCTCCGCTGACGGTCATGGTTCGAACGATGGTGATTACAAGAGCGCGGAATTCGACGAGCTCCTGAACGCCGCACTTGCCCAGACCGACGTAAAGAAGCGAACCGAGGACTTCACCAAGGCGCAGGAAGTGCTGGCCAAGGATCTTCCGGTGATTCCGCTGTGGAACGACAACGTCGCCGCCGCGTCCGCGACGAACGTGAAGAACGTATCGTTCGATTACACCAATCTGCTACCTACAACACCATCACTAAGTGATGTTTCTGGCCGGCGGACGAACGATTCGCCGGCCATATAGGGAGCTCAAGTACAGTGGGGTTCGAATCCTTCATGGATTCGAACCCACTGTACTTTTGTGGCTTGTTTTGCCGGTTTGCCACTACAGCATCAACTCTGCACGTAGCTGCCCTTCGGAGACTTCCAACCGCAGTTCATCATCTCGCTATTGAACACCATTGCGCCTTCACCATGAGCCGGAACGACGATCATACCGCCATCTCCATGATGACGGGCGACACCATCCAGCGCCGCCTTCGCAGCCTCGATCGGCTCCTCCTTGGCGTACAGAACACGATCGGAAACCTGATGCGCAGCGACTTCCTTGACGAACGCCTCACCGATGCCGGTGCAGGAGATCGCGACGGAATCGTTGTTGGCATAGGTACCACAGCCCGGCAGAGGCGAATCGCCGACACGTCCCGGCATCTGGTTGGTAATGCCACCGGTGGAGGTGCCGGCAGCGATGTTGCCGAACGAGTCACGGGCGACAGCGCCGATGGTGCCATGCTTCTCCCACTCATCGCCGTTGGATTGCGCCTCGCGCAAGGATTCCTGACGTGCGGAGTGATGAATAATCACTGTCGCACAGTTCGATTCCCCACTCCTTGAGCAAATCATTACCAGGCTTGGCAAACATGACATGCTTGGTCTTTTCCTTGATGGCACGCGCTACGTTGATCGGATTCTTAGACGTGGTCAGACCGCACGCGGAACCGACCTCGCCATCGACACCGGTCATCAGGCAGGAATCCATGGATACGATGCCTTCGCTCGTCAATGCAGCGCCACGACCAGCGTTGAACTCCGGAGCATCCTCCATAACACGGATAGCCGCGCACACGGCATCCTCCGCCGGCGCCCCCTGCTCCAGCAGCGCATAGCCAGCTTCAAGAGCCTGTTCAAATCCTGCTCCACCTGGGCACGACGTTCCGGCGTATCCTTTTTGCCACGATTGCCGGCACCCGCGTGAATCACCAGCAGAATCCCATCCGGATCAGCTTGGGCGATGTGGACCGTCGACTGAGGCAGTGCAGCTTCGTTCATTGATATCTTCTCCACTCCATTTTTATTGATTATTCGCAGATATCTTACGTCGTCCTTCGATAAGAAATGACCGAACACGCAAAAATACGTCAATTAGACCGCGTAAAGTCGATTGAAACCCGCAAAAGGGACGAACGGCGAAAGGACGGGACGCATATGGCTCACAGGACGGCAATGATCGACGTCGGCGGCGGTTTCCGCGCGATCTACGGTGCGGGCGTGATGGACCGCATGCTTGAGGACGGCATCAGCGTCGACCACTGCTATGGTGTTTCCGCCGGCAGCGCCAACATGGTTTCGTTCATCGCGAAGCAGCATGGGCGCAACCACACGTTCTACACGCAGTACGCGTTCCGCAAGGAATACGCGAGCTTCGACAGCTATGTCAAGAACCATAATTTCGCCAACCTCGATTACGTGTATAGCACGCTCAGCAATCATGATGGCGAAAATCCGGTTGACTACGCGGCTTTCGAAGCCAACCCGACCGGTTTCACCGTGGTTGCGTGCAACGCCGAAGACGGCTCCACGAAGTATTTCGGCAAATCCGACGTGGGCTACGACAATTTCGACATCCTGAAGCGTCATCAGCGGTGCCGGTAGCTTGCGAACCGTATGCGATCGATGGCATTCCCTATTACGATGGCGGCATCGCCGATCCGATTCCGGTGCAGAAGGCCATCGATGACGGCCACGACCGCATCGTGGTGATACTCACCCGTCCGAAAGACACCGTACGCGAACAGAAGAGGGACATCGGCCCCGCCAGGATTTTGAGGCGCACGCATCCACAAGCCGCGGAAAAACTGCTCAACCGTTATCAGACGTACAACGACGAAGTGGCACTGGCCAAGGAATACGAGCAGGACGGCCGCGTGCTCATCCTCGCACCGGAAAGCCTGTACGGCCTGAACACGTTGAGCAAGTCGTTCGAAGGTTTGGAACGCATGTACCGCGCGGGCTATGCGGCGGCCGAGGCCATCCCCGCATTCCTAAAAAGCTGAGCACTACCCTCATATGAACACTCCAGCCGATAGCAACACGCGCGAAAACGCCAACACGAACACCGACATCAGCATCACCGCGAATGCCACGGGATTCAGCACGAAAACACTGAACCCGCAGATTCTGGTGACCTTGTGGAACGTGGAGCGTTTGGGCTCGTTCTCCGCGGTCGCGCGTGAAACCGGATGGTCGCAACCGGCCATCAGCCAGCAGATCCGCAAGATCGAACGTGAACTTGACGCAAAACTCGTGCAGCGCACGTCGCATGGCGTGGAATTGACTCCGATCGGCCGTATTCTGGCACGTCACGGGCAGCTTATCGACAATCGAGTCACCCAAGCGTCAAAGATGTGGAAGAGTACCAGCGCAACGGATCGACGCATATTCGTTTGGTCGCTCCCCCATCGGTATGTTCGTCGTTCGTGGCACGCGTGCTCGTGCATATCAGCAAACGTCCGACATTCGCGTGAGCCTCATGCAGATGGAGCCGCCTGAGGCCATGGAGGCGTTGGAACAGGGGCTTGCCGATTGCGCGATCATCTTCCAATACAATTCACTCCCCGCTTTGGCCGGACCGGACGATTTGGAAGTCGCTCCTTTCGGTGTCGATCCGCTGATGCTGCTGATCGGCGCGAACAATGCGATCGCGCGCCAGTACGAAAGCTCGCACCTGCCGGTCCAATTGGTTTCGGCACGCAGCGAACAGTGGATCGCCGGCTGCGAAACCTGCCAGGCGAATCTGGTGTCGTTGGCGCGTGCCGCCGGCTTCACACCGGAAATCACACATTCGACCGACGATTTTTGGGCCACGCAGAATCTGGTGGAAGTCGGCATGGGCGTCTCGATCGTATCTCGCTTAGCCACAACCGCTGGAATCCAACCCGATTTGGCCGCACTGCCAATCGCCGACAACAACGCATTCCGCACAGTCTGTTTCGTCACAAGAAAAGTGGACGACCGACCGGCAGTGGCCCGCGTCAAAGACGAAATCGAAAGGGCGTCACACCAGTATTTGGAAAACATTTGATTCATCGTTTGATATCCGTGCTTATTCGCAATCGCGGAATACTGCAGCAAACAATTGTTTCCAGTATTTTGCTATATCGTCATAATCAGATTAACAATTGAATAGCAAAAGCATCTGATATAAGAAAACTTCATAACAGTCTTTGCTTTCAGTACAAGAACACACTGTTCGTGCAAGCATCGGTACGTCATGCTGGAACCATGGAAGAAATCATGGAAATGAAGCATCGTACCGGTTCCGGCTTTGACGCCGACGCCATCGACCACACCACCGCAGCCGATCTTGCCGCAGTCGGCTCCGACAAGTGGACACGCTACCCCCGGCTGCATCGGCGCGTTCATCGCCGAAATGGACTACGGCCTGGCTCCCTGCATCCAAGAAGCCATCGACAACGCCTGCGACCATTGCAAACTCGGCTACATTCCCGAACCTGGAAACAGCGCGTGGCAGCAGCATGCGCAGGATGCAACGCTCGCATTACGGATGGGATGTCGATCCGAGCATTATTCGCGTGGTTCCCGACGTACTCGAAGCTTATGAGCTTTTCCTGCGTGAACTGGTCGGTGCGGGCAACAGCGTGATCGTGCCGACGCCTGCCTACATGCCGTTTTTGAGCGTTCCGAAACTGTACGACGTTGACGTGATCGAAATCGAAATGCTGCAAAGCGGCGACGCCGAAACCGGAGAGGCGCAATGGGTGTACGACTTCGACGCCATCGAACGCGCGTTTGCGGCCGGATGCCATGCGTTCGTGCTCTGCAACCCGCACAACCCGATCGGCAAAGTGCTCACCTTGGAGGAGGAGCTGCGTCTGAGCGATCTTGCGGCACAGTATGACGTGCGTATTTCAATGATGAGATTCATGCGCCGTTCGTGTTTGAGGGCAAGCACATTCCGTTCCCCACCATCAGCGAGCAGGCCGCATTACAGTCGATGACCGCTACCAGCGCGTCGAAATCGTTCAATATTCCGGGCACGAAGTGCGCGCAGGTGCTGCTTACCAATCCTGCGGATCGTGACATGTGGGCGGTCAAGCGGAGTGGAGCGAACATCAGACCGCCACCATCGGCGCAATCGCCACCACCACCGCATATAACGAAGGCGACCTGTGGTTCCAGGATGCGTTTGCCTATGTGCGCAGGAATTTGGCGTTGTTCGACGAGCAGATGCGTGAAAGGTTCGCCGGCGTCGGCTATATCAAACCGCAGGCACATATATCGCATGGCTTGATTTCTCGCCGCTTGGCATCGACGATCCGGCCGCATACTTCCTTGAGAAGGCGCAAGTGGCGTTGACCGACGGACGTTCATGCGGCGAGACCGGTGCCGGATGCGTGCGCGTGAACATAGCAATGCCGTATCCGCTGCTGGTCGAATGCCTGGACCGCATGTTCAACGCATTGCACGCCGACGGATTATTGTAGCTTCGCCACATATTCAGTGTTTTCCTCAACCAACGGCAGCATAACGGTGAACGTCATGCCCTTCCCCACTTCGCTGTCCACCGTTATGGTGCCGTTGGAAATCTGCATACTATCGACATGCGATGGGAGGTTGACATGCGTTTGAACGTGAGTACCAGCATTGAGACGGCCGCCTGCGAAATAGTCGGCGATGATCTGCTGTTCTTGGGATTTCATGGATTCAGCAATGATGAAAATGAGATGATCCGCATTATTGATGCGATTTATGATGTTCCGAAGCGAGACGCATCTTCAACGGACAACTCCATTGCTCCTGCCCAGCATCCGAATTATCTGTCGTTCCGAGGCACGTACGAACGTCCTTACATCGGAAGCTACTACTGGTATCCAGATGGATGTTCCGTAGAAGAGCGTCGACGTGAGTGCAGTGCCGTAGGCGACGCCGTCGTACGATTGCTGGATTCGCCCGCATACGCGCATTTCCGCAAGGTACTGATCGGGTTTTCGCAGGGCGGATACCTGTCGTATCGCATGGTTGCGGAACATCCCGATGCGTTCGACAGGGCGATTCTGATGAGCCATCATTCAAAGGCGAAACCGCTGAGCCTTTGCCCGCGACCGGACGCACGCGATTCGCACTCTGCTACGGCAGCGAAGACCGCACAATTCCTTTAGCCGACCAACAGTGCGCGCACAACAAACTTGCGCAAACCGGCAATCTCACGTATTTCGAATATCCGGGAATGGGCCACGGCATCTGCGATCAGGAAATTCGTGACCTACGCGCCTGGCTGGGATTGTGATATGCGCTGCGTGAGGAGTTCTGCGCATCTGAGACTCCGCACGCGTGCCCATAAACTCGTTTTCACCCCTCGGATTGTCATTGAAACCAACTCGGAACTCTTGATACACCCTAATCGTCGAAATTTATGGACATACACCCAGTTCATCTGAACTGAACCGCGATATCTGGCTTATATATGGCAGATTTGGCATCTTGACCGGAAGTTTCTCGCTTACATATAGCACATGCCTTTCGAGAAAAGCCACTTAAGGGGGGTGTTTTTGGCGCTTTTCGCACGAACACCTGCCATATATAAGCGAGAAGCCTCCGTACGAACCTCAAAATCTGCCATATGTAAGCGAAATAGGCGGCATAATTAAGCATTTTCCCGCACTGATGAGCCGCAGAACAAACCAGACGACCGAAGTTTTACGATGTTATGTACGTCAAGCTCACCACGAACATCTCTCCACATATGTCGCAACAATATGGTCAGCGATCGCCCTTTTCCAATGCTCGGGCGGCCACTGCATGATGGTCGTAAAGTCAAGCTTATGCGGGTTGGATTGTCAGCCTGCCGCCGAGAGCGTGCACGATCCCTTCATAATGGTATGGAAGCTCGGGTTGACATTCCTGTCGAGGCTCTTGTAAAGACTTTCACGTCCCACACCCGCCTCCTTCGTGATCTGCCCCATACCCTTCGCTTTGGTCATATCGCCGATTACGGCTGCCGCAACG
>ENA-OQCP01001044-OQCP01001044.1-human-gut-metagenome-genome-assembly--contig:-NODE-1044-length-11227-cov-5.215225_pt1 | contig 11227 bp, 15 predicted proteins | sample MGYA00242760_ERZ504583 | MGnify/ENA primary metagenome ERZ504583 (study PRJEB26092, sample SAMD00036308) | human gut metagenome | host: Homo sapiens | study: EMG produced TPA metagenomics assembly of...
GGTCGTGACCGAGATTACCTGCCACGCACCGGTGCCGTGCGTCTGTTTGGCGATCACGGCACGGTGATTGACGTGGGGGCCAGGACACCAAGGTCATCCAGCTTAAAGGCGGCCGCGTGGCCAAGTTTGCCATGAACGACAAGTGCGCCGCCGGCACGGGGCGCTTTTTGGAGATCATGGCCGACCGCCTAGCATTTCCCAGCAGCAGATGGCCGACCTGGCGCGTTCCGGCGAGCCCAGCAAGATCAGCAGCATGTGCACGGTGTTTGCCGAAAGTGAGGTTATCAGCCCGATCGGTCGCGGTGAGCCGCGCGAGAACATCGCACGTGGCGTGATCGACAGCGTGGTCTCGCGCGTGGCGACCATGGCCGGGCAGGCCGCGGGCGCCCCGTACTACCTGACCGGTGGCCTGTGCGAGAACGCCTTCGTGGTGGAGCGGTTGGGCGAGCTACTGGGGTCGCCGGTGACAACCTCGCCCCAGGCTCGCTTTGCCGGTGCCATCGGCGCGGCGATTCGCGCACAGGCGCTCAATTAATGCATCCGCCTTGGGCTCGCATTCATGCGTATACTGAGAGAAAATGATTGACCGATGAGAGGAGGTATCGATGCCTGACGATCAGATTAAGCTCACGTCTATGACGGCCGCGAGCGGTTGAGCCGCTAAGTTGGCTCCTGGAGCCCTCGCCCAGGTCCTGGGCGACTTGCCCAATGTGCATAACGACAACCTACTCGTGGGGTTCGATACCTCCGACGATGCGAGCGTCTTCCGCGTTGGCGATAACCTGGGTCTCGTGCAGTCCATCGACTTCTTCCCGCCGATGGTCGACGACCCGTTTCTGTTCGGCCAGATTGCCGCGGCAAACTCGCTGTCGGACATCTACGCCATGGGCGGGCGGCCGAGCCATGCCATGAACCTGCTCTGCATACCCAGTTGCCTGGGTGTTGAGGTTGCCGGCAGATTCTGGCGGGCGGCGCCGACAAGTGCGTCGAGGCGGGCTGCTCTATCGCGGGCGGTCATACCATCAACGACGACGAGCCCAAGTACGGCTTGTCTGTGAGCGGCTTTGTCGCGCTCGACCGCATGCTCGCCAACAGCGGCGCGCGCGCTGGCGATGTCCTGCTGCTGACCAAGGCGATCGGCTCTGGCATCATCACCACGGCCATTAAGGGCGAGCTCATCGAGCAGGACGAGGCCGCAGCCATGTTCGACTCGATGCGCACCCTCAACGAGGCCCCGATTCGTCTGGCCGAGGGCCTCGAGCTTCACGGCTGCACCGATGTCACGGGCTTTGGCCTGATCGGGCACGCGTGCGAGATGGCCGAGGGCTCGGGCGTGCAGATTGAGCTTGTGTCGGGGGCGGTGCCGCTCTTTGACCAGGTGCTCGACATGGCGCGTCTGGGCATTATCCCCGCGGGCTCCTACCGCAACCAGGACTTTTTTGGCCCGCGTGTGGCTGCCGACGAGGACCTGGAGCCGGGCATGCTCGACGCGCTGTACGATCCGCAGACGTCTGGTGGCCTGCTTATCGCGGCGCCCGTGGCGGATGTGGATGAGCTTGCGCGTCGTTTACATGCCGAGGGGCGCGTTGCCGCCACAATCGGTCGCGCGTGCGAGCCGGTGCCGGGCGGTCCTGCTGTTCGCGTTGTGCATTAAGGAAAACCGTTTATGCGACCGCCTACTGTTCTGGGCGGTCCCTTTTGAAAGGATGTAGCTATGTCTACCAAAATTGAAGTCAATGCCATGGGCGATGCCTGCCCGCTGCCCGTCGTCAAGACGCTTAAGGCGCTCAAACAGTTTGACGGCGAGGGTGCCGTGGTGACCTCGGTCGATAACGAGACCGCCGTCAAGAACATCTCCAAGATGGCGCAGGAGAAGGGCTGCACGGCCTCGGTCGAGAAGGTTTCTGACGCTGAGTGGCACGTGACCGTGGCGACCTCTGGTGCCATTGCCGTGGCCGATCCCGAGCAGGATGCGCTGCCTTCTGTGGTGCCAGCACCGGCAAGGGCGAGCTCGTCATTTCCGTCTACACCGACTGCATGGGCCGCGGCGACGACGAGCTGGGCCACAAGCTCATGAAGCCTTCATCTTTGCCGTGACGCAGCAGGAGGAGCTGCCCGCGACCATGCTGTTCTACAACGGCGGAGCCAAGCTCACCGTCGAGGGCTCGCCGGTACTCGACGACCTGAAGGGCCTGGCCGAGCAGGGCGTTGAGATCCTCACCTGTGGCACCTGCCTCGACCACTATGGCATTAAGGACCAGCTTGCCGTGGGCGAGGTCACGAACATGTATGTGATCGTGGAGAAGATGGAGCAGGCCGTGCGCGTCGTGCGCCCGTAGCGTATTGGTTGGAGTTGCCATGAGGGAGAAGCGCCCGGCGCTTGTCATCACGTTTCCCACCACGCGGCCGCCATGGGCTGCGAGTCCCTGTGCGTTGAGCGTGGCCTTCCCGGGCGAACGATTCCCGTGCCCGGGGAGGTCGCTGCCGGCTGTGGTCTGGCGTGGAAAGCGTTGCCTGCCGATGAGGAGCTGCTGCGCGGCGAACTCGCCGCGGCGGGCGTTCCCACCGAGGCTATACCGTGATTGATATGTGGGAGGTCGTGCGATGATCTACCTGGATAACGCGGCGACGACCATGCACAAGCCGCAGACGGTCATCGATGCCGTGACGCAGGCGATGTGCTCGCTCGGCAATGCCGGGCGCGGCGCCACGTCGGGTGCCTCGATGCCGCTCGTACGATTCACGGTTGCCGTGCCAAGCTCGCGCGCTTGCTGGGCTGCCGCGGGCTGATCATGTGTGCTTTACGTCCAACTCCACCGCGGCGCTCAACACCGCCATCAATGGCGTGGTGCGCCGCGGCGACCGCGTGGTCACGACGGTGCTCGAGCACAACTCCGTGTTGCGTCCGCTCAACCGCCTGGCGGCAGAGCAGGGCGTGACCGTTGAGCATGCGGGCTGCGACGCGAACGGTGCGCTCGACTACGAAGAGCTTGAGCGGCTGGTGACGCCGGGCACACGTGCCGTGGTGGTGGCGCACGCTCCAATGTGACCGGCAACGCGGTCGACATTGCGCGCGTGGCCGCCATGGCCCATGCGGCCGGTGCGCTCGTGATCGTCGATGCCTCGCAGTCTGCCGGCACGGCGCATATTGATATGCAGGCATGGGGCTCGACGTGGTGTGCTTTACCGGCCACAAGGCTCATGGGTCCGCAGGGGACCGGCGGCCTGGCCGTGGCGGAGGGCATTGACGTGGCCCCCTGGGCCATGGGCGGTACGGGCGTGCACAGCTTTGATCCGCTGCAGCCGCTTGAGTGGCCCACGCGCCTGGAGGCGGGCACGCTCAACGGCCACGGTGTCGCCGGCCTTTCTGTCGGCCTCGACTTTATCGAGGCCCAAGGTGGGTCGAGGCGATTGCGGCGCATGAGCGAGCACTGGCGGATCGCTTTCTCGCTGGCGTGCGCGAAATCCCGGAGATCAAGCTCTACGGTGCCTTTGACCAGCCCGTGCGCTCGGCGATCGTTTCACTCAACGTGGGCGATATCGATTCGGCCGAGATTTCGGACGCGCTCATGCAAGGGTGGGGGATTGCGACGCGCCCCGGCGCCACTGCGCTCCGCTCATGCACCGCGCGTGGGGACCGAGCGCCAGGGTGTCGTTCGCTTCTCGTTTGGGTATTTCAACACGGACGAGGAAGTTGACGCCGCGATTGAAGCTTTGCGCGATTTAGCTTGCTAAAGCGTATATACTTGCGGGGATGGGCCTTTTGCCCGTCCCGTTTTTGTTTCGACCGAAAGGTGGTCCCATGGCCTCATCCGCGCCGCGCGGCCTGCGCTCCGACCATGTCGTTACCGTCGGTATCGCCCTGTTCTCGATGCTCTTTGGCGCCGGCAACCTTATTATTCCGCCGCTGCTGGCGCTGCAGGCAGGTTCTGCCACGCCGGTCGCCATGCTCGGCTTTCTCATTGCCGCCATCGGCCTGCCCGTCATGGGCTTTATCGCCGTGGCACTTGCCGGAACGCGCGCGAGCTTGCCGGCCGTGTGCATCCCAAGTTCGGCGAGTTCTTTGTCGCGGCGGTGTATCTGGCTATCGGCCCGTGCCTGGCCATTCCGCGCACGAGCTCCACGGCCTTCGAGATGCTGGTGCCGCTGTTGCCCGAGGCGTCTCGCTCGGCACGGCGCGCCTGGTGTTTGCCGTCGGCTTCTTTGTCGTCGCGTTTGCGCTCACGCTGCGCCCGGGCGTCATCACACGCGTGCTCGGCCGCATTACGGGCCCCGCGCTCATTGCGCTCATCGTGCTGGTCGTTGGTGCTGCCGTGATCTCGCCGCTGGTCCCGCTGCCGCGCCGCAGGCCCCCTACGATGCTGGCGCTGCCGTGCAGGGCTTTCTGACTGGCTATCAGACCATGGACCTGCTCGCGTCGCTCGCCTTTGGCATCATCATCGCCGAGACCATCCACGAGTTGGGTGTTACCGATGACAAGCGCGTGGCCTTCGAGATTTCGCGTTCCGGTGTGATCGCCGGCGTACTCATGGCCATCATCTACTGCGGCTTGGGCCTTGCCGGTATGCAGCTCGGCACCGTGATGCCCGACGCTACCAACGGCGCCGCCATCCTCGCCCGTTCGGCCTCCATGCATTTTGGGCTTGCCGGCACGGTCGTGGTCTTTGCGATCTTTTTCCTCGCCTGCATGAACGTGTGCATCGGCCTCATCAGCTGCTGCTCGCGTTACTTCTGCGAGACGTATGTGGTCGAAGGGGGAGCGGAGGCCTCTGAGGAGGCCATGCGCCGCCCCTTTGCGGTTCTCGCCTTTGTGTTCGCAGCGTTTTCGTGCGTGCTCTCCAACGTGGGCCTCGACGTGATTCTTATGTTCTCGGTGCCCATGCTCAATGCCTTGTATCCCGTTGCCATTGTGCTGGTGCTTATGGGCCTGGTGCACGGTTTTTGCGACGCGCATCCGCAGGTATGGGTCTGGGTCGGCGGCGTCGTCGCGGTGCAGAGCGTGATCACCTCGGTCCGCGACGCGTTCTTTGCTGGCGCGTGGCTACCGTTCGATGCGCTGCCGCTGGCGGATATCGGTGCCGCGTGGGCGCCGGTCGCGTGGTGGCGTTTGTGATAGGCCTGCTCCACAGCCGGTTTGTCGCACATTCGAGGAGCTAGAATATCGCCGCTTGCACAGGCGGGAAGTCTCCCCTATAATTTCCTTCGCTTTGGGACACGCAAGGTTTATGCCTTAGCTGCTCAACACCTTCGGGACGTGGCGCAGTTTGGTAGCGCGCCTGCTTTGGGAGCAGGATGTCGCAGGTTCAAATCCTGTCGTCCCGACCATATCTTGCGGGCGTAGTTCAATGGTAGAACCCCAGCTTCCAAGCTGATGACGCGGGTTCGATTCCCGTCGCCCGCTCCATAAGAATTGTTTTAACGGCTTTGGTTTCCTTTGGGAATCAGAGCTGTTTTCGTTTACGCGCCGGGCGACGGGAATCGAACCCGTCAGTGCGGAGCTGAGAAAATGCGTGAGCATTTTCCAGCGCAGCACGCAAGCCGAAGGCCCGCAGCGAAACAAGGATTTGCGAAGCAAATCCTTGGACTTCCCGTCGCCCGCTCCAAGCTATATAATCGCAGGCCAATATGCTAATTTGGCTCGCGTTTATTTTTATACCGTCCGACCTCGCGGGGCAAATGAACCAAGAGCGTTTGTCCCACATCGTAAGAAAGTAGTGATTGCCATGGCACAGAGTAAGGCAGAATACCCCACCCCCGACTGCCTGGCGCCCGCCGCGATCGAGGCTAAGTCCGAGGCCGCCGGCGTTACCAAGCCAACCTGCCGGTCTCGAAGGCCTTTTTGCTCGCCATGTTCGCCGGAGCGTTTATCGCCTTCGGCGGCCTGTTCTTCACGGTCTTTCTGAGCGATCCCACGCTTGGCTGGGGCGCCCAGCGCTTCGTGGGCGGTCTTGCTTTTTGCCTGGGACTGGTGCTCGTGCTCATTTGCGGCGCGGAGCTGTTTACCGGTAACTCGCTTATGGTATGCGCGCTTAAGAGCAAAAAGATTACGCTCGTCCAGATGTTCAAGGCTTGGCTGTTGTGTGGATCGGCAACTTTGCTGGCGCCCTGTTCGTTGTCTTTTTGATTTACATGGCAGCTATTTATAAGCTCAACGGCGAGGCCGTCGCCAATGCATGGTGAGCGTCGCCGCCGGTAAGGTTGCGATCGACGCCGTTACCATCTTCTTCCGCGGCATTTTGTGCAACATCTTTGTCTGCCTGGCCGTATGGATCGGCACTGCCGGCAAGACCGTGGTCGACAAGGTCGTGGGCATTTTGCTGCCCATCGCTGCCTTTGTGGCCTGCGGTTTTGAGCACTGCGTCGCCAACATGTACTTTTTGCCCATGGGTATTTTGATGCACTCCTGCGGCTATGGAGCCGATGTCGCTGGCGCCGATGCCTCAACGCTGCCGGGTTGGCGCTCAACCTTACGGTCGCCACGCTGGGCAATATCGTGGGTGGCGCCCTGATCGTGGCGCTGGGCTACTGGTTTATCTACGCCAACAAAGAGTCCTAAAGGACCCAACCCATAACCGACCAAAAAGGGACAGGTTTATTTTGGCAGGTTTTGAGCGAGGCGCTGCGCCGTCTTGTCACGAGCTGCCATAATGGACCTGTCCCTTTTTGCATGTGCGTTGCCGCATTTTGCTGCTGACGACAAAGGGGGCCCGCTTTTTATTGAACATGTCGAAAGGCTTTCCATGAGCGACTGCGAATCCATGCCTGCCGAGGTGCGCGACCGCCTGCGCTCCATTCCCGCCGTTCACGAGCTGCTGGCCGAGTGGCCGGTCATGAGGGCTGCCGGCGATGCGGGCGACATGATTGTGCGCGAGGCGATTGATGCCGAGCTCGATGCCGAGCGCGAGGCGATTCGCTCTGGCGTCCCCGCTAGGAATAAGCGCGAGCTCGCCTTGGCCATCGAGCAGCGGTGCCACCGACTGTCGCTGCCGACCCTGCGCCCTGCCGTCAACGCGTCGGGCGTTGTGATTCACACCAATCTGGGCCGTGCTCCGCTTGCTCCCGCAGCGGTGCAGGCGGTGGCCGATGTCGCCCGCGGCTACAGCACGCTTGAGTATGACGTCGCGACCTGTGCCCGTGGGGGCCGCAAAGAGCATGCCGCGCGTCTGCTGCGCACGCTCACGGGGGCGCAGGACGCCCTGGTTGTCAACAACAACGCCGCGGCGGTGCTGCTGGTGCTTGCCGCGCATGCAAGCGGCAAAGAGGTCATCGTGAGCCGTGGCGAGCTTGTCGAGGTGGGCGGCAGCTTCCGCATTCCCGATATCATGGCGGCTTCGGGTGCCAAGCTTGTCGAGGTGGGCTCCACCAACCGCACGCATCTGGATGATTACCGAAGCGCCATTACGCCCAATACGGCGATGATCTTGAAAGTTCATCCTTCTAACTACCGTATCGAGGGTTTCCACGAGGAGGTTTCCGCGGCGGAGCTTTCTGCGCTGGCGCATGAGCACGGGCTGTTACTGTACGAGGACCAGGGCTCGGGCGCTTTGCTTACAGATGAGGTGCTCGTCGATGCTGGGGAGAAGCCCACGTCCGCCTCGCTTTGCGCCGGCGTTGACGTCGTCTCGTGCTCGGGCGACAAGCTGCTCGGCGCCTCGCAAGCGGGCATTATTCTCGGTAGCGCCCAGGTAATCGCCGCCTGTGCCTCGCATCCGCTTATGCGCGCGCTTCGCCCCGGCAAGCTCACGCTCGCGGCGCTCGAGGCCACTTTGCGCCTGTATGTGACCGGATCCGATACAGCGCATCGGGAGATCCCGGTGCTCAACATGCTTTCCGGCGCGCGGCTCCGCTCGAGCGTCAGGCCAAGCGCTGCATGACCGCATGCTGCGCAAGCTTCGCGAGTCTCAGTGTGAGGAGGCGGTGGAGCTGCAGGTTGTCGAGGGCGTGTCTGCTCCGGGCGGCGGTTCGCTGCGACCGTCGAGCTCCCAACTTTTTGCGTTGCCGTCTGTCCCGTCGATGGGCGTCTATCCGCCGATGGCTAAAGCGCGCTATGGTACAGGAGCCCGATACGCCGGTTGTGACGCGCGTGCGGCACGACCAGGTGCTTTTTGACGTTCGCACGCTTTTGCGCGACACCGACCTTGACCTGTGTGCGTCTGCGTTGGCGGATGCCGTGCGGGCAGGTTTGCGTCGATGACCGCGCGCGAGCTTGTCGAATGTCCCGTTATCGTCGGAACGGCAGGACACGTCGACCACGGAAAGTCGGCCTTATCGAGGCGCTGACCGGCAAAAATCCCGACCGTCTGGAGGTCGAACGGCGCCGAGGCATGACCACTGAGCTCGGCTTTGGCGAGCTCGAGCTTCCCAGCGGCAAGCTTGTCGGCTTGGTCGACGTACCCGGGCATGCGCACTATCTGCGCGCATGGTGCAGGGCGCCACCGGCGTGGACGTTGCGTTGCTGGCGGTTTCGGCCGTTGAGGGCGTGATGCCGCAGACCCGCGAGCACGTTCGGGTTCTGAAGCTGTTGGGTGTGACGCGCATGGTCGTCGCACTCACGATGCGCGATTTGGCCGACCACGAGATTGCCGCGCTGGCGGAGCTCGATGTCGAGGCGTTTCTGGACGGGACCGTGTTTGCGGGTGCCTCTATAGTGCCGGTGTCCTCCAAGACGAGCGAGGGCCTGGACGAGCTGCTTACGACGCTCGATAACACGGTTTGTTCGTGCTGGTCGGAGCATCTGGAGGCGACCGCTGGCTCGGGCGCCGCGCCCCGTCTTCCCATCGACCGTTGCTTTAGCATCCGCGGCACCGGAACCGTCGTGACGGGTACGCTGCACGACGGTCCCGTTTCGGTTGGCGATGAGCTCGTTGCGCTGCCGTCGCAAACGCGCTGTCGCGTGCGCGGGGTGCAGGTTCACGGGGATACCCAGTGCGCGGTTCCCGGCCAGCGCGTCGCCCTGAACCTGGTGGGCGATGGCGTGGCGGGCCTCAAGCGCGGCGAGATGCTCGGCGTCGAGGGTCGCGTGGGCCAGACGCTGCGCTTTTTGATGCAACTGACATATGTGGGGCGCGATGGCGTGCGAGCCGGCGTTCTTGCTTCGGGTACACGCGTGCACGTTATGGCGGGCACGGCTGAGGTGCTCGGCCGCATTATGCTTTTAGACGACGAGCCGCCTATTGCGGTCGGCGAGACGCGTGTGGTGCAGGTGCGCCTGGAACGGCCGCTGCCGTTGCGCGCCGGCGATCATGCCGTCATTCTGTCGTATTCGCCGATTTCGCTGCTTGGCGGCGGACGCGTCCTGCTATCGCGCTGTCGCCGCGCGCGGGTCCTGTCGGCGGGGGAGCGCGCGTTGTATGCGGCGCTTGAGTCCGGAGATGTCGCGGACGGCGTACACGCGTGGCTGGCGCTGCAAACGCTGCCTGTTGCTGCTGCCGGTGTTGCCGCAGCGCTCGATCTTGTTACCGGCGAGGTCGAGATCGTTTTGCGTGGGCTTGTGGACCAGGCTGCCGTGTGCGAGCTTGCTGCGGGCGGTGCGGTGCTCTACGCAGATGCCTCGGCTCTCGATGCTGCAATGGATGTGCTGGCTGCGGCCTTGTCCTCCATGCACGCGGCGGCTCCCAAGGAGATCGGCTTTACGTCCGGTGCGGTCGCGCACGCGGCTTGGCCGGGCGCCGGTAACGATGTCGCGATGGCACTTATTGCCGAGGGCTGTGCACGTGCGTGTGCGCCGTCGACGGTGCCGAGGTGTTCGACCCGCATTCCGCCGCCGCGGCGATACGCGTGGTGCGCGAGGCTGGCCAGCGTATCGTGGCCCTGCTGGATGAGGCCGGTCTTAATGCGCCGACGCTTCCCGAGGTGAGCGAACAGTTGCAGCTCGATCGCGACACCATGACGCGTGCACTGCGCGAGCTTTCGCTCAACCACTCGATCGTTAAGGTCGAGCGCGACGTTGCCTTGTCCGCCGCTGCCGAGGCCCATGCGCGTGAGGTTGTTGCGACGGCTATCGAGGCTGCTGGCGGCGCCGCCACCACGAGTGTGCTGCGCGAAGCCCTGGGCGTGTCGCGCAAACGAACCATTAGCATCTTGGAGCACCTGGATGCCGTGCGCTTTACAGTACTCGACAAGGAGTCCGGCGGTCTGAGATCGCTGCGTTAGCGGTTTCCGCATCGCTCTTTTCGGTTGTGGTCTGTTGGGTTTGGTAAAATACCGCCACGTTTGGGAGCGGATGGGCTCCGGTGGGCCCCGCGGTCTTCAAAACCGTTGTGAGGCGTGCAAAACGTCTTGGATGTGTTCGATTCACATCCGTTCCCGCCAACGCATCTCGCCAAAACCACCACAAAGGTGCCTGTCCCCTTTGTGGTGGTTTCGAAACGTGCGGGAAACAGCTTCGAAACACGCGATTTGCTCGTCAGGCGGTCAAAAAGCTATCTACCTGCATCGTAATCAAAATGAAACATCCGCTCGTTGCCTTATTCGTAACTTTGTAGCAACAGTGCGATATTATCCATACTCGATAAAGCTCACGGCGCATGGGGCGCCGCGAACGACACCTTTCTTTTCCATCAATTGGAGGAAGCATGAGCTACACGCAGAAAGTTCTCGACGAGCTCAAGGCCCGCTATCCCGAGCAGCCTGAGTTCATCCAGGCTGCGACCGAGATCCTCGGCACCATCCAGCCGGCGCTCGACGCCCATCCCGAGTACGAGGAGGCCGCCCTGCTTGAGCGCCTCGTCGAGCCCGAGCGCATCGTTATGTTCCGTGTCCCCTGGGTCGATGACCAGGGCAAGGTTCAGGTCAACCGCGGCTATCGTGTCGAGTTCAACTCTGCCATTGGACCCTACAAGGGCGGTCTGCGCTTTAACCCGACGGTCACCCTGGGTATGCTCAAGTTCCTGGGTCTGGAGCAGATCCTCAAGAACAGCCTGACCACCCTTCCCATGGGCGGCGGCAAGGGCGGCTCCGACTTTGACCCCAAGGGCAAGTCCAACAACGAGATTATGCACTTCTGCCAGTCCTTCATGACCGAGCTCTATCGCCATATTGGCCCCAATACCGACGTTCCCGCCGGCGACCTGGGCGTGGCGGCCGCGAGGTTGCCTACATGTTCGGTCAGTACAAGCGCCTGACCAACGAGTGGACCGGCGTCCTTACCGGCAAGGGCCTCTCCTTTGGCGGCTCGCTCGCCCGTACCGAGCCACCGGCTACCGGTCTGGTCTACTTTGTGGACGAG
>ENA-OQCP01001045-OQCP01001045.1-human-gut-metagenome-genome-assembly--contig:-NODE-1045-length-11199-cov-1.838421_pt1 | contig 11199 bp, 16 predicted proteins | sample MGYA00242760_ERZ504583 | MGnify/ENA primary metagenome ERZ504583 (study PRJEB26092, sample SAMD00036308) | human gut metagenome | host: Homo sapiens | study: EMG produced TPA metagenomics assembly of...
ACTCACAAGAAGATGATGCAGGGCTTGATTTGATTGATTTCTATGTTCTTCCGCATTATCTTACAGCACCATTTAAGAAAGTTACCGAGAAAATAATGACTGAGTTTTCGGATTTGAATCTATGCCCGATTAACAACCGTCAGGGAATTGTAATTGATGGTGAAGGTTCAAAGGTTATTTGCAAAGACTAATTTGAAAATTCCAATTTGTCGGACTGCGGTGACTGATGAGGGGGAGCCTTCCGGACATTTCTCCCTCATCCGGCGCGTACCGCGCCACCTTCCCCCCAAGGGGAAGGCTTTCCCCGCCATCCGCATTGACACCTTGCGCCGATGCGCTTATAATAAAACTACTTACGCAACTTAGAAAAAGGGGAAATCACTATGGCAAATGTTCGTACCCGCTTTGCGCCGTCCCCCACAGGCTATATGCATGTAGGCAATCTGCGCACGGCTTTGTATACCTATCTGCAGGCGCGCCACAACGGCGGCACCTTTATCCTGCGCATTGAGGACACCGATCAGGGCCGTCTGGTCGAGGGTGCCACCGACATTATCTACAATACGCTGAAGGCCACCGGTCTGACGTGGGACGAGGGCCCCGACATCGGCGGCCCTGTCGGCCCCTATGTCCAGAGCGAGCGCATGGGCATGTTCAAGCAGTATGCCGAGCAGCTGGTCAAGGCCGGCAAGGCGTACTACTGCTTCTGCACCGAGGAGCGCCTGAACGAGATGCACGAGGCGCAGCGCGCCGCCGGCGAGATGACCCACTATGACGGGCATTGCCGCAGCCTGAGCGCCGAGGAGGTCGCCGCCAAGCTGGCCGCCGGGGAGCCGTATGTCATCCGCCAGAAGATCCCCGAGAGCGGCGTGGCCGGCTTTGACGATGTTGTCTACGGCCACATCGAGGTCGATGTCAAGGAGCTGGACGACAGATTTTGATCAAGACTGACGGCATGCCCACCTACAACTTTGCCAATGTCGTGGACGATCACCTGATGGGCATCACCCATGTCATCCGCGGCAGCGAGTATCTTTCCAGCACGCCCAAGTACAACCTGCTGTACGAGGCGTTCGGCTGGGAGAAGCCCATCTATGTCCACTGCCCGCCCGTTATGAAGGACGCGCAGAACAAGCTGAGCAAGCGCAACGGCGATGCCAGTTATCAGGATTTGGTGGCCAAGGCTACCTGCCCGCCGCTGTGCTGAACTATCTGCTGCTGCTGGGCTGGGCGCCCGAGGGCGAGCAGGAGATTTTCTCTCTCGATGAAATGATCAAGATCTGGGACCCGTCCCGCATCTCGAAGTCCCCCGCCATCTTTGACCCGCTCAAACTGCGCGCCATCAACGCCGCTACATCCGCGCCCTGCCGGCCGAGGAGTTCCGCCGTCTGGCCGACCCGTTCATCGACAGTGTCGTTCACTGCGACATCGACCGCGACCTGCTTTGCGCCAATTTGCAGCCCCGCTGCGAGGTGCTGGAGGATATTCCCCCGCAGCTCGATTTCTTTGATGCCGTGCTGCCCATTGATGCGGAAATGTACCGCAACAAGAAGCAAAAGACCACACCGGAATCCGCAAAGGAGGCCCTGACCGCGCTGCTGCCGGTGCTGGAGGCCCAGACCGACTGGACCCGCGATGCGATCTTTGAGGCCTGCAAGACGCTGGCCGAGCAGCTGGAGAAGAAGAACGGCTGGCTGCTGTTCCCGCTGGGCATCGCGCTGTCCGGCAAGGCCCGCACCCCGGCGCGGCACCGACCTTGCCGCCATGATGGGCCGCGAGGAGACCCTCAAGCGCGTGAAGGACGCGCTGGGGAAGCTGTAACTGCAATAGAACACCCGGCGCTGCTGACGATTTTCAGTCAGCAGCGCCGGGTTTGTTTTTGCGGGAGTGGTTGTAAGCTTCTGCACACAGGTTTAAGCTGGGGCCGTAGGGCGGCCAGTCCTCTGGCCGCCGTGCCCGTTTGCGGCAGCGGGAACCCTGCGGGCCATCCCTGTAGGGGGGCGGCGTCCCCGACGCCCCGCGGGAGATGAATCCCTCCCCTACGAATTGACCGTAAAAGGGGTATCGCGGTAAGCCGCGGGCCGGGCATGCCCGGCCCCTACAAATAGCCGGAAGGTTCACGGCAATCCTTGTAGGGGGGTTCCATCAAATCACATAATCGTTTCCCGGCTGGGAGGTGTTGACCAAATCGGCAAGGGTAATGCCGTCAAAATAGTCGTTGATCATCGTGTTCAGCTTGCGCCACATCGGCAGGGTGCGGCACTCGCTCATGCGGCGGCACTCGATCGGGTTCTGCTCCAGACAGGCTACCGGGGCCAGACCTCCCTCGGTCAGGCGCAGAATGCTGCCCACGGTGTACTCCTCGGGCGCACGGGTCAGGCGGTAGCGCCGGACTTGCCGCGCAGCCCCTGCAGATACCGCTCCTTGACAAGGCTTTTTACGATTGCCTCCAGATATTTTTCAGAAATTTCCTGTCGCGCGGCGATCTCCTTCAAGGGAATGTAGCCGTCGTGCTGATGCTCTGCTATGTCGATCATGACACGCAGCGCATAACGGCCCTTCGTTGAAATCATCATGGTTGGCTGCTCCTTTGGGCATGGGGCACAGCCCTCGGCCTGCAGTGCGCAGGGGCGGCGGGCGGCCCTTGTTTCTCTTATTCCTATTATATAGGTTGGTTAATGGGAAAGCAAGCTGTTTTGCAGAAAAAATATTTGCAAAAATTCCCTATTCTCCTATTGACAAACGGGAAAATATGTTGTACAATCCTATCAACCTACAAGAAAGGTATGAATAGATATGCGAAAGGGCTTTGCACCGTACCCGCGATGTCGCTGTCAGACGCTGTGACTGCATGTTTGCCCCGATTTATAAACAGAAATGATGATGGAGGAACCTATCATGAGCAAGATCTACACTTCCGCTGACCAGCTGATCGGCCGCACGCCCCTGCTGGAGCTTACGCATATCGAGGCCGCCGAGGGCCTGCAGGCCAAGATCCTTGGCAAGCTGGAGTATTTCAACCCCGCCGGTCCGTCAAGGATCGCATCGCCAAGGCGATGATCGACGATGCCGAGGCTCCGGCAAGCTGAAGCCCGGCTCGGTCATTATTGAGCGACCTCCGGCAACACCGGCATCGGTCTGGCCAGCGTGGCGGCTGCCCGCGGCTACCGCATCATCATCGTCATGCCTGAGACGATGAGCGTGGAACGCCGCCAGCTGATGAAGGCCTACGGCGCCGAGCTGGTGCTGACGGACGGCGCCAAGGGCATGACGGGCGCCATTGCCAAGCGGACGAGCTGGCCAAGGAGATCCCCAACAGCTTTGTACCCGGCCAGTTTGTGAACCCGGCCAACCCCGATGCCCACAAGCGCACCACCGGCCCCGAGATCTGGGAGGACACCGATGGCAAGGTCGATATTTTTGTGGCCGGTGTCGGCACCGGCGGCACCGTGACCGGCGTGGGTGAGTACCTCAAGAGCCAGAATCCCGCCGTCAAGGTCGTGGCTGTCGAGCCTGCCACCTCCCCCGTGCTGAGCAAGGGCGTGGCCGGTGCGCACAAGATTCAGGCATCGGCGCAGGCTTTGTGCCGATGTGCTGAACACCAAGGTCTATGACGAGGTCATCCCCGTTGCCAACGAGGACGCCTTTGCCGCCGGCAAGCTGGTCGGCCACCGCGAGGGCGTGCTGGTCGGCATTTCCTCCGGCGCGGCTGTCTGGGCCGCCATTGAGCTGGCCAAGCGCCCCGAGAACAAGGGCAAGACCATCGTGGCGCTGCTGCCCGACACCGGCGACCGCTACCTGTCCACCCCGCTGTTTGCAGACTGATTGCAATAGCGCAAAAAATTTGCTATAATGAACGCGGTAGACGTGTGTCTGCCGCGTTTTTTTGTGGTTTTTAATACATGTAGGGCGGTTCTACTCCGCCCGGGAGCTTGCCGCTGCGGGAATGTTCCGGGCGGAGCAGAGCCCCGCCCCTACGCTGTAATCTCTTTTGGGAGGACACTCTTATATGACTACTACCCAGGTGCGCTGATTGCTATGAGCGGCGGCGTGGACAGCACCGTTGCCGCCTACCTGATGAAGCAGGCCGGTTATCGCTGCATGGGCGCAACGATGCGCTTATACCAGAACGAGGACCTTGGGCAAAGCGGTTTCCACACCTGCTGCTCTGCCAAGGATGTTGAGGACGCCGCGAGGTGGCCTTTGATCTGGACATCCCGTTTGAGGTCGTGAACTACACCGAGGATTTCCGCGAGAAGGTCATCGAAAAGTTCATTGCGACCTATGAGGCCGGCGGCACGCCGAACCCCTGCATCGACTGCAACCGCACGATGAAATTTGACAAGATGCTGGATTTTGCCCGGGCGCACGGGCTGGATTATGTGGTCACCGGCCACTATGCCCGCATTGAGCAGGACCCCGAGACAGGCCGCTGGCTGCTGAAAAAAGCACTGTACACCGACAAGGACCAGAGCTATGTGCTGTACGCACTGACGCAGGACCAGCTTGCCCACACGAAGTTCCCGCTTGGCGGCATGGACAAACCGTCCATCCGCAAAATTGCCGAGGAGCAGGGCTTCTGCAACGCCCGCAAGCACGACAGTCAGGACATCTGCTTTGTGCCGGACGGCGATTATGTCGGCTTTATGGAGCGCTACACCGGCAAATATTACCCGGACGGCGATTTTGTTGACCTTGACGGCAGGGTCGTGGGCCGCCACCGCGGCGCGTGCGCTACACCTGCGGCAGCGCAAGGGGCTGGGGCTGGCGCTGGGCGCACCGGTCTATGTCTGCGGCAAGGACATGGAGAAAAACACCGTCACAGTCGGCCCCGAGAGCGCGCTCTTTACGACCACGCTTGTGGCGGGGGATTTCAACTGGATCTCGATCCCAGAGCTGACCGGCCCGATGCGCGTTAAGGCCAAGGCCCGCTACCGCCAGACCGAGCAGCCCGCCACCGTGCGCCCGCTGGACAACGGCCTTGTGCAGGTCGTGTTTGACGAGCCGCAGCGCGCCATCACCCGCGGTCAGGCCGTTGTGCTCTACGATGGGGATGTCGTTGTCGGCGGAGGCACGATCTTATAAGCACCAAACAGAAAAGGCGCAGCGAGGAAAAGGGCGGTATTCATAAGACAGTTAACAGCCACTTTAACTGTTGCGCCTTTTCTTTTACGTTGAAATAACGGCGGTTGTGTGGTATTATAAATATGGTGTGGTTTATACAATCGCCATCACATCTGTGGATAGCCGATAATTCCATGAGATAAAATTGTTAGGAGCGTTTCTGCCGTGGAAAAGATGACTGCTATCAGCTGTTTTCCGGTGCTGGAGGTTTGGATGTCGGGTTTGAAAGAGCCGGATTTGAAACGGTTTTTGCAAACGAGGTTGACCATGACGCAGCTGAATCGTGGCGTGCTAACCGCCCCCAGTCTGCTAATGTCATGGTTGAAGGCGATATTCATGACCATATTGGAGAACTTACAAAACTTAAAGGGGTTGACGTGCTGTTTGGTGGTCCTCCATGCCAAGGGTTCTCTGTTGCGGGAAAAATGGATCCAAACGACGCACGTTCTCAATTAGTATGGATTTTCATGGATGCGGTGGAAATCGTACATCCAAAAGTTTTTGTAATGGAAAACGTGGCCGCATTAGGAACATTGGATAAATGGAAATCTGTCAGAGATGGTATTGTTGAACGTGGTCAGACGCTTGGCTATAGCGTTTCTTATAAAGTCCACCATACGCCCGATTATGGCGTTCCAGAGAATCGTAACCGCATAATTATTATAGGTGTCAGTAATGAAATAGGCGATACTATACGGTTCTATGATAAACTTAGCTCGTTTAAGTCGTCACCTATGACAGCAAGAGAAGTCATTTTAACTGCTGGCAAATTCGGGACTAATGACAATCCCCAAACCTGCACGGCAAATGTGACATTGGCAAGTCGCCCTGTCATGCGCCGTTCTCCGTATGCAGGAATGCTTGTCAATGGCGCAGGACGTCCGATTGACTTGAATGGAATAGCCCCAACGTTACCTGCTTCTATGGGCGGGAACAAAACGCCTATTGTTGATGAAGTATCATTGCATGATGCAGGTATTCCCAACTGGTTTGAAACATATTATCTGGCTTAGTAAGCGGCGCAATTAAACCGGGTGAAATGTCTGTCCCCGCAACTATTCGCAGATTGACAATTAAAGAATGTGCGGCTATTCAGACTTTCCCTGCAGGATATTTGTTCAGCGGTAAAAAGACTAAACAGTATAAGCAAATCGGGAATGCCGTACCGTGCAAATTTGCCGAAGCGGTAGCAACGTCTGTAAGAATCGCTTACATGGAGGGTAATTAACAGCTATGGCAATAGATATTGATAAGTCTATCGCAACCAAACTGCTTAACACATCATATACGAATTGTATGAGAACCCCCGTTGACACTTGCATGATAAAATCCACTATTGATTTTATCATGAATGGAAAAAACTGTTTGACATACAGATATATCATGTTTACAGCTTTACTTGCAAAAGCTGTAGATTCTTCTGTAGATATTCTGTCCTTGCAGGCTGGCGATGGTTCAGAAGGCGCATATGATGCACGTTCACTTGCTTCAAAAGTAGTCTATAGATTTCAAGCGTCTCTGCTTGGAAATGTTCTTGACGGTTCTAATAATGACCCTCTTGTTAATAAACCCGGGCGATTTTTGCGATTAAGTCCAGATAATGCCGCCGCTGGTGGAGACCCTAAAAAAGCGCTTCAATTACTCTGCTCAAACCTGCCAAAGATTCAGAATAGTACAGATGCGCATCAATGCGTCGATTACATCGTTTCCCTTTTGCTTGCCGAGAAAAAGAACCGGGATGCAAAAAAGGAACACTTTGATAACATTGCTAATAACATGGGTATTTTCAATGCCCGCAATTTCATGAGCAACCTGTTAGATCAAGGGTTTGGCGGTGCTGCTCTTGTTCTTGTTACAACCGCACTATACCACATTCAATTTCCTAATGACGAATACAAAATTGCCGCACATCCAGCTAATCAAGCAGGAACATCAAGGCAACAGTTTAGTGATTTGGACGTATATTTCGACGGACGCCCTTTCATGGGAACTGAACTTAAAGATAAACCATTTTCTGCAACGGATGTTGACCATGCAGCGGAAACAGCATTTAATGCTGGCGCTTCAAGTTTGCTGTTTATAGCGGGACGGCAATCAACATTCGCCGCTCAGCCGCCAACCTATTTTGCAACTACACGGGAAAAATATGCGCATAGAGGTATGTATGTTGGTGTCACGTCCATTGATGACTTAATGGATATGATATTTGCAAGTCATGTGAATCTCAGCGCAATACATCTATTGAATGTGATAAGAGACACAGCGGAAAGTATCGGCGCCCTTGAAGCACAAATGTGGATTTACGAACATCTTGCAGATGCGATGCAGTAAACTATCATGTAGCATCATCCAGCATTTCAGAGTATATTTAAGCGACAAATAAGCGACAAGACAGAATATACAGTTTCAGGATTTCCGACAAAACCACAATATATTGAACAATATACAAAGAACAGCCCTGTATTTGGTGTCAAAATCAAATACAGGCTGTTGAGATATACTCCTATGCAAAGAATCTAACAACTTTCTGTTTGTCGAACAGATACAAGGGGCGCACTTCTATACGGGGTCAGCCCCGTATGTGCGCTCTGCGAGGCCGAACAGCCCGGACACATGAATGTCCGGGGTGCTTTGCGTCACTACATTCCAAACAAGGGATTGTATCCCTTGCGCCGTGAAAGCGGCTATCCTCTTAAGACAAAATGCGTGACCACGAAAAGTCACGCATTTTGCATATCTAACTGTCTTACGAACACCCCACTAAGCTCAGCTGCGCCTTTTTGATTTTATGAAATCAGACGATCTCGACCTTCTCCATGACAACGGGGGTTTTGGGCTTGTCGTTCCAGTCGGTCGCAACGGCTGCGATCTCGTCCACGACCTCAATGCCGTTCACGACATGGCCGAAGGCGGCGTAGCTGCCGTCCAGATGCGGGGCATCCTGATGCATGATGAAGAACTGGCTGCCGGCCGAGTTGGGGTCCATCGAGCGGGCCATGCTGATGACGCCGCGCGTATGCTTGATGGGGTTGGCAACGCCGTTCTGCAGGAATTCGCCCTTGATGTGCCAGCCGGGGCCGCCCATGCCGGTGCTGCGGGTCGCCGCCCTGGATCATAAAGCCGGAGATAACGCGGTGGAAGGTCAGGCCGTTGTAGAAGCCCTGCTTGACGAGCTTCTCAAAGTTCTCGCAGGTGATGGGGGCTGCGCTGTGGTCCAGCTCAAGATCGATGGTCTTGCCGTTTTGCATGGTGATACGAATCATACGATGGTCTCCTTTTCCGTTGGTTGATTTTGTGTTTCCGGGTCACTCTCCGGGGTGGCGATGCCCTTGGTATAGCTCATGCTGCCGAGCTTTTCGGCAAATTCAGCGGGGGTCAGCTTATCCATCCAGTAAAGCAGCGCCGCCCCCATAAACTGCTCACTGCGCAGGGTCGCGCGGGGCAGCAGGGCAAACAAGCCGCCGTCCCGCACCGTACCGGTGAAGGGGTCGGTCCATTCGTCCGGCAGGCGGGCATCCAGCTGCCGGGGCGACACATGGCCCGTGATGAAGCCGCGCCCGCCGAACAGCGGCTCGATGAGCCAGAACAGCACCCTGCGCACGCCGTGGCGGCTGGGGAAAAGCCCGCGCAGCCGGTAGGTGTGCCAGAATGCGTCCGCCAGATATTCCACGGGAATATCCTCGCCGTAGGTTTCCAGCAGGCAGGTGTGCAGCAGCGCCGTGATATCGGCCAGCTCTGCGCCGGTGGCAGCGGGCTGACATCCTCGACCGGGACCAGACTGGAGCCGGTGTCCTCGGCATGGAGGGTAGAGTCGAGCGCAATCTCCAAATAACCGTGCCCACTTGCCGGCATAGGGGCAGCCGGGCTTGCACATGGCATAAATGAAGGGATGCACCACGGTGTCGGCGGCATAGTGGCTTAAAAAGCCGAGCGCGTACTCCACCTGCGGGCGGGTCTTGACATTGGCGCAAAGGCTGCGCAGGAACGCGCCCGTCTTTTCCTCATGCATACGGTTGCCCAGCCCCGGCAGGTCGTAGTGGCGCTTTGCGCGCTTTTTCCAGACCTCGTAGCAAAAAAAGCTGTCCGGGCCGTTGGCCCCGGCCGCAAACGCCGCCGGGCACTGGATCTTATAATGGATCGCCTCCGCCGCCTTATGGGCGGTGCGCACATGGTATAGCCTTCCGGCATAAAGTGTCCCCTTTCCATGGATGAGCTTACCAGTAATTGTACCGCGCTGCAGGGAAAAAGTCAAATTGGAAAACACCGCGCGGGTGCCGTCATCTCGACATTTTTACGCAAATCTGATATAATAAAATGTATCTATAGCCTTACAGGGGGAATTTCAGCATGCCGCAGCCGTTTGTGTTGTTTGACAATGTGTGTAAATATTATCAGATGGGTGAAACACGGATCGCCGCGTCCGACCATGTCAGCTTTGAGATTGAAAAGGGCGAGTTCTGCGTCATCCTCGGCCCCTCGGGCGCAGGCAAGACCACCGTGCTGAATATGCTGGGCGGCATGGACACCTGCGATGAGGGCACGATCCTGCTGGACGGCGAAAAGGTCAGCAGCTTTGATAAAAAGCGGCTGACGACCTACCGCCGGTATGATGTGGCTTTGTCTTTCAGTTCTACAATCTGGTGCAGAACCTGACCGCGCGGGAAAATGTCGAGCTGGCCGCCGAGATCTGCCGCGACCCGCTGGACGCCGACACCGTGCTGGACGAGGTGGGACTGGCTGACCGAAAGAACAACTTCCCGGCGCAGCTTCGGGCGGTGAGCAGCAGCGTGTTTCGATTGCCCGCGCGCTGGCCAAAAACCCGAAGATCCTGCTCTGCGATGAGCCACCGGCGCGCTGGACTACAAGACCGGCAAGCAGGTGCTGGCGCTGCTGCAGGCCACCTGCCGCAGGCAGGGCCGCACGGTCATCGTCATCACCCACAACAGCGCGCTGGCCGCCATGGCAGACCGGGTCATCCGCATCAACAGCGGCCGCGTGGTAGACCAGACGGTGAACCCCGCCCCCACCCCTGTGGAAAGGATTGAATGGTAAATGACACGCAGCTATCGCAAAAACACCCTGCGGACATTCAAAAATACCCTGAGCCGGTTTGCTGCCGTGTTTGCCATCGTGGCGCTGGGCGTCGGCTTTCTGGCCGGGCTGAGCGGCACCCCCATCGACATGAAGGAGTCGATGGAGCGCTATATGGACGATGCCGATTTCTACGATCTGCGCGTTGTCTCCACCTGGGCCTGACCGATGAGGATGTTGCCGCACTCGGGCAGGTGGACGGCGTGCGCGAGGTACAGCCGGGCTACTCGGCCGATCTGCTGGTCGAGGCAGACGGCGACACCATCGTCAGCCGCGCCCACAGTTTGCCCGCGCCGGACAACAACACGATCAACCGTCTGCGCCTTGTGGATGGCCGCCTGCCCGCAGCCTCCGGCGAGTGCGTGGTCGAGGCCGGTGCCATGGAGCTGAACCCCACCTACCCCATCGGCACCCGGCTTGTGGTAAGCAGCGCCAACGAGGCGCTGGACACGAAGCTGGACACCACCGTCTACACCGTTGTAGGCATCGTGCATAACGCGAACTATTTCAGCTTTGAGCGCGAGCCCGCCAGCGTGGGCAACGGCACAGTCAAGCTGGTATTCTACATCCCGCAGCAGGATTTTGCCTTTGAGGCCTACACCGAGATCTACCTGACCGCCGAGGGTGCCCTTGCGCAGGACAGCCTCGGCGATGATTACCGCGACACGGTGGACGCCGTCAGGCCCGGTCGAGGGCATTGCCGAGGCCCGGTGCGAGGCGCGGTACAGCGGCATCGTTGACGAGGCCCGCGCCGAGCTGGACGAGGCCTGGGCTGAATACAACGATGCCAAGGACGAGGCTGACCAGCAGCTGGCAGATGCCGCCGCAGAGCTGGCCGACGGCAGGCAGCAGCTGGCCGACGGCCAGCGCGAGGTCGATGACGGTGAGCAGCAGTATGCGGACGGCCTGAACGAGCTGGCGTCCAACGAAGCGCTGCTCCATGACGGCGCGGCCCGGCTGGCCGAGGCCGAAGCGCAGCTGCGG
>ENA-OQCP01001046-OQCP01001046.1-human-gut-metagenome-genome-assembly--contig:-NODE-1046-length-11195-cov-3.159198_pt1 | contig 11195 bp, 15 predicted proteins | sample MGYA00242760_ERZ504583 | MGnify/ENA primary metagenome ERZ504583 (study PRJEB26092, sample SAMD00036308) | human gut metagenome | host: Homo sapiens | study: EMG produced TPA metagenomics assembly of...
CCGTTATAAGCGAATAGACAGTTACCGCATGGTGTAAATCCTAGCTGTGCGCTCTAAGACAACAACACATCACGTAAAGCTGAGGCAAAGCCGACAGGTGTGGCTGTATCAAGCCGTTTATAACCTTGGGGAAGGATTTTTACCCTCTTCGGAGGAGAGGGCAGCTTTTCATTAGCTGCCAATTCATCGAAAGGAGCATGGTGTCATGCAATATGTGTATGTACTTAACAAGCACGGCGAGCCTTTGATGCCGTGTTCCCCACGCAAGGCTCGCTTATTGTTAAAGCAGAAAAAAGCATATGTTATAAAACGCACACCGTTTACAGTCAAACTCCTGTATGGAAGTGCAGGATACAAACAACCTGTTACTTTGGGCGTAGATGCAGGCAGTAAGCATATCGGCATATCTGCTACTACTGAAAAGCACGAACTCTATCGCGAAGAAGCAACTCCACGCAATGATGTGGTTGATTTGCTTTCTGCACGACGTGCTTTCAGACGCAGCAGACGAAACCGCAAAACCCGCTATCGAGCGCCGCGTTTCAACAACAGAGTACATAGCAAACATAAAGGCTGGTTAGCACCATCGGTAGAAGTTAAGATTCAGGAACATATTACGCTCATCAAGCACGCGTGCTGTATCCTGCCTGTTACGCTCGTTAGAGTGGAAACGGCAGAGTTTGATACACAGCGCTTGAAAGCGATGCTGGAAGGTAAGCCTCTGCCGGTAGGCACAGACTACCAGCTTGGTGAAATGTATGACGAATACAATGTACGTCAATATGTACTAAAACGTGACAATTACACTTGTCAGTGTTGTGGAGCACATTCTACAAAGACTAAAGGTGTAAAGCTACATGTGCATCACATAGAGACCCGTAGAACAGGCGGCAATGCTCCCAACAATCTTATCACTCTTTGTAAGGCTTGCCATAAAGCACTTCACGCCGAAAAGGTAACGCTTGACGGCAAAAAGCGTGGCAAGCCTCTCAAAGATGCAGCTTTTATGGGGATTATGCGTAAGACACTTATGGAACGCTTGCTTAAAGAGCTGAAGATTCCTGTACAAGAGACTTATGGCTATATAACCAAGTACTTGCGTGAGAAGCATAGTATTCCTAAAAGCCACACCAATGATGCACGCTGCATTAGCAAGAACCCATTGGCCATACCTTGCGATACTTGCTACTACACGAAGGCTATACGCCACCATAACAGACAGCTGCACAAAGCAACTATCCTAAAAGGTGGTATACGCAAGGCTAATCAAGCTCCGTACACCGTAAAGGGTTATCGCCTTTGGGACAAAGTAGCCTACAACGGCACAGAGTGCTTTATTACAGGCAGACGCACTTCTGGATACTTTGCTCTAAAGAAGTTGGACGGTACTGTTGCTTCTAACAGTATATCTTACAAAAAATTGCGGCTATTAGAAGCTGCAACGAACTACATTATAGAAAGGAAGTGAAGGGGCAATTCTTCCCATGACTAAAGTCACGGGTATCCTTGCCCCACTTAATGAAAAACGAACAGCTGAGAATCGCATTGGTAGCTAACGCCGTCACCCGCTCGAACCGTATTGGCTTCGACTTTCAGGACCCGGCAGGCAAGGCTCTTGACGATTACACGAAAGAAGCATGATGCAGTGTGTCCGTGTCGCGCAGAAGATGCGTCAGCCGGGCTTGATAAGGAGTTAGCTGGACAGGTTTTCCCCATCTACACCATCGGGAACTGGCTCGGGAGAAGGTCGTCTATGACTTCGACAAGGATTTTCAGGAACTGCTGATGGATACGGACGATATCGTCATCCACCACGAGATTCTCGAACGCCTCGCATTCAAGGACTTCTATCTGCCGCTGTATGACAGCAAGGATTACTGCGGCATGTTCGTACATATCGAGTTCGAGCCAAAGACCAAGGATACCTTTATCGGCATCGTGTTGGTCGGTGGCGTTGCGAATGAGAAGGAGAACTATGCGTTCCTGTCTCTGCCTGCCTGGATTAAGGAGGAACAGACGCTGACGGAAGCGACTCGAAGCACGAAACAGTATATTGAGAAAGCTGCGAATCAGCGCTCTACCACCGATGTGGCGGTCCCCGATACGATGGAGGAGATTCCTCCCGTCTACAACGAGGGCACGCCGTATGTTCGTCTTGCGATGCTCTGCGCCTACTACCTCGCCAGCAAAGGTTCCGATGTACATCTCAATCCTATCAAGAAAGAGGACCGTCAGCCGTTTATGTTCAAGGGAAAGGCACAGAGGGTCAATGTCAAGGTCTTTACGGTAGGAGACCATGTAGCAGAGAAGTACAAGAATGAGGGGGACGGGAAAGCACCGCGCTGGCGTCACTACTGGGGCGGGAACGGCCGCGAACGCCGTGAGTGCAAGTTCTCGTTCTGAACAAACAACGGGTGACTGCTATGGATATAGTCAATGTCTGTACGGCGGGACTGATGCTGTCATCGGCTGCGCTGTTTGCGGGAAACGCTGTGTACGATTATAAGTTCGGGAAGAAAACGACGGCGGCTATCCGGCAATTTGAGAGCGGGAAGCCGTCTTCTATCATCGACGATGTGTTGAATCAGACTCTTCTCGTAATCGCGATTTGTACCGGAATTGCGTTTGTTTTCGAGGAACTCGCCTTACATCTTCAAGGCATCGAAAATGTGCAGGCGCAGTACATGGTGCAGTTCAGCCTTAATGTCTTTATACTGGTCAGCGTTCAGGCTTTGATGTCTATTGCCTTCCTGCTTACTGCGGCCACCGTGGCAATGTTCAGGCTCAAGCGGAGAGGACTGACGAAGTTCACCATCATAACATACCTCTGCAAAATCGCAGAAAACCTCGCGGGCGTGTATGTGCTTGCCAAACTGGCTGTCAGCTACTTGCAAGCAATATAATATCACCTAAAATCGAATAAGTTTATAACATTGGCTGCGCAGGATAAGTCTTGGCGCTTACAAGATGAAAGATGAAGGCCGGGAAAGCCCACGGTTTCAACCGTGGGATGAAAGGCGTCGTTATCGATTTTCTTTGTATTGCTCTATAGAGGCACATTGTAACGGTGCTACGGCATAAAATTCATATGTCTTTAATACAAATTTGTCTGGATTTTGGTATAATAGATACATGAAAAGGAGCTACAGACGCACCAAAACCACTGTTTCCATGATAAATTATCACTTTGTATTTTGCCCGCGCTATCGGGGAAAACTGTTTCTGTTGGCTGGGTTTGAGGCTCGATTCAAGGAGCTTGTATCCCAAATCTGTGAGCAAAACGGCATCGCGATATTGGCAATGGAATGTCATATCGACCATTGCCATCTTTTCGTGAATGCTCCGCCTACATTAAGTGCTGCGGAAATCATGAAGATTATTAAAGGAACCACCGGCAGGATGCTCAAGCAAGAGTTTTTCCCTGACACGGTTATGCAAATGTGGACTCGCAGCTACTTTGTAAGTACCGCTGGCGATGTGTCCAATGCTACAATTCAACGCTATGTTGAGGAACAGAAAACGAGAGGAGGGTAATCATGGCATTCGGGAGTAAAAATAGCACACCGTCGTTTGTATTGACGTTGTCAATGGATATAGGTCTCAATGAACAGGACCTCTTGTACAAAGAATTCAAAAAGTGTGGCATTATATATAATCAACTTGTCAGCGTGACCACTAAAATGTGGCACCAATTGCGTAAGACACGTAAATATCGTGAACTGATGGCAGCCATTGCAAAGGCTGTTCCCGATAGCGATGAACAGAAGGCACTTTTAAGCAACGCGAGAAGATGCTTAAAGAGTACCGCTTCTCTGAGGATGCTTTTCATGCGATGGTTGCGCCCTATGCAAAACATTATGCTATCAATTCTCATGTAGCTCAGTCGATTGCCACTTCGGTTTGGACTGCGTGGTCATCTTTCTTTTTTGACAAAGGGAAAGAAGTCCATTACAAGAAACTGGAACATGTATCTTCAATATCCGGGAAGAACAATGCTACCGGGATAATGCTTCGTCCAGCGAATCACACGACAAGTGTCATTAACTCCTCCAAGAACAAGGTTAAAAACGCCATTGAGGAAAGATATTTCGCCGCGTACAGAAAACCAGATGCCAAAGAAAACGAAGAAGTTGTTCTTCCTGATGAAGTAAAAGCACAAATGGAAAAAGAGATTTCTGTTGCTACGGCAAAAGTCAAAACTTCCATTGGCAAAGGTGAACTGCATATTGTTTATGGGGATTATAAATTCCCGGTGACATTGCGAAATCCAAATACTCAAACGGGATGGTATCAACAGGAGGCGCTCAAATGCGGCGTTAAATACTGCCGTATAGTTCGCAAATGGTCGGCACTAAATGGAAGTATTATGCCCAAATTGTCCTTGAAGGCTATCCTCCTATCAAGTGCGACAACAACGGTGTTGCGAAACATCCTGTCAAGCAGGGTTGTGTCGGTATAGATATCGGAACACAAACTATTGCCTTTAGCGGCAAGGATGTTTGTGACCTTCGCGTGCTTGCCCCGTCTGCAAGAGCGCAGGCAAAAAGCCTCGTGAACGAAATCGCTTCTACACTCCGCACAATGGACCGTTCACGCCGCGCTACAAATCCGAAATACTACAATCCGGATGGTACAATCAAAAGGTTGAGGCGGCAGCACGGGCAAAAACAAAAGCGCAAGTGGAAATACAGCAAAAGGTATTATCGTCTGCGTGCAAAACTGCGTAACCTGTACCGCAAGTTGGCTGACATCCGCAAAATGGAGCATAACATTCTCGCAAACGAATTGCTTGTCCACGGTAACGGGTTCGTTGTTGAAGATATGAACTATAAAGCCTTGCAGAAGCGCAGTAAAGAAACAAAAATCAATCCAAAAACCGGTAGAGCACATACTAAAAAACGGTTTGGTAAATCGTTAAGTCGTTGCGCGCCTGCAATGTTTATTTCCATTTTGGAGAAAAAGGCAAGCCGTTACGGAGGTAGCGTTATTAAGGTCAGCACCTTTGAAACAAAAGCCTCACAATTTGACCATACAGACGAAAGTTATACCAAAAAGAAACTATACGAGCGAATGGCTCGCCTCCGCAGCGGCGATATAGTTCAACGTGACTTATATTCTGCCTTCCTGCTTGAACATATAAATGTCGAATCTTTGCAGTACAATATGGAAACCCTTAATTCAGCTTTTCCTGCATTTTTAGAAATGCACGAAAATACAAAGCAGCGCCTGCAGGCGGTTGGAAGTTCTCTTCCTGCAAGCATTGGATTCTAAATAACAACTTTCTGGGGGCTCGACACTCCCTCATTAAAGAGCTGCCTCGCAAGAGGTGAAACTCCCTTTGGAGGATGCACTTAAAAGAACTGGGAATGCAGACAAGTATGTTGGTCAACCTTTTAGGCTGGATGCTCGTCATACGCTACACCCGTAGCGTATGGTGGGAAACCGCATAACTCGCTGTTTCAGACACGGTTTGGTGATGAACCTTGCCGCGCCGCCCAGGAATCCCACGATTTCAATCGTGGGAGGTGTCAACTGTCCATCTGCACCGGCGTGACGCTGACCGACAAGGAAGTTCCGGCGTTTGCTGTGTTCCTGCAGGCAATGTCGGATGTCGCCAAAGAACTCGACACCACGCTCGACTATACCGCCGAGTTCACCCCGGCAGAAATGGAGACCTTTGCCGCTATGATTATGGATAACGACAAGGGCAAATCGTGCCGAGATATTATCGCTACTGATATGCTGAGTCTCACCTGCAAATGGCGAGGCTCTTTTTTGTATGGGAGAGGAAACCAATGATTTCTAAGGAACTTTTTTGCAAAACGATTGCTGACGTCCAAGAGCAAAACCGAAAAATCTCGGAATTCAACCATGCGCTTGGCAAAATCTGCGACTCGACAGTAGTGTTCGATGCCGACAATCTGTATCTTACTGCATTGCTCCGCATCCTCAAAGAAGAACTGGATGACAAGGCGGACACCATTGAGTGGTGGCTGTATGAGGATGTTCGCAAATGTATCTGGTTCGACCTCGAAGATGGTCGCCGGATGCGCTACGACATGCCTACCGCCGAATCCCTGTACAACTATCTTACGCTGCCGTTTGAGCAGCTTCCTCTCGAGGTAGAATCATGATTTTCATTTTTTCGCTTGTCATTGCAGCGCTGCTTTGCATTGCATCGTTCATTTGCTACAAGGTGTCGGGCAAGATGCTGGATGAGAAAGATGCGGAAAAATGCGCAAAGGAAGCGGAACTCGAAGAAAAACTGATTGACCTCATGATGCAGACCAAAAGCAAGCCGCTGTCGGACGATGAATTCAGTTTCGGCGGGGCGTATGAGGCATTGGTCATGGCGGGAGAACGTCAAAAGCAGTTGGAGGATGTAGATGAAATTGACAAATTAACGGACAAAATTCATCTGCTGAGCATGGTCGAACAAATCTCATACCTCACGCTTTCATTCGGCGTTATGTTCGTCTGCATGCTTTTGTTCGTGACCGGTATTATCGCTGTTGGGGTACTGGCTGCGAGCGTGTATGCTAAATGAATACTCAGAACGGAAAGAAAAGACACTATGAGCAAGAACCCGAAAATTGAAGGTATCGTCTTCAGGTACGGCGATGATGACTACTCTTTCTGGATGCCGGACATTTCGAAAGAAGAGAATGAGAAATTCGTACAAACGCTGTTTTCGGCATTTGAGGATAATGGTTGTTCGGTGCGCGGCACAAAGAAGGACATCCTCGATACCATCCGAGAAAACACCTGAAACGATAGGTGCGAATCTCAGAAAAATTTTATGTGCTCGACACGAGCGCTCTTCTGTCATCTCCGTACTCTAACGAAAAACAGCATTGACCAGGCACATTTCTAAGCACTGCGACATTTTTCCAAGGTTTTGCAAGGTCGTTTGCAACATTTTTCCGAAATTCACTGATATTTTTTGCAGTCATCCATCTCGGATGGCTGCTTTTTTGTTTTTACGCGAAAAAGTTGCCGATTCGTGCGAATTGCAGATAATGAAATCAAGGCAGTCATAGCGGTGTTGTCCGCACAGAAATTATCAGAAAAAGATTTTCCAGACAGTGTCTGGAATTTTGGAGGAATCATAGATGTACGGTAAACCGATGGATTTCATAGACTGGCTGATTGATATGCCAGAAGAGTTTTCGTTTTGGGTAGAGGACCAGATAGCAGTAATGTCGCCGTTGACGATTGCCGTGGTAATTGTTGTCGCATTGGCTGTTTTGGCCGGTATATGGCTTCTCGTCGTCTCTGCTGCCAAGAAGGACGTGCGCAATACCAGCGAGATACTGGCGGGCATTGAGGAAGTCAATCAGGGATATGAGTTCTATGATGTGGACGAGGAAATTCGTCTCGAATACCCGCTTGAATCACTTGAAGAGTATAGGGGTGCTTCCCTCGATAAGCTGTTCATGGGCACAGTCCGGAAAAAGATTCCCCAGTTTGAAGAGGTTTTCGGATGGGCACAGTCGAATGTGATTCAGTTTGCGGCATATAAGGAAGAACTCAAAAGCATCCCCAACTGGACCGAGAAGGACGATGATTGCGGGAGAAGAATCCCTTTCTGGCTGTATAAGCACTATGAGGAGAAACTGGTCAATGCGGCGGTGTTCGGCACTCCCGTGACCGAGACGACCTTCATTGCGGTGAAGCAGTATACGCCGCATAAAGCAAGCCGATAGAGGAGTCTAAGACCTATTCGATGGCAGAAGCTAAGGAATTCGTAAGACTCGCTAAGGAGCACGAGCGGGAACGCCAGCAGCGAGAAAACGAGCGGAGGCAGGCATCCTCGCAAATCAAGTATGAGGTCTTGCAGCGTGACAGGTTCCGGTGCGTTGTCTGCGGCAGGACCCCGGAACAGGGCGCAAAACTTCATATTCAGGCGGTAAAGCAGCTTCCGAAACATGAGAGACCGTCTGCGGATTGTTTCCGAACCGTATGTGAGGATTGCATGAGAAAGAAAGGGTGAGGGGTAGAGATGTTTTGTATATGCGCACTTATCATAGCAGCAGCTGCCGTGTATATGGTCGAGGCGTATATCCATACCTACTACGCAATTGAGTATATGCACAGCGCACCGCTGTTCTTTGTGCTTCTGGCAAAATACGCGGCACCGGTCCTGTTCCTGCTCCTGTGCGTGTACTTTGTATTCCGGTACAGGGAGAAGCGGCGGGAATCGGAAAAGCCTGCGCAGGATAAGCCCATGAACCGAGAAGAAGTCTATGCGGAGAAAATTAACGCGACCGTAAAAACGAAAGCCGTGTTCTCAGACCAAGCCGACCAGATGCTGTATCAGGTCATGCGGTTCGGACAAAAGATGGCGGTGGCGTACAGCATGACGCAGGACAGCAAGACTTCAGTCCTACCTGCGGTACAGGAGCAATCTTGACCAGCATGTAGGACGCAGGCATTGGATACTTATGTACCTGCAGATGTTAACCCAGTATGCAGCTCTACTTAGTAAGTATCTTTAGCCAAGGGTTACACAACCTTCTGCTTCGGCAGAAGAGATTTATCGTAAAGGAGGTAGCGTATATGGCTACTGTATATGTGCTCAACAAAGACGGTAAACCTTTGATGCCGACGACTCGCTGTGGTCATATCCGTCACCTTCTGAAAGAGAAGAAAGCACGAGTCGTTAGAACAAATCCGTTTACCATTAAACTGGTGTACGAAACGGATGATGTGGTGCAGCCCCTCTATTTAGGCATCGACCCCGGCAGAACCAATATCGGAGTCGCAGTAGTCAAAGTGGACGGTACTGCGGTCTTTACTGCTCATCTGGAAACACGCAATAAGGAAATTCCCAAACTGATGGTGAAACGCAAAGAACACCGTCAGGGGCGCAGACATTACCGTCGCTGCAAGCGCCAGCGCCGCGCCGCTGCACACGGAACTTTATCCAAAAAGTGCAAGAAGCAAGACACGGCGCAAGGCGGTAATATCAGTAAGCGTGCTCAAACGATAGGTGTTTTTGAACGCAATCTGCCCGGTTGCGAGAATTCCGTCCTTTGCATTGGCATCAAGAACAAGGAAGCGCGATTTAACAACCGAGTCAGACCCGCTAGGTGGCTTACACCTACTGCCAATCAGCTTTTGCTGACGCACGTCAACTTTGTGAAAAAGATTTGCAAATTTCTTCCTATCAGTGATGTTGTACTCGAAATCAACAAATTTGCGTTTATGGCATTGGACAATCCCAATATTCAGAAGTGGCAATATCAACAAGGTCCTCTATATCAAAAGGGCAGCCTTGAAAACGCTGTTTCTGAACAGCAAGACCATCATTGCCTGTTTTGCGAGAAGACGATAGAGCATTATCATCATGTGATTCTAAGAAGCGAAAACGGCAGCGACACTATTGCTAACATCGTTGGATTGTGTGCAGAACACCACGACCTTATACATAAGGATGACAAGTTAAAAGAAGAACTTGCAAAAAAGAAGCAGGGTCTCAATAAAAAGTATGGCGCATTGAGTGTGTTGAACCAAATCATCCCGGCGCTTACGTATGAGTTGGGTTCTCGTTTTCAAGGTCACTTTTATGTGACAACGGGAAAAAGTACATACGATTACCGTGCAGCACACAGCGTAAGCAAAGACCACTGGTTGGATGCTTATTGTATTGCCTGCTCCGTTCTACCGGACGGTTGCTTTGACAATACAATCAATAGTCGTGTTCCCTATGAATTGAAGCAATTCAGAAGGCATGACCGTCAGGTTTGCCAACAACAAAATGTAAAGAGAAAATACTATCTTGATAAAAAGTTGGTTGCGACAAATCGTCACAAGGCCATTAAACAAGAAACAGACAGCTTGGAAGAGTATCGCAACAATGGCGGCACAACGGACAAACTCGTTGTTAAGGAACATAAGCCTACAAACAAAAGACTGAATCGTATCCTTCCCGGTGCGCTTATGGCGGCGAATGGAAAACTAAACGTCATGGTGGCATCAAGAGGCTTACACAATGGGATACCAGACAATTATGTTTTTGACAATAACAGCAAAGCCAAACCATCAAAATGTACGTTAATAAACAAAAATAAAGGCATCGTCTTTGTATCAAATTCGGTGTCGTAACCAGAAGAACGCAGCAGGAAAGCAGCAAAACGAATATGAGCATAGCAAAAATCGAAACGGCATCCGGCGTAACGTTGGTCCTCAATGGCAGTACAATATTTGCTTCCGATGATACCTCGTACTGGCTGCAAGGCTCTAAAGTTATCGGCGAAAATGGACATGTATACGGGCACGCGGAAACTATTCGAGACGCCCTGTGCCTCGTCTTGGCAAAATACGGCGGGTTAAAGGGCAACAGCACAAAACAAACAAAATCGGTAAAGGCGGTGAGAGCATGGTAGTGTATACGAAATCCGGTGTGACAGTGAATTGCTGTGGCAATCTCTTCATTGCATCGGACGGCAAGACATACAACCTCTGCGGCAGGATGTTGACATGCAGTGGCATAGTCATCAGCTACAACTGTCAGTCGAAAGACGAAGCAATGGGTACGGTCATAGGGCTGTACGGTGGTCGAAGATTTTAGGAGGTACAATAATGCAAACAGTCATGACGAACAGCGGCGTGGAGCTGCGTGTGGAAAGCAACATCATTTATACCACTGACTCCAAGGCATTCTGGCGCAGCGGTAACATGCTGGTTGGTAATGGCACGGTCATCAGCTACCAGTGCCGCTCGATGGATGAAGCAGTCGATATGGTCGCCGCCTTGTACAATGGCAGAAAAGCAGAAGCAGCGCAAGCATAACCCCCTACAAAATATATGCCGTTCACCTTTTTGGGTGGACGGCTTTTTATTTTGTAAATACAGAAATCTGAAGGAAAAGCAAGCTGATTTTACCAGCAGTTTGATATTCTGCGGTATGATTTCCAGCAATTTGATATTCTACGGTCAGTTGCACAGCCGTGCGAATTGCATACAATGGGAATTGAAGAACAAAAAGAGCGATGCAAGGCTGTATTTACAAAAAATCATGTGAGCGTTTTTGGTGTTCATTAAACGACACGAAATTCAACAAAACGCGAAGAGAATACAAGAAAAGGTGGATGAAATCCGGCTGAGGCGGATAAAACTTGCGCCGAGTAGTTTGAAGTCCGGACAATGGGACAGCTAAGTGTAGAATGAAACTAGGAATACCTAAAATCAGA
>ENA-OQCP01001048-OQCP01001048.1-human-gut-metagenome-genome-assembly--contig:-NODE-1048-length-11175-cov-2.369298_pt1 | contig 11175 bp, 12 predicted proteins | sample MGYA00242760_ERZ504583 | MGnify/ENA primary metagenome ERZ504583 (study PRJEB26092, sample SAMD00036308) | human gut metagenome | host: Homo sapiens | study: EMG produced TPA metagenomics assembly of...
ATCTACAGGATACAGCACAAACTTCTCCGCTGTCTGCTCAGGTTCTTTATAATAGCCATTCGCCAGAGATTCTCCTGCCGAGCAGATTTCCCCCTGTACACCAGGTTCTGTCACCTGTTTGCCTTCCTCGTCTACAAGGATTACTCTTCTTCGGGAATGCCTTACCGGCCGTATTTTCTCACTGTCCTCATACTGTCGCTCAATCGGAAAATACGTACAGTTGCAAGTAATCTCTGTCGGTCCATACAAGTTTACAAACTTTGCTTCCGGCAGTTTTTCCTGCCAGATACGCAGCTGTTTTGCCGGCATTGCTTCTCCGCTGAACATAACCCTTTTTACTGATTCCGGCACTCTGTAATTCAATCCTTTCAACGCAGACACAAGTGTTAATGCCGAAACAGCCCAGGTCAGATTAGTCACTTTCTTATCGCAAAGATAATCCAGAAGTCTCGGCGGTGTTGAAAAATATTCCTTCGGTATCAAAACAAGCTGTGCCCCTGTCATGATACTGGAATAAATATCCTTCACAGACACATCAAAATCAAACGGTGCCTGATTTCCAATTACATCCGCTGATGTAATCTCAAAGATTTCTGTAAAATGACGGATAAACCGGCTGGCTGCTCCATGACTTACCACGATTGCCTTCGGTGTTCCTGTTGATCCGGATGTAAAGATTCCGTATAAAACATCCGTCTCTTTCCACTGCCCCTGGATCTGTTCCAGTCTACTGTACTGCTCTTCTGACAATTCCGTTCCTGTCGCTGTCGTAAGTGCCTCCGGCCCCATCACTTTATTTTCCAGTCCATTTCCAACAGCTGCCAGCTGTTCCTTCCCTTTTTCATCGGAAATAATCACTTCAGGATCCAGTTTCTCCATAATCTTTCTCAGACGTTCTGTTGGATTCATCGGGTTCACCGGCACATAAAAGCATCCTGCATAAACGATGCCGAGCATCACTGCCAGTGTTTCTGAACTTTTCTCTAAAAAGAACCGGAACCGGGTTCCCCGGTTGAACTTTTTCACTTAATTCTGCGCCTATTACCTGAGCTTTCTTCACAAGTTCCTTCCAGGTCAGCTCCTGATTCACATCCGAAACTGCAACCCGGTCTGCATACTTTTCCGCTGTCTGCTCCAGACTCCATAAAATATTCAACTTCTCTTTTGCTATCATTTTTCTACACCTGTTTCTTTTGTCACTTCTATTTCTCCTCGTCTCTTTGCAAGATTTTGCTCGTACTGTTCTGCCAGCTGATTCCATGCTTCATAAGCCGGATCATTTCTATGATCTTCCAACTCATAATTCTCTTCTAAATAATTTCCAAGGTATGAAGTCACCTTCTCTGCCCCATAAACATTCAGATGATCTCCTTTATCTTGTGTATCTTCAGTCCAATTCAAACCCAGTTCTTCTACCTTCTCATTCAAATCAAGATATGCAATTCCTTTTTCATCTGCGTATTGCTGCATCTCCGCATGACGTTTATGATTCCAATTCTTCGGTGACGGCATACTGACAAGCAATAACTGCGCGTTATTCTTCTCACACAGTTCTTCAATTTTCTCCAAATAGATTTTAACATACTTTGGCATTGTTTCACATTTTTTCTTTTTCTTCATATATCCGGTTGTCTCATATGGGCAACCTCATCTCGAATCACAAACCCCTTGTAATTCGTATGTATTTTCGGTTCATCCACCGCTGTCTTCCATAGATTATGATAACGAAACACCGGAAGATAATATTGACCCATCTGTTCTAAAATTGCCTGTGTACTTTTCACTGCACCGATATCACGGAACAAGGTATTTGTCTCGAGCATAACTATTTTAGGAGACTGTCCTTTAAATCCCTGTTTTAACATATAATAAGTTTCTGGAATTCTCTGTGCTCCCTGTCCACAGTCATAAGCTGCAATTCCCTTATCTTCCCACAACCGCATTGTAGACACGGAATTATAGCTTTCACTATCACCGGCCACCAGCAGATCCAATGTATCTTCCGGCTCAACTGTAAGAGCCGCAAATGGGCGGTTTCTTCCGGTCACTTCTCCATTCAGCTGATGCACCACATAATATTCCATCCCGACAGAACTTGTCACCAAAAATACTGCCAGTATTACAATAAAGAGAATTCCTCTTTTTATCTTACTCATTCTTCTCACCTCAGAAACCGGCATAGATCAGATCCTGAATCTGATATCCATCCCCATACGCTGCGAAGATCAAAATCCCTATAACTAAGGCATAATACAATCCCCAGCGCACCGGTACAGCCAGTTCTCCCATTTTCTTCTGTACAGAGATTCCGCGCTCTTTCATAGAACCTATCACTCCCACGATCAGACAACCTACAATTACTGCCAGATAATCTGCCCGCTCAAGTCCAAGTGTATACAGTGTCCCATCCGTTAATTGTCCTACATCAAAATTCTTTATCATACTACAGAACATATACCATCCGGCCTTCAATCCATTTGCACGGAAAAATAACTCTCCAACTACAATAATCACCCATGTCTTTGCAATCTGGATTGTTCTCCAGATTTTCGTCTCCGGATCAATATGACACGCTTCTAAAATATGGTCTCGAACCGGCTCCACAGCAATCCCAAGCATGATCAATACAAAATAATACATTCCATAGAAAATATAGTTCCACTGTGCGCCATGCCAGACTCCGTTCGCAACCCACACTGGGAACAGGGCGATTGCAGAAGTCACCAGTCTTGTAATATGCTTTCCGCAATGCTTTCTTCCATACTGATTCCATTTCTTAACCAATCCGGATACCGATACCGGATAGAAAATATATGCCTTGAACCACGCGCCGAGTGTAATATGCCATCTGCGCCAGAATTCCGAAGGATTCTTCGCACAGAACGGCTGTCGGAAGTTTTCTGGAAGGCAGATACCAAACAACTTTCCACTTCCTATAATGATATCCATACAACCGGAGAATTCCATATAAAGCTGAATCACATAACCGATCGCTGCCGCAAGAATCACTGCTCCATGATAGTCTGCATAATGGTCAAACACCTGATTTACCATCAGTGCCATACGGTCTGCTATCACCATCTTTTTAAAGAGTCCCCAGAAGATTCTTACATAACCATCGACCACATTTCTATATTCCAATGGCTTTCCTGTATACAAAGTATCTGCCACATCTGAATATCTTGCGATTGGTCCCTCCATGATCTGTGGGAAGAATCCGAGAAACAATGCGGTTCTCCAGATTTCTGTCTCTGCCTGGATGGTTCCCCAGTATACATCTGTCATATAACCAATTGCCTGCAATGTATAAAATGAAATTCCAATTGGCATTAATAGCTTTTCCGGTCTCCATCCTTCCAAAACCGGATGTCCGAATAAATAACTCAAGTTTGTCGTAAAGAAATCAAAATATTTTAAATAACCAAGAACTCCGAGTAAAATCAGGATTCCCAGTATTAATACTCTTCTTCCCTTTTTCTGATACTCTGCTTTAATTACTTTCTTTTGTTTCCGATCCATACCTTCCACGGCTTTTGCTTCTTCTGTTTTGAGCAAAGTCAGCCAGATGCCAATACAATGGGTCAGAAGCGTTGTCCCCAAAAGATAAACCAGCAATTTTCCACTTAACAGATAAAAGAAAATCCAGCTGAATGCAAGCAAGACTCTTCCTCTCCATTTCTCCGGTGCAAGCTGATAGGCCAACAGACAAACCGGAAGAAATAGGAATATATATATAATTGAATGATATCCCATCTTTGAAATTCTCCTTTTTCATATGTTGTAAACTATACTTTCTTTCAAAGTATCTATAAAGTTACCATACAGATACAAACGTTTCTAGTTTAAACCTTTTTTATTATTTCATCAACATCTTAAAGCATACTCTCTACATTTCTTAAGATTTTATAAATTTGTCTCCCGCTCGACTGGTATGGTTTATTTTTGTAAAAGTGGCTCTTTTTATAGTCCACTTCTGTTGTATAGTATGATAATCTTAAAGGAAAGAGTTTTGTTATGAATCTAAGTCAACAGTAACATTAAAGAAACTTGTCATGGCTGCACTGTTCGCAGCGCTTGCCTGTGTTGCTACGATGTCAATCAAGATTCCTACTCCCGGAACAAGCGGATATATTCACCCGGGTGATGCGATTGTTATCCTTGCCGGTGTTGTTCTCGGACCTGCATGGGGATTCCTCGCAGGCGGTATCGGATCTGCTATGGCAGACCTGCTCGGAGGATATTTTGTCTATGTTCCGATCACATTTGTGATCAAAGGACTGGTATCCCTTTGCTCCGCTCTTCTTTACCGTAAGTAGGTAAGAATTCCAAGAGCCGTTACACAGCAGTCATCCTCGGCGGTGTTGCTGATATCATTCTCGTTGCCGGCGGTTACTGCCTGTGCGAGTACTTTATCTACGGAGCCGGCGCATTCGCAAGCGTTCCGGCAAACCTGATCCAGGGAATCGGCGGACTGATCCTTTCTGCTGTACTTTATCCGATTCTGATTGCAATTCCTGATGTAAAACAGGCAGCGATCACGAATCCATAAGTTTTGTTTATTAACTGATAAGCCCTATAATATTGCACGCAAATCCCCCACTGGAGAAAGAACTTTTTTAAGTTTCTTCCCTTGGAGGATTTTGTTGTATCTAAATACTTATCTTTCACACAAAGAAAAAGTCCGGAAGCAATCGTTTCCAGACTTTCTAAGAGGCGCAGACCGGATTTGAACCGGTGAATCAGGGTGTTGCAGACCCACGCCTTACCGCTTGGCTACTGCGCCACATCTTAAATTTTATTACAGCCAGCAATGCTTTCTGTAAAATGACCCCGACGGGAATCGAACCCGTGTTACCGCCGTGAAAGGGCGATGTCTTAACCGCTTGACCACGGGGCCTCAACGATCACATTCTTGCGTGACCGTTTTATATAATATCATATGTTTTTGTGGAATGCAAGTGTTTTTACAAATTTTCTTTTATTTTTTTCATCACAATTCAAGAATGTAACAGTTACTCACCGTTTTTCACTTCGAACCTGCTGATTCCCATCATGCTCACTGTTCCATCCGTGCTGTTCGTATCGATCTCGCAACTATTATAAAAACTTCCGTCTTCATACCAGTTATATACATTTACAAGCTCGGATTCTGTATGTTGGGATGCTTCTCCATATGATGCCTGAACGACATCAATTGCCGTTCCCAACTGGATTCCTCCCGGGAATATTACTGTCAGGTCTTCGTTTCTCAGTGAATACTGTTCCACATAGATTCCTCCGACCAGACAATCCTTCGCTTCTTTTACAGCATTCCCTGTATTGATCAGATCCACCATGATCGTATTCTTGGAAGCATCTTTAAACCAGGCATTCTGATAATCTCCTGCTTCAATCTCATACTCCTGCGGAAGGCTTTTTTCATCCAGCGTAAGTCCAGTGCTTTCCAGGTCTGCAATCGTACACGGAAGTGTCAGTACCTTACCGTTAATCTGAACGGTATAAGAATTCCAGCTTGCTCCAAGTTCTTCGCTTTGTGGTGAAGCACCTTCTATATCCGACTGGATTCCCTTAGCGGCTTCTGCTTCTGCCGCTGCTTCCTGATTCTCTTCTTCCAGCATTTCATCTGTACTATTCTCCGCTTCGTCCTCACCGTTATCCTTCGCAGATTCCTTTACAGCCTTTGGCACTTTAATCTTCTTTGTATCATTATAGGACACAAATGTCACTTCCAGTGTATAGGATGTCACCTGTGCATTCTCTTCTCCTGCTGCCTTCAGATAATCTGTCAGATCAAAGGTAATCTTTGCCGGAAGTATATTACTTCTATAAATATCAATCACACAGTCCACTTTTATGTTGTTCAATTTCTGCTGAAGCTCCTCGTTGTTTTCCTCATCCTCGGAAGCCTGTAGATTCCATCCTGACAGATCAGAGGAATCTTCTCCGAGTAAAGCTTTCAGCGTATCTGCAAATGTCTCCTGGAACTGTGTTCCACTGATCGTTCCTATCAGCTCAAAGCACTCTTCCTTATTCACGGTCGCAAGATCCTGTGAAACAGTGAATGCTCCGGACAGATTCTGAAGTCCATCAAATAATAAAGTCTGCTGTGAAGATGTCTCGTTCTCCTCAACAGCGTTCTTCTCCCAGGCTTCATCCGTTCCACTGTAGATCACCGTCTTCCCGTCTTCTTCCACCTGATAAGATTCCATCTCCTGTGTCTCTTTCGTTCCGGTCATATTCGTCTTCTGCTGACCTTTTCTGTGTACTGCTGCCGGATCCCGTATCATTTCGATATCCAGATTGCTCTCCTGGCTGATCGCACTGTCGCCATCCCCCATCTGCAGTTTTACGATCTGATTCTCTTCTGCCGATTCTACTGATGTCATATTAACCTCAATATCGCGGAACAGATTCTCCGATGTCGCTGCTTTCTGACAGCCACTCAGACTTCCAACTGCCGCAAGAAATATAATTCCTGCTGTTAACTTCTTTATCCATTTACATTTCATAGTTTGTCTTTCACTTCCCAAGTCGTATATTCAAGAATGCCTCGACATTCTTGCTGCTATCTCTTATCGTAACCAGCTTTGCACTTCATTATACAAAATTATTTTCTCAAAAACAATTACTGAAAGTAGATTACTCTAATGATTCACTTCTTTTCTTTCTACAAATATGCTATAATACATTAATACGTTCGTGTACAAAAGTATACGTGCTTTTACAGGAGGAAAACACACATGGGAAAACATGAAAAAGAACGTGATGGATTCAAAAGCCGGACTGGATTTATCCTTGCCTGCATCGGATCTGCCGTCGGCATGGGAAATATCTGGAGATTCCCTTACATGGTATCAGACTGGGGTGGTATGACTTTTCTGATTCCTTATATTTTATTTGTAATATTGATTGCTTCTACCGGAGTGATCGAAGAGATGGCACTCGGACGCGCTGCCAAAGGTGGACCAATCAAAGCCTTCGGTGTCTGTACAGAAATGCGAACTGGCAATAAGAAAACAGGTGAACTGATCGGACTGCTTCCGGTTCTTGGCTCTCTCGCACTTGCGATCGGATACACAGTTGTTGTCGGATGGATTTTCAAGTATACCTTCCTTGCACTGACCGGACAGATTGCCGGCATGAAGCAGGATATGAACCAGATTGGCGGTATGTTCGACAGTACTGCTTCTGCTTTTGGTAATAACCTTTGGCTTGTAATCGCAGTTCTTGTGACTGCTGTGATCATGGCAATGGGAATTGCCGGTGGAATCGAGCGTGCCAACGGCATAATGATGCCGCTATTGTTCATACTGTTTCTTGGACTCGGGGTATACATTTTCTCCCTTCCTGGTTCATCTGCCGGATATCGTTACATCTTCACGATCAATCCAAAGGGGCTTTTAGACCCTAGACTTTGGATCTATGCTTTTGGGCAGGCATTCTTCTCTCTGTCCATTGCCGGAAACGGAACTGTTATTTATGGTTCTACTTAAAGGATTCTGAAGACTTGGTGAGTTCCGCAAGAAATGTTGCCATCTTCGATACAATCGCTGCCCTGCTCGCTGCTTTCGTTATCATTCCGGGAATGGCAGTCGGCGGTGCTGAATTGTCTTCCGGTGGACCTGGACTGATGTTTATCTATCTGGTCAACGTATTCAATGGAATGCCTGGTGGCAAGATTGTAGGAATCATCTTCTACATCTGCGTACTTTTTGCCGGAATGAGCTCACTTGTAAATCTGTATGAAGCTCCGGTTGCTACATTACAGGAACGTTTCGGATTAAAGCGTGTCTCAGCTGTTGGGATCATTGCAGCATTCGGCTGCTGTATCGCACTTCTCATCCAGGGGATTGTCTCCGGATGGATGGACGCAGTTTCTATCTATATCTGCCCGCTTGGAGCAATGCTTGCAGCAATCATGTTCTTCTGGATCGCAGATAAAGAGTTCGCACTGAAAGCTGTAAATACAGGCCGTGAGAAAAAAATCGGAACTTGGTTCCTGCCACTTGGAAAATATGTCCTTGTTCCCCTCGCACTTGTTGCACTGATTGCCGGTGCCGTACTGGTGGAATCGGATGATGAAACAGTAACATTAAACTAGCGAATAAAACTATGAGCACAATCATTCGTAGCATTAAGCTGCCATGATCGTGGCTCTTTTTATTCATCCATTTGTTACTATTCTATACTCATTCTCACTTCAAATGTTGTTCCGCCCTGCTCATTTCCGCGAACCTCAATCTTTCCGTCATGCACACGCACGATTTCACGCACCATCGCAAGTCCAAGACCTACCCCTCCAAGCTCACGGCTTCTGGACTTATCCACCCGGAAAAACGGTTCAAAGATCTGTTCCCGGAATGACTCGTCAATTCCATTTCCTGTATCCGCAACTGTAAGGACAACTTCATTCTTCTCTCTCTTCGCCGATACCGTAACGATTCCATCTACCCGATTATATTTAATCGCATTTTCAACGAGATTATAAATCATCCGATAGATCAGAATATCACTTCCTGTCAATATCAATTCATCCTCTGGCTTTTCGTTACTGTTCACACTACATGCGACCAGCAACGACTCTTCTGTTCCATCTAATCTTCCATCCAGCGAATTCTGTGCCTTCTGTAACAGTTCAATATTCTTTTCCTGTGCCAGTGGTTCCAGATCCGTCAGCACTTCTTCTATCAATCCCTGAATCTCAATCTTTTCATTACGTGCCACCGTCTGTAATTCACTCATATCCAAAAGTGTTCTGACAAGCTTGCTAAGACGTTCATTCTGCTCCGTCACCATCTGGATGGTTTCTTCTGCCGCATCTCCACTCTCCGGATGTTCTGTTGTATGATAAAGATCTAGTTGTGCTTGGATTAATGCTAAAGGAGTTCGTAGCTCATGTGCTGCATTTCCTGTAAACTGACGCTGTGTCTCAAATGATTCCGAAGTCGCAAAAGCATCTTGTTATAAGAAGTACGAAGTCTGTCTAATTCTGCGATTCTATTCTCTTCAATCGTATAATCCGCCAGATTCTGTGCTGAACCTTTTCTACTGTCTCTGAAAATTCTTTGAGTGGTTTTAATGCCCTGCCGCTGACAAAAAATGTAACTGCGCCACCAATCAGTGCCACGACAGCAGTAATCAGAAGACTTCTATTTCTATAATCTGATTTCGAATTATAAACCTTCGTAGCAAACTGCGCTGCAAAGTCATCCCACTCATTATCTGGAATATCAATGTAGACTGCCTCCGGTGTAGTGCCTGATCTGTGACGGTCTCCTGAAGCGTATCGATATAATAGACACCATTCTTATATAAGAAAAATGTCAGACATCCACACAATACTGTGATCAGCACGGTTGTAAGAATCGTCAGTCTCCACTGGAGCGATATTTTTCTCATGCTTTTCCATCTCCTATCTTATACCCCTCACCAATCTTATTCACGATGGGATCATAACCAAGCCCGGCTTTCAGTTTCTTTCTCAGAGAAGACATATGCACTCGTATCGAGCCGCTGAAACTATCCACAGAAGAATCCCAGACATGCTCGATCAGTTCTTCCTGACTGACCGGTCTTCCCTGATTCAAAAGAAGATACTCTAGAATTCCATTCTCTTTTCTTGTCAATGCAACCGGCTTGTCTTTTGCATATGCAGTCCTTTCTCTTGTATCAAAACGAAGACTGCCACATTCCAGACAGACATTTTTTTGTACAAACTTTCTTCTTGTCAGACTTCGCACACGGGCTTCCAGCTCTTGCAGATGAAAGGGTTTTTCCATATAATCATTTGCCCCCGCATCAAGACCGTCAACCTTATCAGCGATCTGACTTCTCGCAGACAGAATCAATACCTTTGTCTCTTCATTTTCCTTTCGAAGTTCCCGGAGAATATCCATCCCATCCATCCCCGGAAGGTTAAGATCAAGCACGATCAAATCATACATTTCCGCATAGATCATATCCAGTGCTTCCTCTCCGTCATTACACGTGTCTACCTCATACCCTGCCTGGTGCAGACTTTTCGCAATCATATCACATAATTTCTTCTCATCTTCAACAACTAATAATCTCAATTTATTTTTCTCCATTTTCTTAACAGGAATTTTACACCCTCTATTGTATAATGCAAACATCGAAAGGTCAATAAACGGTTACTGTTCACACGATGTGCGATCAGCGGAGTGATTGACACGGGAGTGAACAGTAACAATAAACGGACTTTGAACATTGAAAGGAGTATCTAAATGAAATCTGAAAAAGCAACACAGATTCTTTTACTTGCAGCCGGTCTGGTGTTTTTCCTTGTCGGGATTTTCCGCGGAGAAGCAGCGGTTGTACTTAGTAAGGCAATAAAATTATGTATGGAGTGTGTCGGAATTGGATAAGAAAATGAAATCAAACAAAAACTTTCTGGTCCGCTTCCGCGGATGGATTCAGGCAGCTGCTACACTGCTGACCAACATTCACATCCCGAATCTGTTTAAAGGGAAAATTTATCAGGGAAATGTAAAAACGATGTGCGTCCCGGGACTAAACTGTTACTCTTGTCCTGCCGCCACAGGTGCCTGTCCGATTGGAGCTTTTCAAGCCGTGGTCGGTTCTTCAAAATTCAAATTTACCTACTACATCACCGGATTTTTCATCCTGTTAGGTGTTCTGTTAGGACGGTTTATCTGTGGATTCCTCTGTCCGTTTGGATGGTTCCAGGATCTGCTGCATAAGATTCCGGGCAAGAAATTTTCCACCGCAAAACTGAAGCCTCTGCGGTATCTGAAATATGTGATTCTGGTCGTCTTTGTTATACTACTTCCGGCATTTGTAACCAATTCACTTGGTATGGGAGATCCTTTCTTCTGCAAATACATTTGCCCACAGGGCGTACTTGAAGGCGCAATTCCGCTGGCACTTGCCAACTCAGGAATCCGTGCCGCACTCGGACATTTATTTACATTTAAGTTCACAATCCTTGCGCTTTTCATCATCCTGAGCATCTTGTTTTACCGTCCATTTTGTAAATGGATCTGCCCGCTGGGTGCTATTTATTCACTGTTTAACAAGGTATCTTTTCTTAAGATTCAGGTTGATCATGAGAAATGTGTTGGCTGCCAGAAATGTAGTCGTGTCTGTAAGATGATGTCAATGTAGTAGACACACCAAACCATCCGGAGTGTATCC
>ENA-OQCP01001049-OQCP01001049.1-human-gut-metagenome-genome-assembly--contig:-NODE-1049-length-11164-cov-1.693304_pt1 | contig 11164 bp, 14 predicted proteins | sample MGYA00242760_ERZ504583 | MGnify/ENA primary metagenome ERZ504583 (study PRJEB26092, sample SAMD00036308) | human gut metagenome | host: Homo sapiens | study: EMG produced TPA metagenomics assembly of...
CTTGCGAGGCGGTTCGCATAATCGGCATCGCAATGTCCTACCGCAGGAACCACTCCGGCCGCCGCGAAGCACGAATCGCATCAATGCCGTGCGGCAATTCGGGGCGATGGTGATCTGACGCAGACAGCCGTCTGCCGCTTGCAAAAGCCGATCAACATATTCGGGAACCGGATCCTTCAAACATTCCGGATCATGCGCACCCTTGCGAGACAGCGCAAGGAACGGTCCTTCCAGATGCGCGCCGAGAATGTCAGGGCGGGCGCTCATCATGCCGTGCACGGTTTCGAGATTGGCGCACATCACGTCAAGCGGATTGGTGATCAAACTGAGCACTTGGCGGGTGGTGCCGTGCATCATGTGACCCGCGCGAGCCAAACGTATGCCCTGCACGCCATCATCGAAGGAACTGCCCCACGAACCGTGCGCATGAATGTCGACATAACCGGGAGTCATCATGCGACCTGCAGCGTCGGTTACGGAACCGGCCGAACCGGTCATGGCATTGCCGGAATCAGCCGAACTGACCGAATCGGAATCAGTATCGGCATCCAAACCGACGCTTGCGCAAGCCGCAGCAAAATCAGCGTCCCGATCTCCGACCGCAACAATCGCATCGCCATCGGAAACCAGCCAATAATGTTCCGCAACACCTCGCGCATCGACTTTGCGCGCATTATGAATCGCAAACGGACGGGCCGACTGCGCTAACGCAACGTCCATCTCATTCGCAAACCGCTCACGAGACTGTTCCATCTTCATACCTTCCAATTCACTCACAGCCATATTCCTCAATTAGCATCCAATTCTTCCAGTCAGTGGAAGAATTACCCCGCTGACAAGCCCATCAGCAACCCAATCTTTCCAGTCAGTGGAGAAATCCTCCCGCTAACAGCCACCTCAGAGTCCCAATTCCTCCAGTCAGTGGAGGAATCTGGACTGCCAAACACCCCCGTACTGCCCAAAACCTTCCAGCGAGTGGAGGAATCCTCCCGCTGGAAGCCGAAAACGTCCAGAATGTTCCAGCGAGCGGAAGAATCCGGACGCTAGCGGACACCGACTGCGGAGCAGCAATCAGATGCGCTGCCAGGCGGGCTTGTGGGCGTAGGCGTAACGGTAGTAGTCCTTGTGACGCAGGCGGCTCGCGGCCTCCTCGTCCACAATGATGGTGGCGTGCGGATGCATTTGCAGCGCGGACGCCGGGCAGAACGCACTCACACCGCCCTCCACCGTTTCGGCCACAGCCTCGGCCTTGCCCGAACCGAAGGCAAGCAGCACCAAGTGGCGGGCTTTGAGAATCGTGCCGATACCCTGCGTGATGCAATGCGTAGGCACCTTGTCGATGTCGTCGTCAAAGAATCGGGCGTTATCGATGCGCGTCTGCTCAACCAACGTTTTGACGCGCGTGCCGGAAGCAAGCGACGATCCCGCTCATTGAAGCCCACATGCCATCCGTGCCAATGCCCAGAATCTGCACATCTATGCCACCGGCCTCTTCGATTGCCTTATCGTAGGCAGGGCCGGCAGCCGCAATGCGTTCGCCGTCGCTCAGCGGCGCCCCGTCGAGCACGTCACCAGGCACGTGCACCAAATCAGGGTTCAGTCCAAGCGGTTCCACGACCGTGCGGTGAATGGTGGAATGATATGACTGCGGGTGATCAAGCGGCAATCCCAAATATTCGTCCAATGCGAAACCACGCACCTGCGATACGTCAATATGCTCGCTGTGCACAATGCGTGCGAGCGACTGGTATGCGGCGAGCGGACTGGATCCGGTTGCCAGTCCCAGCACCGCATTCGGCTTGGTTTTGATGAGATCGGCGACTGAACGGCCGTAAATATCGCCTGCTTCGCGCTCGTTTTTCACGATGATGACTTCGGTCATGATGTTCCTTTCATTGGCATTGGATTGACGTTTTTCGTTTTGCTGATTTCTTGAGGATTTGTTTGATGATTTATTTGCTGATTCGGCGAAGCTCGTCGGCTGCTTTCCACACGGTTTCCTGAATGCGATGCAGTTCCGACGGTTGGCTTGTCGCGTTCCATTCCTTCGCATAGGCCTCGCACCAGCATTCGAGCTCGCGCGCCAGCGCACGATAATCGGAAGGCCGCCAATCGCCAGCGTCATGCGCATCACGCACGTCATGTGCTTCGGCGAGCGCGAATCCCACTCGATTGAGCAGCAGCTGCCCTTCCATGGCGATGCGTACGGCAGCAGTAATGCCCGGATTTCCCATATGTGCCGCAATCGGCGCGATGTCGACCATGCATTGTTGCAATGCACGATTGGCTTGCGGAATTCGTTCGATTGTCGTTGCCATATTGCGCATCATGCGATTGCGTGCTTCACGCACAGTCATTGCGTTTCCACAGTCAGATAAATGATCAACCAAGCGATCGGCCAGGCAGGGAATGGTTTGCGCAACATCGGTATTGCAGTTTCCCGTGCCGTCATCCAATTCGAGATATTCCACAAGCTCACGCCAAGTGAATACGGCTTGCGCGGAAGCGTTACGAAGCAATGCAACGAATCGTGCGCTGCAATCGCCATATTCGACGCGCGAAATACGCTCAAGCAAATCATTTTCGGCAGTATCTCCGGCAGGATTCCACGCATATTGCGCACCGAATATCATGCCGGGCACGGCCATGCGCGGATCGTTGACATGCCCAAAATCGCCCAATCGGTGACGAGCATGCCTTCCGCACCGCAGTCGATGCCGTAGCGCGCGATGCGTGCGATGTTGTTCCACGCATCGTCGATGCGCGGCAGCAGCGCATTCCACCCCCATACGGCCGGGCATACGATTTGTTTGGCTCCGGCTTTCGCCACAAGTTGGATTTTCTCATCGGTCGCTTCCGGATCGTACTGCCAGTTCAGCAGGGTGACATTGTTCGGCAGGGTTTCGAGGATTTCCGGCATTTCGATGGCGATATCTCCCCAGAACATGGGTTCGCGGCCTTGCTGGGACAGGTGTTCGCAGAGTTTGCCACGTATGTTGCGTACAACGTTGCGACGCCCACACGTTGCGCTTCCTGCTTCGACTTGCCTTTGCCGAGGTCGAAGGTTTCGTCGGCGCAGATGTTGAATCGCTTCGAACGGAAAAGTTGCAGATACGAGTCGACCAGTTGCGCAGAGAACGCGAAGGCTCGATCGTCGGCGACGTGAGTGTGTGGTGCCTCATGCGTTCGATGAAGCTGAACGGCCGGTCTGCGTCTTCGGGGAATTCGCCGAGTTCGCGCAGTTCCTGCGTGCGCATGGCCACATATTGGTGTCCGAATGTGGAGACTGACGCACGAGTTCGATGCCAAGGTTCGCGCAGTATTGGTCGAATTCGAGTGTGTCTGCCGGCGTGAGCGGCTTGATCCGCGCCATGTTTCGCTCATGCCGTCGAATGCGAACGTATGCTCGATGTACAGCTGCAGTTGGTTGTATTTGTAGAGGCAGAGTTTGTCGGCCCACTGTTTGAGCCATGCGAGCGTTGGCACTCGGCCGCGCGTCGCGTCCAAATAATATCCCCTGATTTGGCATGCGGGGGCATCTGCAATCTGCAGTTCCGGCAGTACGGCACCGTTTTGCCGTATGAGTTGACGCAGGGTCTGCACGCCGTTGCGCACACCCTCGAAATCGCAACCGGTAATCGTAATGCCGTCAGTGTTGATAGTCAGCGTGTATGCGCCGGCGGTACCGCCATCCTGCGAATCGAAATCCCGCGAATCCGCAATACGCAATCTGATGAAGCCCGACCACATATCGCCCGTCGCAATATCCCAATCAGTGCCTGTCGCGGAACGTATGTCGGCAACAAGCTGATGCGCAAGCAGGAAATCGCCATCGCCAATCGCAATGGATTCGTTCACGCGCCCCGCATAGGGCAACAGCACCGTGCCTTCGCCGACCGTCATGCTGTTCGGTTCGGGAATGATCGCCCATTTGCGGGTGTTCTCGCTTGCCATCGATTCGCCTTTCGATTGTCGATTATCGATTTCAATTCTCGATTGTGATTCTCGGATTGCCGGGATTGCCGGGATTGCCGGATCTGGATTTCCGGAATTGTTGCGCTTGTTCCAGTCTGCCTGAAGTATCACGCATTCACGATTGCGGTTGCGCTCGTTTTGCCGCGAGCGCGCGCCGATTGCGCCGATTGGTTGGTCAATGGCTGCGATTCTGATGTTCGATGCGATGTCGAGTGTGGTCAGGAATCGGCATCCTTCGGCTCTGCGGCTCAGTTCGGCTTGGATGACTTCGATGAGTGCGTCACCGGTTTTCGCCATGCCTCCGCCAATGATGATGCGTTGCGGATCGTAGGCTTGCGCGACGATTTGGATGGTGTCGCCCATGGCGTGGGCCACCATGGCGAGCACGTCGTTGGCATGCCCGTCTCCTTGCCGCGCTTTGCGGATGAGATCAGGCATGGGCGGGTTTGCGGAGGGCCAAAGTTTTGCCACGGCCCCGCCGGATGCCACGGTTTCCAAGCATCCACGCTGCCCGCATGGGCATTCGAATCCGTTGGGGTCGATGGGTAGGTGCCGATTTCGCCGATGGATCCGCTGTACCCGTGTTCGGCTTGCCCGCCGCGCACGAGTCCTGCGGCCAGTCCCGTGCCGAAGTTGAGGAATACGACGGTTGCGTTGCCGTCGACTTGTTCCACGAATTCCGCGGCTCCGACCGCAGCCGCGTTCACATCGTTTTCCACGTGCACCGGAGCGTGCATGATTGCGCTGACGCGTTCGCCAAGTTCCAACGTTTCAATATCAAGATTGACGACGTTGCTCACTTGCCCGGTCGCGCAGTTCACCTGCCCTGGAATGCCAATGCCGATGGGCAGCGCTTCGTTGGACAGTATGCGGGCGACGCGCACGATGTCGGTTACGACATTGCTTTCACCGGAGTGCGATGGCATACGGCAGACGTCGATGACGCGGTCTGTTGCGTCGAGCAGCACGCCTTCGATTTTCGTTCCGCCGATGTCGATGCCGACGCATCCTTGCGAACGGCCGTTATGGTGCAGTCTTGCGTTCATTGCATGTACCTGCCTGAAATAGTGGGGCCCGGATTACGGTTGTTCTGTTGATCCAACTCCATGCGTGGCGTTTGCATGCCACGCATGAGTTGATGGATGCCCGTCAACCCTTGACCGCGCCTGCCGCAAGACCGGCCTGCCAGTAGCGCTGCAAGCCGAGGAAGAGCACGATCACCGGCAGTACGCCGAGCAGTGCGCCCATCATCAGCGATCCACGATCGTTGAAGGTTGCGAGCGATACCATGCCATACAGGCCGAGCGTGACCGGCTTGAGGGTGTCGGAGGAAACCATCATCAACGGCAGCAGGAAGTTGTTCCACGTTCCTACGAAGAGGAACAGGAAGATGGTCACCATGGCTGGGGCGAGCAGTCGGAGCACGATGGTGAAGAAGATTCTCGCTTCACCGGCGCCGTCGATGCGGGCCGCTTCCAGCAGTTCGTTCGGTACGGAGGTTTGCGCGTACACGCGTCCGAGGAAGAAGCCGAATGGCGAAACGCAGCACGGGATGATGATCGCCAGCATGGTGTTGGTCAGGTGCAGTGCGTGGAAGATGGAGTACTGCGGAATGGTGAGCAGTGCGACCGGCATCAGCATGCATCCCATGACCACGCCGATGGCGATGGCCTTGCCACGGAAGTTGAATTTTGCGGTGGCATAGCTGCCATCACCCGAAATGATGGTGCCGATCAGTGCGGAAACCCCGGAGTAGATCAGGGAATTCAGCACCCAACGCCAGAATTGGCCACGGGTCCACCCCATAAGCTTCGAATAGTTGGTTGCGATGGCGTCGGGAATCTGGTCAAGTCCGACGGCGAACCACAATCCGTTGCTGCTGGTCAGCTGCGATGGTGTTTTGGTGGATGCGATGATGGCCCAATAGATTGGGAAGAGGAAGTAGATCAGCGCTACGACGAGCACGATCACGGTAATGGTTTTGGTGATCGGCGATGGGCGCATGGAGCGCGGCAGATCGTGGTCGGCCGCTTCGCGTTGCTTTTCCATCATGCGTTCCGCTTTTCTGCGGGCGCGTTCGTCTTTTCTTGCTGCGACTGCGTTGCTCATTGTTCGTTCGCCTTCCTCTCGACCAGTGCGTAGATCATGGCGAGAACGCCTGCGATCAGTGCCATGACGATGGCGACCGCCGATGCGGGTCCGTCACCGCCCGGAGTCAGCGTGCCTTGGGAAGTGTTCATGGCCATCATCATTGGCGTATAGGTTTTGGAGATGCCCGGATCGGCGGTCTGCATGATCTGCGGTTCGTTGAATAGCTGGATTGTGCCGACGATGGACAGCAACATGGACAGCAGCGCCGCGGAACGCACGTTCGGCAGTTTGATGCGCATGGAGATCTGCCATCCACTTGCGCCATCAATGCGTGCGGCTTCGTACAGTTCGTGCGGAATCGCCTGCAGTGCGGCCAAGAAAATCAGCATGTTGTAGCCGGTGAACGTCCATGTGGTGATGTTTGCCATGGAAGCGAGCACAACGTTCTTGCTGAAGAAATCAACGTTTATTCCGATGGCCGCAAGACCTTTGACGATCGGCGAAATCTGACCGTTATACAGGTACACCCAAATGATGGATGCGACCACACCTGGAATGGCGTACGGCAGGAAGTAGCGAGACGGAAACCCGTGATGTGCTTGACCACGAACGAATCGATGACCATCGCCAAAGCCAACGCGATGATGATCATCAGCGGCACCTGAATGAGGGTGTAAATCAGCACCCTGCCCACACCGGACCAAAAATTGCCGGACGTAAGCACGTACTCGAAATTCTGGAATCCTACGAATTTATTCACCAATTCGCCGCCGCCGTACGCGCCGCCGCCCTCGGTGACCTGACGGAAGAAGCTGGAATAGATGGCATAAGAAATCGATGATGAATACAATGGCGAACAGTATGCCGAATGGCGCCATGAACGCCCATCCTGTTCGATTCTCGCGGCGTTGCGCATCAGTGCGCTTTGGTTTCGCCGCTTGCGTTGTTGCAGTCATGATGTACCTATCTTTCGCATCGGATGCCATTCATCGTTGATGGCATCTTTCACAGTTCGAATCGCCGTATCCAAATCGTCATCACGGGAGAGGAGTGCCGGTTTCAGCCGCTCCGTCGAATCAGCTAGATCGATTCATAGGGAATATTCACAAGGAATATTTTCATAAGGAACGGTGTGGAGCCGTGTGTTGCGTTGGCTCCACACCGTCGTTGGAGGGGTTATGGAATCAGAGCGGGTGATCCCTGGTTCCATACGTTGATCACTTCGCTACGGACAGGCCGTAGTTCTTGAGGGTGTCGATGGAGGTCTGCTGTGCCACAGGGAACACGTCCGCCACCTTGCCGGAACCGTCGGCTGCCTTGTCGGCGGCTTCCTGCATAGCTGCGGAGACCGCGGAGTAGCCCGGCATGTAGTTGAATGCGACCATGTTGTCGTTGGCAGTAGCGAATTCCTTCATCACGTCTTGGCCGCCGTAGAATTCGTTCCAGGATTCAGGGGTCTTCGCGGTTTCGGTGCTGGCGGCCACAATCAGACCTTGGGAGGTCAGATCCTCAACCTGAGTGTTGAACCAGTCGAGGAATTCCATGGCTTCGGCCTTGTGCTCACAACCCTTGAGCACTGCGACGCCGGAACCACCGTCAGGGCCGGTGCTGGTGCCATTGCCGAACCAGTCACCGATCTGGGTGACACGCCAGTCACCCTTGCCGGTGTCTCCTGCGGAGTCCTTGAATAGCGGAGCCTCCCAAGCGGCGCCGATGTTGCCGATCAGCGTGCCATCCTGCAGGGATGCGTCGAACGACGGCACCCAACGCGGGTTGGTCAGCGTGGCCTTGTTGTCGATCAGTTCCTGGAAGGTTTCAGCAAAAGCCTGCGAACCGCTGCCGTTGGTGTTGACCACCCAAGCGTCATTCTTGACGGTGTACCACGGGTCGGAAGCATTTGCCAAACCTGCGAAGATGTTGCCGGCCTCATCGCTTCGTAATCCATGATGTACTTGCCGGACGCGGCCGCGGTCTTTGCCGCTTCGATCAGCTCATCCTTGGTTTTGGGAACCTTGATGCCCAGCTCATCGAAAGCCTTCTGGTTGTAGAAGTACACAAGCGGGCCGGTATCTTGCGGCAGGCCGTAGGTCTTGCCATCAACCTGCATCATGGAATATGGGCCTTCGGCGAAGTCGCTTTTGTACTTCGCGGCCTCTTCGGTCACGTCTTCGAGCAAGCCCTTGGTGAACACCTCAGGCACTTCGGCGTAGCCGACCTGTGCAAGATCCGGAGCATTGCCGGCCTTGACGTCGGTTTCCAGCTTCTTGATCATATCTTGTGCGGCACCATCGAACTTGGTGGCCTTGACCTGAATGTTCGGATGATCCTTGTTCCGCTTGGCAACAATGTCTTTGACCAAGGTCATGCCTTCGGAATCCGGAAGACGGTGCATGTACGTGAGGTTGACGACCTCCCCGGAATCCCCGCCGGTGCTGGCCCGTATTGGAACCGCATCCTGCAAGACCCATGCACAGAGCCGCGAAAGAAGCTGCGCAAACCATCAAACGCTGAGTGTGGGATCGCATATCTCTCTCCTTCGTGAGATTATTCCGGCACCTCCTTGCACCGGATAGTCACAGCATACCTACGTAATCCTTTTTTGTCAAGTTTCCTTACATTTAAATCCGGCACGCGATTGCTATTCCACAAAAAAGCTGAAATTCCGCCATTTAGTAACAATCGTAAAGCAATCGCAATTCGAGGAAAAATGCCGTATACTCTTGTTTAGTAATCTTTATTGCCAATAAAAATTACATAACGCACTTGTATCGCCACAAACTACAATATGTATCGGCTCCACACAAGAAAGCGAGGACATCGTGAGCGGTACCCAAGCAAAGGCATCACCTTCCGACATTCGAATCAGCAATATCACCGCCGCATTCGAGCAGCTTTTCCCCGCAACGCAAATGTCGCGAGCCAATATCGGCAAACTCATCGGACTTTCGCGCTTCACCACCAGCGAAGTGACCGGCGAAATGGTCGACAATCGCATTCTGCGCGAACTCGGCCCCGACAATCGCGAAGGGCGCGGTAAACGTTCACAAGTGCTCGCCATCGACACCGATTTCTGGCGAATCGTCTCCGTCGACCTGTCGAATCCGATGCTCGTCAAAGGAGCGCTGGCGGATCTTTCCGGCAGAATCGTGGACCGCACCGAGCTTCCCGTCGACCATGGCTGCAGCGTCAATGACGTGATCGACCTCTGCAGCAGCTCATCAGCTCAACGCCACTGCCGACCCTTGGCATCGGCATCGCGGTGACCGGCATTGTGGAACCCAACGGCGTGGTGCGCAAATCCGTGCACTTGGGGTGGAGCGAACTGCCGCTGAAAACCGAAGTGGAAAACGCCACCGGAGTGCCCGTGATCGTAGGCAACGACACCAATGCGGCACTTGTGGCGGAACGATTCTTCGGCGACTGCTCCCCCAATTCCATGCTCATCTCCATCGGGCGGGGCGTCGGCGCGGCATTATGCCTCAACGACGTCATCATCGAAGGAAGTTCCTTCACTGCCGGAGAAATCGCACACGTGGTGGTCGACCCGAACGGGCCAATCTGCGAATGCGGCAAACAGGGATGTCTCGAATCATTCGTTTCCGGTGACAGGTTGCAGCAACGCATCTCGCAGGATCCCGCCGCGCGTACGCATATTCTCACCGAAGCGGGCGCGTTGCTCGGGCGCGTCATGGCCATACCGGCAGGATTGTTGGATCTGCGCGACATTTCGGTATATGGTGCGCCGGAAATCGTCAATACTCAATTCATCGACGCGATGGAAAACGAAATCAGCCGCACCGTGACCACGGATTATCAGGAGGCGCCGCAAATTCACCGTTGCAGGCAAGGCGAGGATCTCACCCTGCGCGGGCAGGCCACCATCGTGATCCGCACACTGGTGCCGACGATCCACGAACGCGGCTCCCTCATCGGCGAAGCATAGCTCCGGACGCCTTAGCGACCCAAAACCTCCAGTCGGTGGAGGAAGCTACCCGCTAACAGACCTGCTAACGTCCAAAAACCTCCAGCCACCGGAAGAATCGCTCCGTCTGCAACTCTCCAAGCATCCATATTCCTCCAGTCGCTGGAAGAATCCGGACCGCAAAATACCCCCGTACTGTCCAAAAACCTCCAGTGAGCGGAGGAATCCTCCCGCTGACAGGCCTTTTATCGTCCAGATTGTTCCAGTGAGTGGAGGAACCCGGACGGGATGAGAGGCAAGGAGACGAAAAGAATGAAAGGCCGCCTGCAGCGGATGGAGTGCTTCAGGCGGCCCTGGTTGTCGGAAAGGAAGGGGAATTTCAGTTATCGGGATTCAGGTTGGCCCGCCGGAGTCGCGGTTCCAGCAGTTCCAGCGGTTTCAGCCACGGCAACCGCCTCGACGGCTTCCACGGTCTGAGCGTCGTCGGCTTCGATCTCACCGTTGGCGAGCTTCACTTCGAGCTCCTTGACGATCTCATCGTGCATCTTCTCAGTGATCTTCACCTTGAACAGAAACACGATCAGGCTCAGGATGATGAGCACGAGCGGAATGTAGAAGGCGCAGATCTTGAAGATGTGGATGTTGGATGCGGTCATGTCGGCTGCGGTCGCATTGCCGGTCATGCCAGCGGCCACGGCGATGATGCCGACGATGCCGTTGGACATGGCGCCACCGATCTTGTCGAGCATCGGGCGGACGGACAGGGTGACGGCCTCGTTGCGCTTGCCGTTCTTGAGCTGGCCGTATTCGATGGAGTCGGTCAGCGACAGGATGGCGGTCATCTGAATGAGGGTACCCGGCACGTAGAAAAGCACCAGAGCCACGAACACCATGATGATGTTGTCGGAGAAGATGCCGAGCATCACATAGCCGGCGATCATGGAGATCATGCCACCGATGTACAGGTAACGGCGCGGAATGCGCTTGTTCAGGATCGGGTACAGCGGAGCCATAACCAAGCCTGCGACCAGTGCGATCACGCCGGTGAGGGAGTATGCGGCCTGGTTGTCGAGGATGAACTTGAACAGGAAGATCAGCACGCCGGTGGTGGCCACGTTGGCGATGGCGTACAGCAGGTAGCTCAAGGCAACCCACAGCAGCTGGTCGTTCTGGAAG
>ENA-OQCP01001050-OQCP01001050.1-human-gut-metagenome-genome-assembly--contig:-NODE-1050-length-11163-cov-2.404404_pt1 | contig 11163 bp, 16 predicted proteins | sample MGYA00242760_ERZ504583 | MGnify/ENA primary metagenome ERZ504583 (study PRJEB26092, sample SAMD00036308) | human gut metagenome | host: Homo sapiens | study: EMG produced TPA metagenomics assembly of...
GATATTGACCGGGCTACTGGATGTTTTGGCAGATTAATGGCGGAACTTTTGTTTGGAAGGAGGATATCTGGGAGAAGACGCTCAGAAGATGGGGTTCTATCTCGGAAAATTCATTTATCTGATGGACGCTTACGAGGATCTGCCGGAAGATAGAAAGAAGAATCGCTATAATCCATTGAAAGAACTGGCAAAGCGGCCGGACTATGAGGCGCAGATGGAGCAGATTCTTCGGATGATGATTGCGGAGAGTACGGTTCGTTTTGAACAATTACCATGTCTGGTTGACGTAGACATTTTGAGAAATATACTGTATGATGGAGTTTGGAATCATTATAATAAGATTCAGATGAAGAAAAGAGAGGACAACAAAGATGAACAAAAATCCATATGATGTGCTTGGGGTATCACCAAACGCATCGGATGATGAAATAAAGAGAGTGTATCGGGATCTGACAAGAAAATATCACCCGGATGCAAATGTGAACAATCCGTTAGCAGATCTTGCAGAAGAGAAGTTTAAGGAAGTACAGGAAGCGTATGATATTATCATGAGAGAACGTGCGAACGGAGGAAATTCGTATGGGAATAATTATGGATATGGTTCTTCTGAAAGTTATTCTTATGGAAATCAGAACAGCTCTTATGGCTATGGAACGATGGATCCTAAACTGCAGGCAGCTGCGAATTATATTAACAGCAGACGTTACAGAGAGGCGATCAATACACTGGATCAGGTTCAGCAGAGAAGTGCAATGTGGTATTATCTGAGTGGCTGTGCGAATGCAGGAATCGGAAATCAGATTCTGGCGAGGGATCACGCGCACAGGCGGTAAATATGGAACCAAATAACATGCAGTTTCGTCAGCTGTTGAATCAGCTCGACTTTAACAGCAGAAGATATCAGAATAGTCCGTATGGTGGAGGCTATGCACCGGGAGGACAGAATTCCTGTGGTACAGGAAATATGTGCTGCGACTTATGGCTTGCGGACACATTGTGTGAATGTATGGGAGGCGATCTCTGCTCATGCATGTAAAAGCAAAACAAATAGCATTCGGCGGCCTTCTGCTTGCAGTGACTGTCGTATGCATGGCACTTGGAAGCGTGATCGAGACGAATACATTGTTTTTGCTGGCAGCAGCGGCATTTTTTGTAGGGATTGTTATCCGCGAGTTCGGCCTTCGTACAGGGGCGGCCTTTTATCTGGCAGCAGTGTTATTAGGACTTCTTGTCACGCCAAATAAGTTTTATGTGATTACATTTGCTGCGATGGGATTCTATATTCTTGGAATTGAAGCGGTCTGGATGTTTCTTGCGAAAAGACCACAGATGGGACATAGGATGGGAATTTATTGGTTTGCAAAATATGTGATCTTTAACTTGGTTTATCTCCCGTGTCTTTTTGGATTCCGTTCGATGCTGTTTCAGAAAGTAGTATCAGATCAGTTGCTTTTGGCAGCTGTAATGGTTGGGCAGATAGCGATATTGGTTTACGATAAAGCTTATCAGTATGTACAGGGAACCTATGGGAAAAATGGAGAAAACGTATTCTATAAAGAATGTATGAGAAAATCTTGTCGAGATGACAGGATTTTCTTTAAATAAAAGGAAATGAGCCACATCTCTGTGACTCAAGGGGGAAAAAGTTTATGAAAAAGTGTTCTTTTTAAGAACAATTATAGTATAGAGGTATTTTGTGAAAAAAGTGTGATGAACTTTTGAACCTAAAATGAACATTATTGAAAAATTTTATTAAGAACTCTATAAACCTAGTAGGATAAAAGGAATATTAACATATTAGTCGAAAGTGCTGTGGGTGATATCGATTTCAACACAAAATGATATTAAATATCAATAAAAGGGGTTGCATTTTTATTAAGAGCGCGCTATAGTAGTAAGAGTAAAAGGAATTTAATCTTCGGGGTAGGGTGCAAGTCCCAACCGGCGGTATAGTCCGCGACCCGCATATGATGCGGCTGAACTGGTGACTCGTCTGTGATGGCATTACAGAATGGGAATTCCGGTACCGACAGTAAAGTCTGGATGAGAGAAGAAGTTCATGCCCGCAGGAACAGAAAGAGAGATATTCGAATAGGATATCTGATTGCCTGAGAACCTTGCGAGAATGCCATTAAGAGCAGAAAACATGAATCCCGGAAGGTAATAAACCTTCCGGGTTTTTTCTTGTGAAGATTACCTTTTTCAAAAAGAAAAAATGCTGTTTAGGATAAAGACAGCGGATAGAAAAAGGAGAGTAACACTATGAGTACAGAGACAAAGACACTAACAAACGCAGACGCGAAGATTCAGCCGAAGCTGGGGGTAAAGGCATTAGTTCAGATCGGAATGCTTTCAGCAATCGCAGTAGTTTTGATGATGTTTGATATTCCGCTTCCGTTTGCACCGACATTTTATAAGATTGATTTAAGTGAGGTTCCGGTTCTGGTAGGATGCTTTGCAATGGGACCAATGGCAGGAGTTCTTGTAGAACTTGTTAAAATCTTACTGAATCTTGTTTTAACAGGAACACAAACAGCAGGTGTTGGAGAGATTGCAAACTTTATTATCGGATGTTCATTCTGTGTACCGGCAGGCCTCATTTACAGAAGAAACAGAACAAGAAAGAGTGCATTGATCGGAATGGTAACAGGAACAGTTCTGATGATCGTGATTGGATGCTTCGTCAACGCATTTGTATTGCTTCCAACTTATGCAGCTGCATTCGGAATGCCGATTGACGCACTGGTTGGTATGGGAACAGCAGTTAACTCACATATCACAAGCCTTTCTACATTTGTTATGTTTGCGGTAGCACCGTTCAACCTTGTGAAGGGAATTGTTGTTTCACTGATTGTATTTTTAATCTACAAGAAGATCAGCCCAATCTTCAGAATCAGATAATAGACGAAGAGAAAAGCCCAAGATAAAAGAATATAAGTGAAAGAATATAAGTGAAAGAATATAAGTTGCCCCGGGACAGATTGGTTTTAAAGTCTGTTCCGGGGCATTTTTTGTTAGCGTATCTTCATCGCACTGAGTGCGGCACCGATCGCACCGGCGTAGCGGGCATCCGGGCTGGAGATCACTTCTTTTCCAAGTTTTTTTGATAAAGCTTCGCGGATATATTCACATTCACATAGACCACCGGTCAGGCAAAATGTGGACATCTCACCATTCATCCGGCTGAGCTGGGCGGTAACCTTACGAATGGTGGAATCTACTACTGCATAAGCAATATTTTCTTTCGGTTCACCTTTGCCGATCAGTCCGATAACTTCGGATTCTGCGAATACAGTACACATGGAGCTGATCGTTGTGTCAGAACCCAGGCGTGCCAGCTCAAACATTTCATTCGGGCGAAGGGAGAGGGTGTTAGCCATCACTTCAAGAAAACGTCCGGTTCCGGCGGCGCATTTATCGTTCATGATAAAATCCTTTACGAAGCCCTGTTCAATCTGAATGATCTTCGTATCCTGGCCACCGATGTCAATTACGGTCAGGTCCGGCTGGTGAAATAAATGTACAGCACCAAGTGCATGGCATGTGATCTCTGTAACAGCCTTATCTGCATAAGGAACAGAGATGCGTCCGTAACCGGTTGCTACACAGCAGGAAGGGTCATCAGAAAGATTGATTCCGGCAAGCTTAAGTTTCTGAAGGATTTCCTCTGCTGTATCTACGCTGCTCCATCCGGTTGGCTGAACGAATTCCTGGATAAATTCTTTCTTTTCGTTCAAAACAACGGTTTTCGCGCAAGTTGAACCGATGTCAATTCCAATATAGTTCATAATAAAAACTCCTTTATAAAAACAGTCGGCTCTCACACGAGAACAGCCGACTGTTCGTAATAGGTTACTGTTCACTCCCTGTCAATCACCTCGCTGATTGACACGGAGGATGCATGGTTTGGCTTGAATGCATCTCGCCCCATCGCCAAAGGCAATTTAAAATGGCGAGATGCGTTGCTGGTCGCACATCGTGTGAACAGTAACCGTAATAATTCAAGTATAGCAGATTATAACATTTCGATAAAGGCTGCAATACGTGTATTCAGCTGTCCGACATCAGTCTGGGAATAATCTGTTTCAACGTTCATATATGGAATTCCTTTTTCCTCATTTACAAAGCGGCGGATGGAAAGTGTCTCTACGTTATAAGTGTGGCATGCCTGAAGCGTCATTTCAAGTACTCCATCTACTTTGTACTCGTCGATCAGCTTCCGAGAAGTTCCAGACGGTTCGGGTTTGGAGTCATAACAGAACATCCGATAGAGAGGTAACGCTCTGCGATTGCCTGGTAAATGTCTTCAGCATCTTCGTCAATCAGACGATCGATGGATTTTGCACCGGAGCAGTTTTCGAATGTAACGACGATTCCGCCGTTATTCTCAACAGCGTCGATGATCTTCTCTGTTGCACCGCCGATTGGACATCCGGTGATCAAGATTCTAGGTTTCTTATCTTCACGTTTTCCTTCCGCATATTCTTTCTCGATCTTAGCTGTCAGTGCGTCAACTTCTCCGGCAATCAATGTACGGTCGAGCTTAAAACCACTTCCGTACAGAACGCGGAAAAGGTCATGTCCTTTGATCGGTGCAGGATCATGTCTCATTACTCCATAAAGGTTCTTCAAGGATGCACGCACTTTATTCTCCAGCTTAACTGCTTCACGAACCTGCTCGTCTGTAATCGTCACCTCGAATTTTTCTTCGAGATATTCTTTGAAGCGGAGAATCTCGGCTTTCCAAAGATCGAGTACTTCAGCTTTTTGGGATTGTGGCAGTTCCATGATGAAGACTTCTTTGAATTCGCCCATGTATTCGTACATTTTCTTCTTACCGTCACATGTCGTCTCTCCGACAACAACGTCTGAGAAGTAGAAGAAAGGACATTTGTCTGTCTTTGCAATCCATAACTGGATTTGATCAGTGGGCATAAGTTACGTGGCAGATCCTTTTCTGCTACTGGGATCGTCTCATCAGATGTAGAGCAGAGGCTGACTGTTGCAGCGCCCATTGCCATGGCGATCTCCTTTGGAAAATAAGTACAGTAGGATCCAATCACAGGGATTCCTTTGTCCTTTAACTGTTTTACAGCGAGAAATGATTTCTGACGCTGCTCTGCAAATTCTTCAAATACTTCCGGTAAATCTTTAATAATTTCCATAATCATTCTCCTTATTGTTTGGCTTGTGGATGGTTGGTGTAGATAGATTCTTTTGTTAAACGTATACTTTCTAAAAAATAAACGAAGGGAACAATCTACTCATAACCAAAGCGTTTATAGATAAATTTTATCGTTTTTGAATGAATTTTTCCAATAGATAATGTATATATGAAGAATATATTTATAGATAATAACTATAAATATTAAAAGGTATTGAAAGTGATGTGCTAAGCAGAGATCAGTAACTGTAAAAAGTACAGAGTAGACCGACATAAAAGAATATAAGGTAAAATAAAGGGATGAAGACTTTTGCAACGCCAGATAAGGAAGTTAAATCTTCAGACAGTATCAATTCTTTGAACTGTTCCAATAAACACTGTCTGCCCTTTGGATTAAAATGTGTGGATACTTCGTAGGTTGTCCCGCCGATTTTCATTGACTTTCGGGCAACAAAAAAAAGCCGGTACATCAACGCATACCGACCAATGCAATAGGATAGACTTATCCCTTGTGGTTTTGGTATCACATCAATGTAACCGGCTCCTTGATAACGGTTATCTGTAAATTCTTTACATCAATAAAACATTCCTGCCGCAAATAGGACAGAGTATCCATTCTGTTTTAATATCCATAAACAGATCTTATTCTAAATCTTCCAATACCGCAGAAATATCTCTATTGATACAAACGGATTGCTTTTCAATTTCTTGCGGACAAAATGCCTCGCCGTAATTGATACAAGCATAAGTGGCATTAGGGTTTTGGGCGGTCATCTGCCAAAACGGATACTTAATAATAACCGGGGTATTTGCGCCTACACCAAGTTCCAAAAACAAAATATGCAAGTCTTTGTGTCGGCGAATAAAATCGTCATAGCGATTGGAAGCAGAATACCAACTCGTCTTGAACAAAAGTCATATCGCTGCGGAGGTTCATTGTCATTGGTGCTCCGCATACCGGGCATTTAGGTATCAACTCTGTGGGGATTTTCATATCCTTTTGCTCAGCTACCATTTGCCAGACGATTTCCTCATTGTCATAGGTTTTTTGATGGCATGGTTTGGAGCATTGCCACAAGCCGTAATCTCCCTGCGTATAAAACAGCCGCTTTTTATCAAAACCGGCCAACTGAACTGGTGATCCACATTTGTGGTAAGCACAAAATAATCCTTATCTTTTACCAGCTTCAACAGGTCGGTATAAGGCTTTCCAATATCGACATCATAACGATTTACAAAAATATGCCGTGACCACCACGCCCAATATTCTTCGAGTGTTTCATAAGGATAAAAGCCTCCCGAATAAATATCCCTGATCCCATATTTCTTATGAAAATCTGAAAAATATCTCTCAAAGCGTTCACCGTTATAATACATTCCTGCAGACGTAGACATCCCTGCGCCTGCGCCGATCACAATAGCATCGGCTGTTTCAATCTCATTTTTCAACTCTTTAATTTGTTTTGAGTAATTCTTGATAGATTTTGTAGTCAATATCTTTGAAAACATTAAAAATCACCTCTATTTCACTGTGTGCTTGTGCTTTGAAGCTTTTTACGGTTTGAATAGCAATCTCTGCCGCCTTATCATTTGGAAAATGAAACTCTCCGGTAGAAATACAGCAAAACGCAATACTCTTGAGCCCCTTTTGCTCTGCTAACTCCAAGCAGGAGCGATAGCAAGACACAAGCATTTTTTTATCCTTTTTTGTAAGCCACCCACTAACAATAGGGCCGACTGTGTGAATAACATATTGACAGGGCAGGTTATAGGCAAGCGTCATTTTGGCTGTGCCTGTTTCTTCTTCGTGCCCCTGCTGTTTCATAAGGTCAAAACAAGCTAACCGAAGCTGTATACCGGAAAATGTATGAATGGCATTATCAATACAACCGTGATTGGGGCAGAAGCAGCCAAGCATTTGACAGTTAGCGGCATTCACAATAGCGTCGCACTCGAGCGTAGTAATGTCACCCTGCCAAAGATATAATCCTTTTTGAATAGGCTCTAATTCGGTTAGTTTTGTAATTCCCTTTCGCCGTATTTCCTCTTGCAGATAGGCATTTTGTACATCTAAAAACGCATCATTGACAGGTAAAGGCATACGGATATTAAAAAGGGAGCGCAGCAGGACTTTTTGTTTCTGCTCATTCGTTGGAATTTCCATTTTAGAATACTGCGGTTGCTCTTTCAATAGTTCCTGTATAAGAATAATCTTTTTTCTGTTTGTGTCATATCATCCTCTCTTTACTATCATAATTTACAGCCGATACATTTATCGGTGATGAAATATCCCTCACAAATTTCCTCTGCACCGCCAAAGCTGAAATTTGTGCGTTCAATCGTTCATAAAAGCTCTTTCCTTTAGCTGTGAGAAAGTATAAGCCGTTCTCATCGCTATCCATTATATCAATGGCGCAGGTAACCGGCAGCCCTTGTTCATCCACCGTAGCAACAACAGTTGTATGAATTTCACGCACGATAAAGCGCAGATAATCCGTTGCTTTCATAAAAAACCTCCTCGCTATTTTATACCTTTCAGAATCGGTGTAAGTTTTTTGTAAATCAGCATGGTAAAGATACTGATTGCAAGCCCTTTGAGCAAATTGAACTGGAAAGCATAGCTGTCATAGCCAGTGTTCGTGTATTGAAAATATTTGTTGTTTTTTTTGATATTGATTTAGATTGTACAAACATAATTTCATTCTCCTTACGAGATATGAATGGAATTAAGAGAATCCCCGCAGATACCATCTGCTGTACAGTTGGTCTGCGGGGAACTCTTTTTATATCTTCTTTCATCCGGACTTTACCGTCGGTAACGGAATCTCACCGTTTCGGCCGCTTTGCGGTTCGCAGACTTTACTGCCGGTCGGGAATTTCACCATGCCCCGAAGATAAACGTAAACCTACGAGATTAGAATGTGTATTCTCTGGGCGGGTTGCCGGAGAAATCAGCAATAACCGCTTTTGCGTCGGCCAGATAGAACACCTCAAAAACAGGGTTATCGGCAGTCTGATAATTGCCCTTTACAATCGGATTTTCAAGAGCCGCTTCCTTAATGGCTTTGTCGTCAACAACGTCGCTTTGCCGCTGACACGAATCCACTCATAGGACGGCGAGGAAATGCAGATTTCTACATACGGATTCTCCTGCATATCCTTGTAAACATCCTTTTGATTGCCGGTGTTAAACCAAAGTTTACCGTCCTTTTCAAAGCTGAACATAAACGGACGGCATTTTGCCTTTCCGTCTCTGCCAATCGTTGCGAGATACTGTACGGGATTTGCCTCTAAAAATTTTGATACTTCTGACATGGTGAATGTCCTCCTTTAATGATATAAATTTACTGCTTTTGAAAAACAGTAAAATGCTTATTGATTAGTTTCTGACAACGCTGATACGCTGCTGAATATGATTTCCTTTGGTGATTTCATCAACCATAGCGGTCGCATAGTCGGCATAGCTGATAATGCTTTCCCCACGACTGTTCAAGGTAAGCTCCTCACCTGCGAGAATATACTCGCCTGTTCTCTCGCCTTCGGCTTGGAAATCACCGGCAGCTGATAAATGTCCACTGAACATCGTTTCTCCCCCTCAGTTCTTCAAGCGCTTTGCCCTGTGCTTTCGCCAGCGGCAAAAACTGCGGTGGGAAATCTGGACCGTCGGATACAACTGCGGTATGTTCCTTATTGACATACAGGCTGCCTGCTCCTCCGACAATCACCAAGCGGGTCTTTTTGCCGGAAAGGATGTCGCAAAGGTGCATCAGAGACTTGGTGTGATTCGGGAGTTCGTCCTCTGCCCAAGCACCGAAAGCGTCAACAACAACATCAAAGCCTTCTAAATCTGCTGCGGTCAAATCAAACAGATCCTTGCAGACATATTTCTTTATTGCTGTCTTATTCTCACCTTTTGCGATTGCTGTTACATCCAGCCTCTGTTGATGGCCTCTTTCACAACTAACCCGCCAACTCTGCCGTTGGCACAAACTACTGCTACTTTCATTTTGCATACCTCCAGTAAAGTGTTTTTTTTGTTGTAACTATCTTGATTACAACAGAATTGTAACGCAGTCACGTTGTAATGTCAAGACTTACATCGAAAACTTTTTAAAAAAATTATCGACCTGTTTTCAAGGTGTAATCATTGACATTACATCAATTTTGCTTATAATTATAATGATAAAAATGTGAGGTGGCTTATATGCAGTTTTCTTCAAGACTTCCGGTTGCCGTACATATATTGTTAGCAATCGTTGAATTTGAGGGCAAGGAAAAGACAACATCCACATTCCTTGCCGGAAGTGTAAATGTAAATCCCGTCATTATACGAAATACGCTTGGACAGTTGAAAACAGCCGGGCTTGTTACGGTAAAAGCAGGGGAAGGCGGTGCTTCCCTTGCGAAAGATCCAAAGGACATTACTCTAATGGATGTCTTTAACGCTGTTGAGAAAGAGGAAATGTTATTTCATTTCCACGAAAATCCTAACCCGGAATGTCCTGTCGGTAAAAATGTTCATGCTGTACTGGATCGCAGGCTCTTTTCAATACAGGAAGCAATGCAGAAACAGATGGGGTCTATTACCTTGCAGGACTTAATTGATGATATGGACGGTATACTTGCTAAGTAGTATTTTTGCTTTCGTATACATGCGTCCTCCTTTGTACCTACATTGTAGCAGGAAATTATCAAGATGACGAATGTGCGATTTTAATTTTGACATAAAGAAAGACAGAGTAAAAAGCATCCTTGCCTTATACTCTGTCTTTCTTGCCTTTGCAACGCCCATAAAGTTTTCTTTCTACTGGCTTTCCTTGTATTTACCAGTGAAATCGGATATACTAAAGAATAGTCAATCTTTGAAAAATTTGATATTTATAAGAACAAAAACCAAGGAGAAAAAGAATGAGTATATATGATCTGAATGCATATGAAGTGCTCCAAACAGAAGATTTATCTGATCTGAAGTCAAAGGGGACACTTCTGAAGCACAAGAAAAGCGGAGCGAGAGTGCTTCTTATGGAAAATGATGATGAGAACAAAGTGTTTACGATTGGATTCCGTACACCACCGTCAGACAGTACAGGAGTTCCACATATTATGGAACATTCTGTTCTGTGCGGATCGAAAGAATTTCCGGTGAAGGATCCGTTTGTAGAGCTTGTGAAAGGTTCTCTGAATACATTTTTGAATGCGATGACTTATCCGGACAAGACAGTATATCCGGTGGCAAGCTGTAATGACAAGGATTTTCAGAATCTGATGCATGTTTATATGGATGCAGTATTTTATCCAAATATTTATCAGCATGACAAGAACATTCCCGCCAGGAAGGATGGAGCTATAAGCTGGATGATCCAGATGGAGAATTGACGATCAGTGGTGTTGTTTATAATGAGATGAAAGGAGCATTCTCTTCTCCGGAAGGTGTGCTTGACCGCGTGGTTCTGAATTCTCTGTTCCCGGATAATGCGTATTCCGTAGAGTCCGGTGGAGACCCAGAGATGATTCCAGAACTTACTTATGAGCAATTTTTAGATTTCCATAGAAAGTATTATCATCCATCTAACAGCTATATTTACCTGTATGGTGACATGGATATGGAAGAAAAATTAAGATGGCTTGATGAGAAGTATTTGTCAGATTTTGAGAATGAACCAGTGGATTCAGAGATTCATCTGCAGAAGCCATTTACAGAGATGAAGGAAGTGGTTCAGGAGTATTCCATCGCGAGTGAGGAGAGTGAGGAGGACAACACCTATCTTTCTTATAATAAAGTGATCGGTACGACACTGGATGAGAAGCTGTATCTTGCATTTGAGATTTTGGATTATGCACTTCTGTCCGCACCGGGAGCACCGCTGAAGAAAGCACTTCTGGATGCAGGTGTCGGCAAGGATATCTCAGGATCTTATGACAACGGAGTTTATCAGCCAATCTTCTCGGTGATTTCTAAGAATGCGAATGTAGAGCAGAAGGAAGAATTCGTTCGTTTG
>ENA-OQCP01001051-OQCP01001051.1-human-gut-metagenome-genome-assembly--contig:-NODE-1051-length-11155-cov-3.072361_pt1 | contig 11155 bp, 18 predicted proteins | sample MGYA00242760_ERZ504583 | MGnify/ENA primary metagenome ERZ504583 (study PRJEB26092, sample SAMD00036308) | human gut metagenome | host: Homo sapiens | study: EMG produced TPA metagenomics assembly of...
CAACGGTTATCTCTCTGTTGATCTTCTCCTCGATCGTTTCCACTGGTCCGGTGTCTACACCACCGTCACGGGTCTGCTGACCGCGCCGCTGCAGGCGAGACTCGGTTCTATATCCTGCTGCCCCTGCTGCTGGTTCTGGCACTGGTTGTGATCGTGTTCATCGTTGTTATGACCAACGCTGAGCGCCGCATCACCATCCAGTATGCCAAGCGTGTGGTGGGCCGCAAGCAGATGGGCGGGCAGAACAGCTACCTGCCCCTGAAGCTGAACATGAGCGGCGTGATGCCCATCATCTTCGCTTCCGCGATGGTTCGATCCCCGGCACCATCGGCAGCTTCCTGCAGATCGATCAGGCAGCACATCCGTTCTGGTATGCTTTCTTCCATACCTTCAACTACACGTCGCTGCTCTACATCGTGATCTACCTGCTGCTGATCCTGGCCTTCAACTACTTCTATGTGGCCATCCAGTACAACCCCGTTGAGATCGCCAACAATCTGCGCCGCAACAACGGCTCGATCCCCGGCTTCCGTCCCGGCAAGCGACCAGCGATTTCCTGACCCGCACCCTGAATAAGATCACCCTCATGGGTGCCATCTTCCTGGCTGCGGTGGCTGTACTGCCGATCATTCTGGGCAACCTGACCGGTATGAGCATCCAGCTGGGCGGTACCAGCCTGCTGATCGTGGTTGGTGTGGCACTTGATACCACCCGCAGCCTCGACAGCTTTATGACGATGCGCAACCACAAGGGTTTTCTTGGCTGATCTAAAACAAAAGCACTGATGTGAGAAAGCACTGGAAAGGGGAGCATGCTCGTACTTTTCAGTGCTTTTTTGCTTTGAAGGGGCGTTAGTTCCTTCAAACATCAAATAAGAGGCTCCTTTGATAGAGGAAAGGAAGAATACCTATGAATCTGATTCTGTTAGGCGCACCCGGCGCGGGCAAAGCACCCAGGCCGAGATCATCTGCGCAAAGCTGAACATCCCCTCCATCAGCACCGGCAACATCCTGCGCGCTGCTGTCAAGGAAGGCACCGAGATGGGCCTGAAGGCAAAGAGCTTCATGGACGCTGGTGCTCTGGTGCCCGATGAGGTCATCATCGGCATCCTGAAGGAACGCCTGGCACAGGACGACTGCGCCAACGGCTTCATCCTGGACGGCGTGCCCCGCACCATCGCTCAGGCCGAGGCCATCGAGACCATGGGCATCCGCATCGACAAGGTGCTGGAGCTGTCTGTGGCGGACGATGTCATCGTGGAGCGGATGAGCGGCCGCCGCGTCTGCGAGAAGTGCGGCGCAAGCTACCACATCATCAACAAGAAGAGCAAGGTCGAGGGCGTGTGCGACCTGTGCGGCGGCAAGACCGTCATCCGCAAGGACGACCAGCCCGCTACCGTTCTGGATCGCCTGAAGGCTTACCACGAGCAGACTGAGCCGCTGGTGGCGTTCTACCGTGAGCGCGGCAAGCTGGCCGTGATCCCCTTCTGCCCCTCCATCGAGGAGACGACCGCTGAAGTGATGAAGGCACTGGAGGCATAATCGTGATCCAAATCAAGAATGCGAAGGAACTGGACGGAATGCGCAGGGCCAATGCCCTGAGCGCAGCTGCCCTGAAGTACGGCGCAGCACATTGAGGCTGGCATGACCACCTGGGAACTGGATAAGCTGATCTACGATTTCATCGTAAAGCACGGCGGTACCCCCAACTTCAAGGGACTGTACGGTTTCCCGGGAACGGCCTGCATCAGCCTGAATGATACCATCATCCATGGCATCCCGTCGCATGATATCGTCATCCGCCCGGGCGACATCGTCAGCATCGACACCGGTGCAAAGGTCGATGGCTTCAACGGCGACAACGCCTGCACCTATGCGGTGGGCAAGGTCGACCTGGAAGCACAGCGCCTGCTGGATGTGACCAAGGCAGCTCTGTACAAGGGCATCGAGCAGGCCAAGGCCGGCAACCGCATCGGTGATATCGCTATGCGGTGCAGAGCTACTGCGAGGACGCAGGCTTCTCCGTGGTCCGGGAGTTCGTGGGCCACGGCACCGGCCGTGAACTGCACGAGGATCCCGAGGTACCCAACTACGGCCATCAGGCCGCGGCCCCCGCCTTGTGCCCGGCATGACCATTGCCATTGAGCCTATGATCTGCCAGTACGACTGCAAGATCACCCAGGCCAAGGACGGCTGGACGGTCAAGACCAAGGACGGCGGTCTGGCAGCGCACTTCGAGCACTCGAACGCGATCCTGAAGGATCACACCGAGATCATGACCCGCTTCTGGGATGATCCCGATTTTGATCCCGAGACCTTCTGCCTGAAGTAAGCAAACCGGTACAGCATCCCCCAAGGCCTCCCGGAAACGGGAGGTCTTTTTGCATCCGAAGCACGTCCTTTGTGCAATTCTGACAAGTTTTGGTGAAAAATTTTCATCTTCCCGGTGGAGAAGCGCAAAACCGGGGCGGGGAAATGGTCGGTTTGAAAATGCGAGAATTTTTTATCGGAAATACGGAAAAAACACTTGCAAATCCATTGCAAAAGGTGTATAATCTATAAATGGCCGTGACAGCCAGATGCTTTCTCGGTGGACAGGGATTTTCTGCCCACTTTGCGGATTTTGTGCCGCAGGAGAAGAAGTATGTGGCGGTTATCGCCGCCTGTCCGTCAATTCATGGCAAACTGAGCAGATCCAATGAGGAGGCAAATAGCTTGTCTAAAGAAGACGTTATCGAGATCGAAGGCATCGTGCGTGAAGCCATGCCCAACGCCATCTTTAAGGTGGAAATGTTGAGCGAGGATAAGAACACCGGGAAGCTCACTCCCAGCGGGCACATCCTCTTAGCGCACATCTCCGGCAAGCTGCGGACCAATTTCATCCGTATCCTGCCCGGGGACAAGGTTACCGTAGAAATGTCGCCCTATGACTTGTCAAAGGGCCGCATCACCTGGCGCTCCAAATAAGTGCCAGGGCATCAATCAAAAGGAGGTTCAACATCATGAAGGTCAAGCCTTCCGTGAAACCCATCTGCGAAAAGTGCAAGGTCATCCGCCGCAAAGGCCGCGTGATGGTCATCTGCCAGAACCCCAAGCATAAGCAGCGCCAGGCTAATTCGGGCGCCTGGGGGTCAAGTGCGTAGAGTCCCGGCGCAGACCCCGACACTGACATGGGATGATTTTGGAGGATACTACTATGGCACGTATTGCCGGCGTTGACCTGCCCCGCGAGAAGCGCGTTCAGGTGGGTCTCACCTACGTTTACGGTATCGGTCAGACCACTGCTAACAAGATCCTGGAAGCAACTGGCATCAACCCCGATACCCGCGTCAAGGACCTGACTCTGGAAGAAGAGGCTAAGATCCGTGACTACATCGATCAGGCTAACATCATCGTTGAGGGCGACCTGCGCCGCAACGTTGCTCTGGACATCAAGCGCCTGGTTGAGATCCAGTCCTTCCGTGGCACCCGCCATCGCAAGAATCTGCCCTGCCGCGGCCAGCGCACCAAGACCAATGCACGTACCTGCAAGGTCCCAAGCGCACTGTCGCTAACAAGAAGAAGTAAGGAGGATTTGAGAAATGGCAAGTGCAAATAACGCCAAGAAGGGCGCAAATGTCCGCATGAAGCGGAAAGAGCGCAAGAACATTGCTGCTGGTCAGGCTCATATCCAGTCTACCTTCAACAATACTGTCGTTACCATCACCGACCTGCAGGGTAATGCAGTGTCCTGGTGCTCCTCTGGCTCCCTGAACTTCCGTGGCAGCCGTAAGAGCACCCCGTTCGCAGCCCAGTCTGCTGCCGAGACCGCAGCCAAGGTTGCAATCGAGCATGGCATGAAGACTGTTGAAGTCTACGTCAAGGCCCCGGCGCTGGCCGTGAGTCCGCTATCCGTGCGCTGCAGGCTACCGGCCTGGAAGTCACCCTGATCAAGGACGTGACTCCCATCCCCCACAACGGCTGCCGTCCCCCGAAGCGCCGTCGTGTCTGATCGAAGGAGGAAATTGAATTATGGCAAAGAATACGCAGCCTATCGCAAAGCGTTGCAAGGCCCTGGGCATTTCTCCTGCGGTCATGGGCTATGCAAAGAAGAATACCACCCGCAACTCCAACGGCAATGTCCGCAAGAAGCAGTCTGAGTACGCATCTCAGCTGAAGGAGAAGCAGAAGGTCAAGTTTATCTACGGCGTTCTGGAGAAGCAGTTCCACAATGCTTACCTGCGTGCTGAGGCTCGCCCCGGCAAGACCGGTGAGAACCTGCTCCAGATCATGGAGTGCCGTCTGGACAACGTCGTGTTCCGCCTGGGCTTTGCTCAGACCCGCCGCGACGCTCGTCAGCTGGTGAGCCACGCTCACTTCACCGTCAATGGCAAGAAGGTCAACATTCCTTCCTACCAGGTCAAGGCCGGTGACGTGATCGAGGTCCGTGAGTCCAGCCGTTCTTCTGCTAAGTTCGCAAAGCTCGTTGGCCCCGAGGCTCCCGTTGTGCTCTGCTTCCTGGCTGAACCGTGAGGCCGGCACCCTGAAGGTGTTGTGACCAAGCTCCCCGAGCGCAGCGACATCGACTACGAAGTTGCAGAGCACCTCATCGTCGAGCTGTACTCCAAGTAATCCATTAAGAAGGGGTGGCCTTCCTTCTGGATGGCGACCTTTCGCATTCTTTTTAAAAGAATTTAATAATGGGCCGATGGCAACATCGGTTTGACAAGGAGGGCAAAGATATGATGGAGATTGAACGTCCCAAAATCGAAACGGCAAGCCTGTCCCCGGACGGCCGCTACGGCAGATTCGTGGCGGAGCCTCTGGAGCGTGGCTTTGGCATCACACTGGGCAACAGCCTGCGTCGTGTGCTTCTTTCCTCTCTGCCCGGTGTCGCCGTGACCAGCGTCAAGATCGACGGCGTGGTTCACGAGTTCTCCACCATTGAGGGCGTCAAGGAAGACGTTACCGAAATTGTCCTGAACCTGAAGGGTATTGCTGCAAAGCTGTACACCGACGGGCCGAAGACAGTGCGTGTTGAGGCAGTCGGCCCTTGTGAGGTTACTGCGGACAACATCAAGCAGGGCGACGATATTGAGATCCTGAACCCTGAATGGCACATTGCAACCCTGGGCGAGGGCGGCAAGCTCGTCATGGAGCTCACCTTCGATAAGGGCCGCGGTTATGTGCCTGCAGAGCGCAACAAGCAGGCCATCGTCGAGAAGAACGATATCAACACTCTTCCCGTCGATAGCATTTACACCCCCGTGCTCAAGGTGAATTATAACGTTGAGAGCACCCGCGTTGGACAGGCCATCGATTACGACAAGCTGACCATCGAGGTTTGGACGGATGGCACGATCAATGCACAGGAAGCTGTTTCTCTGGCTGCCCGTGTGCTGACCGAGCACCTGAACCTCTTCGTCAACCTGTCCGATGAGGCTGCCGGTACGGAGATCATGGTGGAGAAGACCAACGACGATAAGGAAAAGGCTCTGGAGATGACCATCGAAGAGCTGGATCTGAGCGTCCGTTCCTTCAACTGCCTGAAGCGCGCCGGTATCAACACGGTGGAGGATCTGGTCAGCAAGAGCGAGGACGAGATGATGAAAGTCCGTAACCTCGGCCGCAAGAGCCTGGAAGAAGTCATGGCAAAGCTGGACTCCCTGGGCTTCAAGCTGAACACAGACGATGAGTAACTAAAATAATAAGGAGTGAAACGGGATGCCCGGTACCAGAAAGCTCGGTAGAACCAGCGACAGCCGCAACGCTATGATGCGCGCTATGGTCACCTACCTGTTAGAGAATGGCAAGATTGAGACCACTGTCACTCGCGCTAAGGACGTTCGTTCCATGGCCGAGAAGATGATCACCCTGGGTAAGGCCAGCGACCTGCACACCAAGCGTCAGGTCTACGCCTACATCACCAAGGAAGATGTTGCAAAGAAGCTGTTTGATGAGATCAGCCCAAGTACGCTGACCGCAACGGCGGCTACACCCGCATCATCAAGATCGGCGCTCGCCGCGGCGACGCTGCTGAGATGGCAGTTCTGGAGCTCGTCTGATCGACTCTGACTGTTCAAACAGTGTAACAAAGGCTCTTTCCTTCGGGGAAAGGGCCTTTTTTGCATCGTGTGGGCCGGGCAGCGGGGTGTTCCCGAAGCAAGTGTCCGCTGGGGTGGGACCTGCTGCCGCAGGCAGTAGGGCGGGCGATGGAATGGCCCGTTTCACTTGCGTGGGAATGACGCGCTGCCCGGTTGGGCGTTAGCAGCTGGGGCTTGTGATGGCGGGGCAAGAATGCTATAATTATACTGTATTTCTGCACGACTTTGCGAATTTTCCACAGAAGGGAGGGACGGCGGTTGAAAAGACGACGGTTTCTGGTGCTGAGTGCAGGCTGCATGATGGGCCTGCTCTCGGCGTGCGGCCTTCCGATGTCGGAAAATGTGCAGGTGGAGGAGCTGCTGCGTGCCCCGCGCCTTCCGGGTGACTACGGTGCGCTGCAGAATGCCCTGAACGAATGGCTGGGGGAGAGCGCCCAGCTGAAATACCCGATGCAGGGGGAGCTGCTCTCGCCGTTCCTTTTGCAGGATCTGGATGGTGACGGCCAGCAGGATGCCGCTGTTCTCTACACCACGGCCCAGAGCTCCAACGTCTGCATTGCATTTTTGCAGAAGGATGCCGCAGGCGTGTGGCAGGTCCGCCAGAGCATCGAGGGTCTGGCGGATACAGTGGACAATGTCCGGCTGGCACAGCTGCAGGATGGTGCCGCCACCCAGCTGGTGGTGGGGTACCTCGCCGCGCAGGGGGACAGCTATCTGGCGGTGTACTCCTACGAGAACGGCACGGTCAATGCCATTCTGGAACAGTCCTATGAGCAGTATCTGGTGGAGGATATTACCGGCGGCGGCAACGAGGATCTGATCCTGATGTCCACGCTGGAGGACGGCGGGGTGCAGATCGAGCTGCTGACCGTTGACCGGGACGGGATGTTCCAGCAGGTGGCTGTCATGGGCCTTTCGGCAGACAAGTTCTCGGGCTGCGCCGCTGTGGCGGCGGGCCTGGGCGCGGACGGCAAGCGCTATCTGGTGCTGGACGGCTGGACCGGTCTTTCGGGCAACAATCTGGCCACGGTGCTGCTCTACTTCGATGAGGAAAGCCAGCAGATGCTGCCCGCGGAGCAGATCAGCACCAGTGAGCTGTACAATGCGTCCCTGCGCAATGTCTCCACGCTGGTCAGCCGGGATCTGGACGGCGACGGCATCGTGGAGATCCCTACCCAGCCCGACGAAGCAGGCCTGCTGAACCTGAGCCAGAGCCGGCGGATGGATTTCATCGTCTGGATGGACTACACCAGCCCGGAGCCGGAAAAGAGCTTCGGTCTGCTGGACGAGGAGAGCAGCTGCTACATTGAGCTGCCCACCGAGTGGAGGGCAACCTGATGCTCACCGACAGCGCTGAGGGAGAGGAAGCTGTGGAGCTGCGCACCGTGGATGAGGCAAGCTGGTGCTGACCATGCGCCTGGTTTCTTCCAGCGAGAGTGCGGCGGGCTGGACCCGGCCTGGGGCGTGGTGGCATCCCGCCAGATGCAGGGCCAAGTTCGGGCCGGACGTGGTGCTGAAGGATCAGAGCTATCGACTGTCCCGGTCGTTGTACCGGTTGAATTGATGATGCCGCTCAGTTTTGCAGAAGTTTACCGGATGCAGGCTGGGTGTTCTGAGGTGAAATGCTTCTCCGTGTGCTCTTGGGCAGAGGGAGAAGGCAGAAAAATATGGAGGTCTTAGATGGTCAAGGTACTTGTGGTAGAGGATGAAGCCAGTATCCGCGAGATGATCGCGCTGAACCTGCGGCTGGCGGGGATGGAGGCGGTGGAGGCCGACAGCGCCGAAGCCGCCCTGCCTCTGCTGGAGCAAAAGCCGGCTGTGATGCTGCCATTCTGGATGTGATGCTGCCCGGCATGAATGGGTTCTCGCTCTGCGAGACCATCCGCCGCACCGATCAGAAGATCGGCATCATCATCCTGAGTGCCAAGGGGCAGGAGCAGGACAAGATCCGCGGCCTGTCCATCGGCGCGGATGACTATATGACCAAGCCCTTCAGCGTCAGTGAGCTGCTGGCCCGTGTGGAGGCCCTCTGCCGCCGGGTGGGCCGCTCGGGCGGCGGCTCCGCTGCCGACGAAAGCGCCCCCACCACACTGGTCAGCGGGGAATTTGTGCTGGATGAGAACCGCCGTGTTCTCCTCAAGGCCGGGCGGCAGATCGAGCTGACCCAGGTGGAGTTCCAGATCATGGAGCTGTTCTTCCACAACCCCGGCATCGCGCTGGTGCGGGAAAAGATCCTGAAGGGCGTGTGGGGCGAGAACTACTTCGGCGATGTGAAGATCGTGGATGTGAACATCCGCCGCCTGCGGATGAAGGTAGAGGATGAACCCAGCACCCCACCCACATTATGACAGTGTGGGGCTACGGCTACCGGTGGAGGAGTAAAGAAAAACCTCTCAGTTGCGCTGTACTCGACGGCTCTCCCAATAGGAGAGCAGGATTACTGACAGAAAGGAGGAAAAGCAATGCGCAGTGGTATTACCCACCGCTGGCTGCGGGGAAGCCTGTTCCTGACCGTGCTGCTGGTGCTGCTGGTGGAGAGCATGTTCGTGTACAACTTCAGCCGCAGCTACTACAACAGCGTCCAGCAGACCATGATGCGGCGTTTTTCCTCCATCAACGGTCAGCTGAAAATGTACACCGGCGACACGGCCAGAAGACCGCGGCCAACCGCAGTGTGGCCCTGCGCCGGATGGTGGAGCAGTTTGCGGATAAAGACAAATATGAGTTCATGCTGCTGGACGGTTACGGCGGCGTGATCGCCTCCTCCAGCGGCACAGGTGCGGACGGCATCGTGGTGCAGGACGACTTAACAAGGCGCAGGATGCACCGGACGGCGTGGGTGTGGCCATCTACCGCACCGCCAGCGGGGAAACGGTCATGGCTGTGTGCAGTCTGGTGCCTATGCGGCCGAGGACGTGGCTGCCATGCGCCTTGTCACCAGCCTGACGCTGGTGCAGGAGCAGTTGAAGAGCGTTTTCATCATCAGTCTGATCGTGGTAGCGGCCATTCTGGGCTTTACAGTGGCCTCCGGCCTGTACTTTGTGCGGGGCATCGTGGTGCCGCTGGGGCAGGTAGAGCGGATCGCTGCCAGCATCGCCCGGGGAGAGCTGGATGTTCGTCTGCCCGTGACCGGTGACGAGCGGGACGAGGTGGACCGCCTGCGCGGCACCATCAATCAGATGGCCGAGGGGCTGGAAGAGACGGAGAAGATGAAGAACGAATTCATCAGCTCGGTCTCCCATGAGCTGCGCACGCCGCTCACCTCCATCCGGGGATGGGTGGAGACCCTGCGCACCCTGGATGACCCCACCGATGAGAACTACCGCAAGGGGCTGGAGATCATCAACAACGAGACCGCCCGCCTGTACAACATGGTGGAGGAGCTGCTGGATTTCAGCCGCCTGCAGAATGGCCGCCTGAAAATGGAGTGCCGCCCCCTGGACCTTGTGGCCGAGCTGACGGACGCTGTCCTTTTCTGTGAAGCGCGCATCCAGCGGGAGGGCCTTCTGCTGGCCTATGCGGAGCCGGAGGAGATGATCCCGGTCTACGCCGACCCCGACCGCCTGCGGCAGGTGTTCATCAACATTCTGGACAATGCCATCAAGTATTCGGCCCCCGGCGGACGCATCACGGTCAAGATCTGGCAGGGTGAGTACAAAGCTTCATCGAGATCATCGATCAGGGCCGCGGCATCCCACCGGAGGATCTGGAAAACGTCAAGACCAAGTTTTACAAGGGCAGCAACTCGGTGCGGGGCAGCGGCATCGGCCTTGCGCTGGTGGATTCCATTATGACCGCACTGGACGGCACCATGGACCTCAAGAGCACGCTGGCCGGGGCACAGTGGTCACCCTGGGCCTGCCGATCTATAAACGATAAGAGATTGTCCATATTTATCTGGTAAGATAGAGGGGCAGTTTTTACAATAGAGAGGGGCCGCAGTGCCCATAGGAGAGCCAATGAATCAACCGAACAAGGAACGCTTCAAGACGAGTGTGGGCGGGCAGGCCTGATGGAGGGCATTATGATGCGGGGCCCGAAAAACATCTGCTGTGCTGTCCGCAAGCCCGATGGAACCATTGAGACCAAGGTCGAGCCCACCCCCACCCACGGCGTGTGGACAAAGATCCCGCTGGTGCGGGGAGCCATCTCGATGATCGAGAGCCTGATCATGGGATACAAGTACATGATGTACTCGGCACAGGTGAGCATGGGGGATGACTACGACCCCGCCGAAGAGGAGACCGCCTTTGAAAAATGGGTGGGCGACCATCTGGGCAAAAAGGCCGAAGATATCCTGCTGGCGGCAGCTGCGTGATCGGCGGGCTGTTTGCATCCTGCTCTTCACCGTTCTGCCCACGGTGCTGGTGGGTGGCCTGAACCATCTGGTGCCGCTGGGCCGCTGGGCCAAGGTGGTGCTGGAGGCGGTGCTCAAGGTCGCCATCTTCCTGACCTACATGGCCGCCATCTCCCGGATGAAGGAGATCCACCGGGTGTTCGAGTACCACGGGGCCGAGCACAAGACCATTGCCTGCTACGAGGCCGGAGACCCCCTCACGGTGGAGAATGTCCGCAAATATACCCGCTTCCACCCCCGGTGCGGCACCAGCTTTTTGATCCTGGTGGTCATCGTCAGCGTGTTCCTGTACAGCGTGCTGCCCTGGTCCAGCACCAGCCTGCGGGTGGTGTTCAAGCTGCTGCTCCTGCCGCTGGTCATGGGCATCAGCTACGAGCTGCTCAAGTGGTGCGGCCGGTCGGACAACATCGCCACCCGCATCATCCGGCAGCCCGGCATCTGGGTGCAGCATCTGACCGTGTTTGAGCCGGACGACAGCATGATCGAGGTGGCCATTGCCGCCGTCACGCCGGTTCTGCCCGAGGACCCGGAGGACGGCAGATGGTAACCGCAGGGATGCTGCCCCGGGCAGCAGTCCGGGAGGTGGAGGCACGCCTGCGCGCCGCAGGCTGCCCCGACGCGGATTTTGACGCGGCCGAGCTCTTCCGGCTGGCAGTGGGCGGGGATGTCCGCCTTGCCGATGCTCCGCTGGCGCAGACAGGCAGAGCGGCTGGAAG
>ENA-OQCP01001052-OQCP01001052.1-human-gut-metagenome-genome-assembly--contig:-NODE-1052-length-11153-cov-1.632777_pt1 | contig 11153 bp, 12 predicted proteins | sample MGYA00242760_ERZ504583 | MGnify/ENA primary metagenome ERZ504583 (study PRJEB26092, sample SAMD00036308) | human gut metagenome | host: Homo sapiens | study: EMG produced TPA metagenomics assembly of...
AACATGGTGAACAGGCTTACGATGGCGCTGATCGTCGTCGGATTGTTCATCGGCTCGTCGATCGTGTACTATGCGGGCATCAAACCGGTGATTTTTGGTATTCCGATCGTTGGTTTCCTCGGCTATGTGATCGCGTTCGTTTTGTCCGTCTGGATCGTGTTCGACATTTACTTCAAGGGACGTTCCAACAAAAAGCGATGACGCTAGGCTAGGGGGAGAGTGGATTCGCGTTGGATGAGGCGGCAGGGGAGATATTCCGTGCCGTGGTGGGGCTGGCCGTTGATGGCGTCCATCAGGTAGCGGGCGGCTTTGCGGCCGATGAGTTCCGTTTCATTGTCGATGCTGGTCAGCGGCGGGCGGGAGCTCTTGGTGAGCACGTCCCAATTATCGTGGCCGATCACCGCCACATCCTCAGGAATGCGTAGATGCTGCGACTTCAACGCGTCAATGCATCCTCGTGCCAGCTGATCGCTCTGGCATACCACGGCGTCGAACTTCACGCCTTGGTCGAGCAGCAGTCTGGTGGCGGCACGCCCCCAATTCTCGTCCCAACGGCCATAGCGAATCAGGCCAGCCGGTTCCAAACCAACCTCGGACAACGCTTCCAACGCGCCCTTGGTGCGGTCGGTGGAGGCCGTATACGTTTCATCGCCGCCAATAATGGCGATACGGTTGCGTCCGCACGAAATCAGATGATTCACGGCCATGCGCCCGGCGTCCACATTGTCACACGTCACCGAACAATCGTTGGTGTCGGTGGAAGGACCATACACATACACCAGCGGCACGCCCCAATCACGCCCCAGCGACGGGCGCGGATTCGTCTCGCACTGCACAATCAGCAGGCCGTCCACTTTCAGCGACAGCAGTTTCTCTACATGGCTGCGTTCCAGCGCATCGTCACCGCGAGCATTGGCGAGTAGCACCGATGTCGATTGTGCGCGCAGCTCGTTTTCGGCGCCAATAAGAATAGGCGTGGAGAAACGGCCTTGCAGATCGGAAGTGACCAAACCGATGGTTCCGCTTCTGCCGCTTGCCAACGATTGCGCCAGCTTGTTCGGGGAATAGTTGAGTTGCCGCGCTGCCTCCATCACGCGCTCGCGGGTGTCTTCGCTGACGCGCGGTTTGCCATGCAGCGCCTTTGAAGCCGTTGCCAAAGACACGTTGGCCAGCGCTGCTACATCTTCAAGCCTTGCTGTTGAGTGAGTATCTGCAGTTGCCATGATGTTCCCCTTTTTTACGGTGTGACGAAAACGTTGCTGCGCGTCGATGCGCTTCGCCGCCCTTGTATTGCGTAATATTATACGACAAAACTGCGAAAGTTTTCGCATCGTGTCAAAAAGTGGACAAAACGGCTTTATATAGCCGATTGCTGACATTTTCACTTGCAAATTGCGAAACTTTTCGCATTTGCGAAAATGAACACATTTTTCTTTCGCATTTTCTGCATCTCACGTCATTTTTTGCTGTCATAAACGATTCTTAAAATGCTAAGAATCGTTTATTTATAACGGTTTTATCGACATGAATACCTTTGCATTCTGATGTGCGAAAGCGATTTTGCAAAATCTGGAAAAAACCATATACTGAGAAAAGGCTTTCGCACTACGGTTCAATCGAAGGAGAACAACCGGAAATCGTGAAGGCAGACGGCGGAAGGCCCGCCGGATGGCTCAAAGCTGAGCGATACGTAGAGAAGAAGTAGACATGGTGTCTTTCAACAAGGTCACTCGCGTTATTGCCGGCATCGCGGCAACCGCGTTGCTTATTCCGATGGCTGCATGCGGCGGTGGTTCCAGCAGTGGTGGATCCGCGGCTCCGGCCGATATTCCGGCAGCCGGCACTGATGACGGCACTGAGATCACTCTGTGGACCCGTTCTCCGCTGGAGCGTCAGGCCAAGAACGCGGTGAAGGCCTACAACGCCTCCCACAAGAACCAGGTCAAGCTGGAAATCATTCCGAACGACGATATGGAAGGCAAGGTTGGTGGTGCTTCCCAGACCGATTCCCTTCCGGACATTCTCGCCGGTGACGTGGTGCGTATTCCGTACTGGGCTTCTGAAGGCATCTTCACCGACATCACCAAGCAGATCGACGGACTCGACAACAAGTCCGACCTGCAGCAGGGCCACATTGAAGCCGGTACCGTGGATGGCAAGGAATACACGCTGCCGTTCATCACCGACGTTTCCGTGATGGTATGGAACAAGAATCTGTACAAGGAAGCAGGCCTTGACCCGGAGAAGGTCCGAGCAGCATCGACGAGTTCGTTGAGCAGGCCAAGGCGGTCGCGGCCCTCAACAAGGACGGCGTGGCAGGCTCCTACTTGGCCGGCCAGTCCGGTGGCGCTCTCGTGTTCGACCTGTTCCCGTCCGTGTGGGCTGACGGCGAATCCGTGATGAACGCAGATGGCACCGAAGCCACCCTCGACAACGATTCCATGAAGCCGTGCTCGACGCCTACAAGGAACTCGCCAACACCACCAACGGCTTGGGCGCAGGCTCCAAGGAAGAAACCGGTGCCACCTGGACCGCTCCGTTCGCCAACGGCAACATCGGTGTGATGCCGTATCCGAACACCTCTTCCACCGCACTGTTCGAAGCTGAGAAGGACGGTGGCTTCGAAGTCGGTGTCACCCCGATCCCGGGCACCAAGGAAGGCAAGACCTCCACGTTCCTCGGCGGCGATGCCATGGGCATCTCCAAGGACTGCAAGCACGTCGCTCAGGCTTGGAACTTCCTCGCATGGCTCATGAGCGATGACGCCCAGAAGGAAGTCTTCGCAGCCAACGGCGACACCGCATCCAACATCCAGACCCTGAAGACCGCCTACGACGATGCCGATCCTCGCGTCCAGACCATCAACTCCGTAATCATCGACGGCAATGGCCAGACCCCGAAGTCCGCAGCTTTCAATGAGGCCTTCAACGCAGCCGGTTCCCCGTGGCAGCTGCTCATCCAGAACGCAGTCTGGGGCGATGGCGATCTCAAGGCCGACAACCAGGCCATCACCGACGTGCTGGGTCAGTGAGGTGAGCCACTGAAAACGAACTTCTCCTCCTTTTTCTCCTTTCCCCGATTTACATAACTTAAGAACAACTGAATATCGAAAACAAAAATCGACAGACCACAGTTGTGGTCTGCCATGGAGATCGACAATACTTCAAAAACAATGTCGGTCTTCATGGCGGATTTCAACGGCCGCACGAGACGGAATCGCACTTCCAAACGCATATCCAATCGCTTGGCCATTTATGTCGAAAACCCCGAACGATTCAAGAGAGAGTCGCCAAAAGTGTTCCAAGGAGGGAATATGACTACTGTTTCCAAGAACGCTGCGCCAGTGAAGACGCATCGTTCCAAGGCCAAGGCGGAGGCAACCCGTCGTGGCCTGCTGTATGCGCTGCCTGATTGGCTGATGATCATCATGCTGTTCTTCGTGCCAATCGTGCTGCTCGTCATCATGGCCGGTTCCCGCTGGTCGTTGATGGGCGGTAACCGTGGTTGGAATTTCCCTGAGAATTTCGTCAAGGTTTTCGAAAATAAACTGCTCGGACAGTCGGTGTTGTTCACACTTGAATACACCGTGATCGTCACGATTTTCCTGCTGGTGCTCGGCCTTGGCTTGGCGCTGATCGTGCAGGAAAGCACCAAGTGGAACAATATGCTGCGCACGTGCTTCCTGCTGCCGTCCGCAACCGGTCTCGCCTCTGCTTCGCTGCTGTTCTACGCGCTGTACTCCCCGCAGGTGGGCCCCGTCACCAAGATCCTGAGCTTCTTCGGATTGATGGATGAGGGCGGCTCCGTGCTCGCCACCGGCCAGAGCGCGCTGTGGGCCACCATTATTGTGATCGTCTGGCGTTTCTCCGGCTACTACATGCTGCTCATGATGATCGGCCTGCAGGCCATTCCGGGCGACCTGTATGAGGCCGCGCGCATGGACGGTGCTGGCACGTGGCGCATTTTCCGTTCCATCACCCTGCCGCTGATGAAGCCGACCATCGTGATGTGCCTGATCTACTGCGTCACCGGTTCCATCCTCGCGTTCGACCAGTTCTTCATTCTGACCAAGGGCGGTCCGAACAATTCCACCATGACCGTGGTGCAGCTCATCTACAACTTCGCATTCGATTCCAAGAAGGATCTGGCATGGCGGCCGCACTGTCGCTGATCGTGCTTGCGGCCCTCGTGGTGATCAATTCCATCCAGATGCGCGGTATGCGCGACAACACCAAGTGAGCAAGGGGAGGGAACTCACATGACTACTCCATTGTGGAAGCGCGTAATCGTCTATATTCTCGAAGGTCTGCTGGCTCTGTCTTCATTTCGCCGCTGATCTGGGTGGTGGTCTGCTCGTTCAGTCCGCAGCCTGGTTCCGCACAATCCAAGGGCTGGGGTGTGAACAACTATCTGACGTTGTTCGGCTACCAGGAAGGCCTGCCGAAGTACCTGTTCAACTCGGTGGTGGTGACGTTGGTCGCCGTGGTGTTCTCCGTGGTGGTGTGCACGCTCGCAGGCTATTCGTTCTCCCGTTTCGACTATCCGGGCCGCAATCTCGGATTCATGGTGACGCTGTCCATTTTGATGGTGCCGTATGCGTCTCTGCTGATTCCGCTGATGGTGTGGTACAAGGATATTGGTCTGAACGATTCCTTGCTGGGTGTCGGTTTGGTTATTACCTTGTTCCAGCTGCCGATGAGCACGTTCATCATGCGTAATGCTTTCGATGCGATTCCGAAGGATATGGAAGAGGCCGCCATGGTCGATGGCTGCAACTCCCTGCAGTCGCTGATTAAGATTCTGGTGCCGGTCGTCAAGCCGTCGATGGTCACTGTCGGTCTGCTTGCTTTCCTTGAGGCTTGGAACAATTTCATGATTCCGCTGTACCTGTCGAGTTCGTCGAACGCCACGCTGCCGCTCGCTTTGGTGAACATGCGTCAGCAGACTATGGGCGTCATTGATTACGGTGCCACCGAAGCTGGCGTCGTGATTCTGATGATCCCCGCAGCCATCCTCTTCCTAGCCCTCCAGAAGTACTACGTCAAAGGTTTATGGCTGGAGCCGTCAAGGGCTGACACCTGGCGATGTCAGCCTTGGGAGACAGCCCAGTGGACTGTTTCCAGGCTCCGGCCTGAGCAGGACCGAAGGCGGAGTAGCCAAGAGCCGTCAAGGGCTGGCGAAGTCCTTAATCTTAAGGAAATATCATGAATGTAACTATTACTTCTCCTTTCTGGAAGCAGCGTCGCGACCAGATCGTTGAATCCGTCATTCCCTATCAGTGGGGTGTGATGAATGATGAGATTGCCACTGAAGTTCCGGATGATCCGGCTGCAATCAGCTTGCCGATAATAAAAGTCATGCCGTGGAGAATCTGCGTATCGCAGCCGGTGATGAGGCCGGTGAATTTCATGGCATGGTCTTCCAGGATTCCGACATATATAAGTGGTTGGAGGAAGCGGCTTACGCACTGTCGTATCATCCTGATCCGCAATTGCGGGAACTGTGCGATGAAACCGTCGACCTCATCGCGCGTGCGCAACAATCGGACGGATATTTGGACACTCCGTACCAAATCAAAACCGGTGAATGGGCGCATCGTGAGCGTTTCACACTGATTCAGCAAAGCCATGAAATGTATGTCATGGGCCACTATATTGAGGCTGCTGTCGCCTATCATGAGGTGACCGGTAACCAGCAGGCGCTTGACGTGGCGTGCCGTATGGCGGATTGCATCGATGCCAATTTCGGCCCGGAGGACGGCAAGATCCACGGTGCTGATGGGCATCCGGAAATCGAATTGGCGTTGGCGAAGCTGTATGATGCGACCGGTGAGGAGCGCTATCTGAATCTGGCGCGGTATCTCATCGACGTGCGTGGTCAGGATCCGCAGTTCTACGCCAAGCAGATCGCCGCTGTCGACAACGACTACATTTTCCGGGATCTGGGATTCTACAAGCCCACGTACTTCCAAGCCGCGCAGCCGGTGCGCGAGCAGCAGACCGCTGACGGCCATGCTGTGCGCGTGGCCTATTTATGCACTGGAATCGCACATGTGGCGCGTATTACCGGTGATCAGGCTTGCTGGATGCGGCGCATCGTTTTTGGAACAACATCGTGTCGAAACGCATGTATGTAACGGGTGCGATCGGTTCCACACATGTGGGGGAGTCGTTCACGTACGATTACGATCTGCCGAACGACACCATGTATGGCGAAACGTGCGCTTCTGTGGCGATGAGCATGTTTGCCCGCCAAATGCTTCTGTTGGAACCGAATGGTGAATATGCCGACGTGCTTGAGCGTGAGCTGTTCAATGGTGCCATCGCGGGCATCAGCTTGATGGCAAGCAGTATTACTATGTGAATGCGTTGGAGACTTCGCCGGACGGTTTGGACAATCCGGATCGGCATCATGTGCTTTCGCATCGTGTCGATTGGTTTGGCTGCGCATGCTGCCCAGCTAATGTCGCGCGATTGATCGCGTCGGTGGACCGTTATGTGTATACCGAACGTGACGGCGGTCGCACGGGTGCTCGCTCACCAGTTCATTGCGAATCAGGCAAGTTTGATTCCGGGTTGCATGTGGAGCAGCGTTCCGATTTTCCGTGGAACGGTCATATTGAGTACATGGTGGAATTGCCCGCTGAGGCGGCTGATTCGGTACGTTTCGGCGTGCGTATTCCCACATGGTCGGCTGATTCCTATGCGCTGACATGCGATGGTGTTGCTGTGAAGACGGCTCCGGAAAACGGTTTCGTATATTTCGCAGTTGCTCCGGGAACTGCATTGCATGTGGTGCTGGATCTTGATATGGCAGTGCGATTGGTGCGTGCCAATCTCATGTGCGTTGCGATGCAGGTCGTGTTGCGGTGATGCGCGGTCCGCTCGTCTATTGCGCGGAGCAAGCCGATAATGCCGGCGATCTGTGGACGTACCGTCTTGCTGATGGCGTGGATGCTGCGGATGCCACGGTTACTTCGAGAGTGATTTGCTTGGAGGTGTTGACGCGGTGACGTTGCCTGCCGTTCGTGAGGCTGCGGATGCCGTGGACGCCCCGTTGTACATGTCCGCTCAGCGTGACGCCTCAGATGAGCGGACGTCGCTCAAGCTGGTGCCCTACTACGCATGGGCCAACCGCGAACTCGGCCAAATGAACGTGTGGTTGCGCAGCTAAACAAAAGAAAGACTTGCTACCCGGCGCTATGAGTGCATGGTGCCGGGAAGCGGGTGAGCGCGGCGTGATCGATTGGACCGAATGCGCCGCGCTGACTGGAATGAGAGACCGGCTGCTCCTTATGGGGTGGCCGGTTTTGTCATAGCCCCTAGTATAAGACGGGAAAATGCGAAAACTTCCTTTTCGCATAAAAGCCATCGTATGGCAGTTCACTTAGAAAAGCATTGGAGAAAACTGAAAGAAAATTTGCGAAACCGTATTCGCGTCATGTATTCTTGAAATGTCGGTGGACGCTCCAATCTCATGTCCATCGCACGACTCTCATTCCTACAGAAAGAAAGTTGGATGCCAGGGAACGAGCCTTGGCAACCAAGGGCCAACGATGGTCCATGTAGGAGGAATTGATGACACCATCAACAAGGAAGAAAGGGATTGTCACGTCATTGGGCGTGCTGACGGCAGTGGCCACACTGTTGTCTGGCGGTGTGACGACCGCATACGCCAATGACGCGCTGGCCAATCCGAACTCTGCCATGGGGTATCCGAGTTTCAAGGGGGCCGCCGACCCGATTCCGGCACCGGCGTCGCTTTCGATCCCTCGACAAGCTACCTCAAGCAGGTGTTCGATGCGGATGTTGCCAACGGTGCCGGAACCGACACCGCACACGACTTCTGGATCGACAAGATGCTGACGCGCACAGGCACCGCACCAAACGGTACCGGCACCAACGATGCTGGCGACTACAACTATGCGGGCGCAGACAAGAACGAATACCTGTTCTCACGTGGCCGTGCCGCATTCATGTACACGCATACGCCGGAAGCACTTGGTTTCGTAGGAGATGTCGCATACTGGGATCAGACCGGCAACGACGGCTTTACCGTTGAGGTAAGCATTGGCGGTTCCAAGCAGACCCTGCGCGAGAACACCGACAAGCGCAAGCAGACGCCAAGCTACTTCACCACGGAATTCACCAACGGCGACAAGACCATTACCGTCACCGAAGTCAAGTACATCACCTACACCAATGTGATGGTCGCGAATTTCACCATCACCAGCACCACCGGCGGTGACGTAACGCTGACAGCAGCCTCGCCATTCGCACAAGACGGCAATGACGGCGACACTGAACTGACCGGTCGCTTCAATGTGAAGAACGATCTGACCACCATCTATCCACGGTTCTCCGGCAACGGTTTCACCGTAAAGGACGGCAAACTCGCTTCCACCTCACCTTGGAAGCGAACGTGCCACAAACCACCAAGCTGCAGCTTGGCCTGATCGCCAACGAGTTGCCGGACTCCACCGCGGAATACGAAGCCCGATTCAACGGCGATCTCACCGATCCGGCCGCTTCCTACAAGGATTCCGTGACCACCTACAACCAGTGGTGGGTCGATAACATTCCTTACGTGGAAACCCAGGAACACAATATCGACAAAACCGTGTTCTACCGCTGGTGGCTGAGCCGTTTCAACATGTTGGACGCCAATATGCCGGGCAATACGTTCCAGTATCCGACCTCCATCGAAGGCGTGCTCGGATACAACAACCAGATCGTGCTGACATCCGGCATGTTCATCAACGACACCAAGTGGTTCCGTAACGCCGAATACTCGTACGGCACTTGGGTGTCGGCCGGGCAGACAGCCAAGAAAGGCCAGTCCGGTATTACTACTACCACGACAATCCGGGCGATCCAGCAATTGGAACCACAGCTACACGCAGTACATCACCAAGGCCGGTTGGGACTCCTACAAGGTGCACGGCGCCCGTCATCATTGGCTGAAGCGTTGGGTGATTACGGTTCCGAAGATGTCAAAGGTCTGCTCAATTCGCAAAGCGAGCCAGACAGCAACGACAACCAGAATAGCAACGGCAACAAGCTGATCGACTGGTCGTGGTGGTCCATGACCGGCAACGATGCCGACGCGGTGTCGTTCTCCGAACCCGGTCGTTCCGGCCAGCGTATGGACCGTGCCGACGGTTCCGCCAACATGTGGCCAACGCCAATGCCGCCGCGCAAGCATACAAGCTGCCGGAGACACCGAAAAAGCCGCTGAAATGCAGCAGATCGCCGACGCCATCAAGCAGGATGTGCTCGACAACCTGTGGGATTCCGACAGCAAACTGCTGCTGCACAAGCGGCTGAACGACGGTCAATTCGCGAAATACAAGGAACTCAACAACTACTATCCGTATTCCGAAGGTCTGATGCCGATCGGCAATGATGATTACGATAGTGCGTTGCGCTTGTTCGAAGATGCCGACGAATTCCCGATTTTCCCGTTCTTCACCGCGAATCAGGCAGACAAGAAGGCGCTGAATTTCCCAGGATCAAACAATTTCTCCATTATCAATGCAACTCCGCTGCTGCAAATCTATTCTGCGGGAATCCGTGATTATAATGCTGCAGACAACGGATATATCACGAACGAATCGTTCAAGAAACTGCTGTATTGGGTGGCGTTCTCGCATTATCAGGGAGGCGACAACCAGTATCCGGACCAGAACGAATTCTGGAATATGGATAATAATTCCGCAGGAAGCACGATTCCGGAGAAGAACGCCGACGCAGCAAGAACGGTGGAAAGATCACCTACCGTTCCTGGATTCACCACACCCAGCTTGGCACCACCAACTGGACGATTGTGGAAGACGTGGCAGGTATGGTTCCGCGTGAAGACAACAAGATTGAACTCAATCCGATCGAGATTCCCGGTTGGAACCACTTCACCGTCAACAACCTGAGCTACCACGGGCAGGATCTGTCGATCGTATGGAACAACGACGGCGCCTACAACGCTCCGAAGGGATACACCCTGTATGTGGACGGCAACGCCGTGTTCACCTCCGATAAGCTCGCCCACCTCATCTACGATCCGGCCAGTGGAACCGTTGAGGTTGCCGATGATTCCGGAGCGGTGATCACCGGCGCGACCACCGCCACCATGCCGAACGCCAACGAAGTGACCTACGCATCGAACAGCAGGGTTACGCAGATCTTCGCGCAGTCCGGACAGAACGTGGACGAAGCGTCCAAGAGCCAGGCCAACGTGGCCAAGGACGCCGATGTGGAAGCCACTTACGAAACCAAGGGATACCCGGCAACCAATGCAGTGGACGGCAAGAACGTGATGGAATCCTTCTGGGGCACCAAGGATCCAAGAACGCCAAGGATTCGCTGACCGTAACGTTCAAGAACGGCGTGCAGAACATCGACGACGTGCGTTTGTACTTCTACCAGACCTCGTCCAGCCAGACGATTGCCGGCTACAGTGAGCCGTCGGTGTACACGCTTGAATATCAGGATGAGGCCGGCGCATGGCATGTCCTGCCGAACCAGGTGCGTACGCCTACTTACGCGGGAGCCAACTACAACCGCGTGCAGTTCTCCAAGGTCGTGGCCAAAGCCATTCGTGCCACCTTCACTCCGCAAGCAGGTCAGGCCATTGGCTTGAAGGAGATTCAGCCTACGAAACCGACATTGTGCCGGAAGGCGAACCTACGAACCAGGCGCCAAGCGTTGACGCCTACATTGCCAGCAGCACCTCGTCCGGTGCGGCAGCTGGTGGGCACGGGTGAAGGACGACGGCCTGCCGTCTGACACGCTCACCACCACATGGGAGCAGGTGTCTGGCCCTGAAAACGGCGAAGCGAAGTTCGTCGACGCAACCGCTGCCAACACTACGGTCACGTTCAACCGTGAGGGTGACTATGTGCTCAAACTCACCGCATTCGACGGTGAGAAGACCGGTTTCAAGGAAGTCACCGTTCACGGCATTCCTTCCGACGGCACGGTGAATGTGGCTTCACAGTCCACTGCGAGCGCCAGCTTCACCAATCCATATCAGGCGAAGGACAATGCCAAGAAGGTTATCGACGGTCAGGTGTTGTATACCAATACTCCGAATGAGACCTGGAATAATTGGGGTGACAATACCGGTACCGAGCCGTGGCTGCAGCTTGCCTGGGATGG
>ENA-OQCP01001055-OQCP01001055.1-human-gut-metagenome-genome-assembly--contig:-NODE-1055-length-11124-cov-2.388106_pt1 | contig 11124 bp, 18 predicted proteins | sample MGYA00242760_ERZ504583 | MGnify/ENA primary metagenome ERZ504583 (study PRJEB26092, sample SAMD00036308) | human gut metagenome | host: Homo sapiens | study: EMG produced TPA metagenomics assembly of...
TTCCTTCGTAATGATGTTCACTGTCCCGGCAATGGCTGAAGAACCGAACAAGGCGGAACCACCTCGCGCACCACTTCTACACGCTCTATCATATTGGCTGGAATCTGCTCCAGTCCATACACACCCGCCAAAGAGGAGAAGATGGGACGCGAGTCTATCAATATCTGGGTATATTTTCCATCCAGGCCGTTGATGCGTACTTGTGAGTAGCCGCAATTCTGGCAATCGGTCTCTACCCGCACACCGGGCTGAAAGACCAGTCCTTGCGACAAAGTATGCGAGTTTGTCTGTTCAAACAGTTTAGGAGTGACTACTTTGACCAAGGTAGCGCCAAGCGCCGGGCAGTCTCGTTGCGGTTGGCAGTGACTACCACTCCATCCAGTGCCACCATGTCTTCTTCCAACTCAAAGTTCTCTTCTAAGGTCTTGCCACGTTTCAAAACGACTTTGCGCTCCTGCGACTTATAACCTACGGCACTGACGGACAACGTAAACTCACCTTCAGGCAGATTCTTTAGGAAATAGTGACCGGTGGCATCGGTTATGGTCCCGATGGTGGTGCCTTTCAGTGAAACTGTCATATAAGGCAAATGTTCCCCCGTACCTTTTTCTATTACATGACCGACAATATTGCATCGGTACTCTTCAAATCTTCAGCATAAACGGTTGATGAGAGTAACAGACATACTGCTCCCACCACAAAAATATATATTTTTTCATGTACTTCTAAAATAATATGTTAATCAATGAGGTTGACGCAATTCCACAACGGAATCGCCATAATCTATCGGATTTGAAAAAAAGAAGGGGGAGCACGCAGGCAAATGCCGCCACGAAGCTTTACACACTTGATGCATTCCGTGGCAGGAATGCTCAGTACACACAACAAAACAAGGAAAACCGTCGCGGCAACCGGAAGCGGCGGAAAGGAAGAGGAAACGAAAGAGGCAAGATAGAAAATGGTTTCCAACTGCACCTCTGTATGCCATGCTGCCCCTTGAATGGATGGGAATGCACAATGATAACGCCATTCACCACATGCGAGTGGGTAAACAGCGTAATTCCTCCCAGATAGGCAATGAACAGCAGAGGGAGGATATACTTCATTATATTCTTCAACTTCGTCAAGACTTCCCAATAAAACAGATGTGCGAAGATAACAGTATTTACAATAAGAGACAACCCGGTTTATATATTTACCTCTATTTACAGTCACAAATACCTACTTCTTGTTATTCCAGGAAAAAGACAATAGAGCATTTCCATTAAAAATATCGTCTTATTTCCGGTTTTCTAAAAAAAATATCTTCTCTTTGCAACTTTATAAAGGTGACGATACGTCTAACCAACAAAGAAACAAATTAAAAGACCATAGATTATGAAACGTATCATTTTTGGATTAATGCTTGCCATGATGTTCTGCACACTGATGCAAGGCGCAAACAGAACCGTAACAGAGAACGACGGTCAGGGGAATAAGAAAAGAGTCATCGAATTGAGGGACACTGTCATCAATGGAGAAACCGTAACAGACACACTCAGTGTCATGACTTATGAAAACGGTGCCGGCAGTAGCAATGCTCCGGAAAAATGGAGAACCCACCATAGCAGCGGTATGGACTGGAACGGGTTCGACCTCGGGAGCAAGACCTCGGAAACCGTGATTGCCGTAACAGCCATCGTCTTTGTATTCGGACTGCCACTACTCATCATATTCGTAGTATTCTTCTTCCGCTATAAAAACCGGAAAGCCAAGTACCGCCTGGCGGAACAGGCCCTGGCCAGCGGACAGCAACTGCCTGAAAACTTCTTCAAAGAAGCCGCAGCAACGGATATCCGCAGCAAAGGCATCAACAACATATTCGTCGGCATCGGCCTGTTCATCTTCCTTTGGGCCATTACCGGAGAATTCGGCCTCGGATGTATCGGCCTGCTCGTCATGTTCACCGGCTTCGGACAATTGGTGATTTTCTACAGCCAACAGAAGAAGAACGAAGAAAAATGAGTCAGATGGGTGACATATCGTTAGTCGCACAGGTCGTGGTGTTTCACAACACCAGGGCCTTCGACCAGTTGGTAAAGAAGTACCAGTCGCCCGTGCGGCGGTTCTTCCTGCACCAGACCTGCGGCGACAGCGAGTTGAGTGACGACCTGGCACAAGATACGTTTATCAAGCCTATACAAACATCGCTTCGTTCAAGAATCTGTCCAGCTTCTCAACCTGGCTCTACCGTATTGCCTATAACGTTTTTTATGATTATATTCGCAGCCGGAAAGAAACGGACGATTTGGATACGTATCGAGTGGACGCTCAATGCAGCACACTGCAGCAGGACGTGGGACAGCACATGGACATTTACCGTGCCCTGGCCACACTGAAGGAAATGGAACGCACCTGCATCACGCTCTTCTACATGGAAGACCAAAGCATCGAAAAGATTGCAGGTATCACCGGATGTCCGGCGGGAACGGTAAAAAGCCACCTCTCGCGGGCGAAAGACAAAATGGCTTCCTACTTAAAACAAAATGGTTATGATGGAAAATGATGATAAACTCCTAACTTCATTCTTTGCCGAACACCGGCAGGAAATAGCCGATAACGGGTTCAGCCGCCGCGTACTGCGACATCTGCCCGACCGCAGCCGCCACTTGGCGCAGATATGGACAGCATTCTGCTTTACTCTGGCCCTCGTACTGTTCGTCTCCCTCGACGGAGTGCAGCTGATACTGGACACCTTGCGCGAAACCTTCGATACTGCCATCCGGAGCGGAGCTTCGGAGCTTGACCCCAAGTCGTTAATCATCGCCGGAGTGGTATTGCTCTATTTCGGTTACCGCAAGATTTCATCTATGGCATAGTTGTTTTTCAATGATAAATCGTATCTTTGTCCCCTCATAAAACTAACTAAGAGGAGAAAGTTTTGAGAAAGATTCTATTCATCATATTATTCGTTTTTTCTATTGGGAATGCCGGGGCGCAAGCAACAAGCGATTCCATTGTCATGAATTATTTGAAGGAAATGGGCGCCCCCGTCACTTATAACAATGAAGTGAAATTGCTGATGACCGGCCATGACAAGTTCGTCGATCTCTTCGAGAATATCCGCCATGCCCGGCATCATATCCATTTGGAATACTTCAACTTCCGCAACGACTCCATAGCCAATGCCTTGTTCAGCCTTCTGGCAGAGAAAGTCAAGGAGGGGGTTAAAGTCCGTGCCATGTTCGATGCCTTCGGCAACTGGTCCAACAACCAACCATTGAAGGAACGCCATCTGAAATCCATCCGCGCCCAAGGCATCGAAATCGTCAAGTTCGATCCTATCACTTTTCCCTGGGTGAATCATGCCATACACCGCGACCATCGGAAAATAGTAGTGATTGACGGAAAGATAGGTTATACCGGCGGCATGAACATTGCCGACTACTACATCAACGGATTGCCTAAAATCGGTAAATGGCACGATATGCACATACATCTTGAAGGAGATGCCGTGCGCTATCTGCAGGGCATCTTCCTGACCATGTGGAACCGGGAAACGGGACAACACGTAGGTGGACCTGCCTACTTCCCGGATACTCAGCAACTGCCCGACAGTATTGCCGAAGAAATAGCCATCGTGGACCGCACGCCACGCGAAACACCACGCTCCATCAGCCATGCCTATGCAGCTTCCATACAAGCCGCACAGAAGAGCATCCGAATCGTGAATCCTTATTTCGTTCCGACCAAATCAATCCGCAAGGCAATCAAGAACGCACTGAAAAAAGGTACTGAAGTGGAAATCATGATACCTGCCGTGTCGGACATAGCCTTTACTCCGGATGCCTCATTCTACATAGCACACAAGCTGATGAAGAAAGGAGCCAAGATATATCTCTTCAACGGCGGCTTCCACCATTCCAAGATAATGATGGTAGACAGCACTTTCTGCACGGTGGGTACTGCCAATCTCAACAGCCGCAGCCTGCGCTATGACTACGAGACAAACGCTTTCATCTTCGACCCCAAGACCACCAATGAGCTGAATGCCATGTTCGAACGGGACGTGCAAAACAGTACACTGCTCACTCCCGAAGTCTGGAAAAAGCGTTCCGGATGGAAGAAATTCGTAGGCTGGGTGGGGAACTTGATGACCCCCTTCCTCTAATTTTTAATTATTAATTATTAATTATTAATTAATTCCCCTACCTTTGCGTTCGGATAAAAACAGAGCTACATCATGAAACAATATTTAGACCTGCTGAACCGCGTACTGACCGAAGGCGTAGAGAAAAGCGACCGTACGGGTACCGGCACCATCAGCGTATTCGGCCACCAGATGCGTTTCAACATGGATGAAGGCTTCCCCTGCCTTACTACCAAGAAGCTGCATCTGAAATCAATCATATACGAACTGCTATGGTTCCTCCAAGGAGACACCAATGTGAAATATCTTCAGGACAACGGTGTACGCATCTGGAACGAATGGGCGGACGAAAACGGTGACCTGGGACATATCTACGGGTATCAATGGCGCTCCTGGCCGAACTATAAAGGTGGATTCATCGACCAAATCAGCGAAGCTGTAGAAACCATCAAGCACAATCCCGACTCACGCCGGATTATAGTCAGCGCATGGAATGTAGGCGATTTGGACAACATGAACCTCCCTCCCTGCCACGCTTTCTTCCAGTTCTATGTCGCCAACGGACGGCTGAGCCTGCAACTGTACCAGCGTAGTGCGGACATTTTTTTAGGAGTGCCCTTCAACATTGCTTCCTATGCCCTGCTCCTGCAGATGATGGCGCAAGTCACCGGACTGAAAGCCGGAGATTTCATCCATACCTTAGGAGACGCCCACATCTATCTGAACCATCTGGAGCAGGTAAAGCTCCAACTATCTCGTGAACCGCGGGATTTGCCGCAGATGAGAATCAATCCGGATGTGAAAAACATCTTCGATTTCAAGTTCGAGGATTTTGAGTTGGTCAACTATAACCCGCATCCGCATATTGCAGGGAAAGTGTCAGTATAAATCCTACAATAAAAAGATAGAAAGAGAAAAGAATTTTACACACATATGATTAGTATTATCGCCGCAGTAGATAGAAAGAGAGGTATCGGTTATCAGAACCGGTTGTTATTCTGGCTTCCCAATGATTTGAAGCGTTTCAAAGCCTCACCACGGGAAATACCATCATCATGGGCCGAAAGACCTTTGAATCTCTCCCCAAAGGCGCGCTTCCCAACCGCCGCAACGTTGTTCTGTCCACTCAAAAAGATTTGATTTGTCCCGATGCAGAAGTTTTTTCCTCACTGGAAGAAGCACTGAACAGTTGCCAGCCCGACGAACACGTCTACATCATCGGCGGTGCAAGCGTTTATCGCCAGGCACTCCCCTTTGCAGGTGCCTCTGCCTGACCGAGGTGGATGCAGAAGCCCCTCAGGTGGATGCCTACTTTCCCGAAGTCGCTCCGACTGTATGGCAAGAAAAAAGCAGGGAGTCCCATCCCGCAGATGAGAAGCATCCCTGCCCTTATGCATTCGTCGATTATATCCGCCGGTAGAATTAATCTTCCTCTTCTTCTACCGTTATAGGCATCTGCCGCTTGATGGCTTCATGGAAAGATATCAAGGTTTCCGTACGCGCCAGTCCCAGCGGTTGCAACTTATCATGTATGATGCTCAGCAAATGATGGTTGTTGCGGGCATAAAGCTTTATGAACATATCATACTTGCCTGTCGTAAAATGGCATTCCACAATCTCGGGAATGGCTTCCAATGCTCTCGTCACAGCATCGAAGGAAGCGGGATCCTTTAGATAGATACCGATATAGGCGCATGTTTCGTATCCTATCTTCTCCGGATCAATCACATATTCAGAACCTTTCAATATACCTAAGTTTGTCAGCTTTTGAATGCGCTGATGAATGGCTGCTCCCGATACATTACAAGCTCTGGCCACTTCAAGGAAAGGAATGCGTGCATTATCGGCTATAAGTTTTAAAATCTGTTCGTCTAAAGTATCCAATTGATGATGTCCCATTTCAAATTCTAATGATTAATAAATTACTATATCTCCCGCATATCTATACGGCAACATGCAAAGTTAGCTATTTTTTCGCCAATAAAAATACGGTTTATAACTTTTCTTGCAAAAAAAAGAATAATACCGCATATCAGGCATTTCAAAGTGCATATGCAAAATTCCATCTCGCACGACCGGAAAATTGCAGATGAGCTTTAAAGATATTATCTTTGTAGTAGCAATAATAATGAACTGTTATGAAAAAGTATTCCTTATTCCTATTATGCCTGATGGCGCAATATCCTTGCATGCCCAACGCTTTGCCGATTATTTTGCAGATAAGACCCTGCGTGTCGACTATATCTTTACCGGAAATGCAGCCAGACAAGAAATATGCCTGGACGGATTGTCTTGTCTCCCCTCTTGGGCAGGAAGGAAGCATCATTGTCTGAGTTGCCCTTGCAAGGAAACGGACAAATCATTATGCGGGATGCACCAATGGCAGCGTAATCTACAAAACATCCTTTTCTTCGCTCTTCCAGGAGTGGCTGGAAACGGATGAAGCCAAAGCAGTGACCAAAGGATTCGAAAACACCTTTCTCCTTCCCTATCCCCTTCGTCCTGCAGAAATAGAAATAACACTCCTCGACCCGCGTAGAAATGTACGGGCAAGCATGAAACATACGGTCAGTCCCGACGACATCCTGATACATCAGAAAGGTACTGCCCACATCACACCACATAAATATCTGCTGCAAAGCGGCAATACGGACAAATGCATCGACGTAGCCATCCTTGCAGAAGGATATACTCCCGAAGAGATGCCGGTATCTACGAAGATGCCACCATTGCCTGCGAAAGTCTGTTTGCCCACGAACCTTCCGTTCCATGAAAAAGCACTTCAACATTGTAGCAGTGGCCAGCCCCTCCGAAGACAGCGGAGTAAGCGTACCACGCCTCGGAGAATGGAAACGGACAGCATTCAGTTCTCATTTCAGCACATTCTATTCAGACCGGTATCTGACAACCTCCCGTGTCAAATCCATACACGATGCGCTGGCTGGAATACCGTATGAACACATCATCATCCTTGCCAATACGGAAGAATACGGAGGCGGTGGAATCTATAATTCCTATACCCTTACTACCGCCCACCATCCCATGTTCCGCCCCGTTGTAGCGCATGAGTTCGGGCATAGCTTTGGCGGACTGGCCGATGAATACTTCTACGACAATGACGTGATGACAGATACCTATCCATTAGATGTGGAACCCTGGGAACAGAACATCAGCACAAGAATCGATTTCATTTCCAAATGGGAAGATATGCTTGCTCAAGGAACTCCCGTTCCTACTCCCTCTTCTGAAAGTGGAACATATCCCGTAGGTGTATATGAAGGAGCTGGCTATTCTGCCAAAGGCATCTACCGTCCGGCAGACAATTGCCGCATGCGCACCAATGAATACCCTACTTTCTGCCCGGTCTGCCAACGGGCCATCCGCCGCGTCATTGAATTTTATACTGAATAAAAACAAACTAAACTAAAAGAACTTATGATCAGACTTCAACGTATTACAACAGCTGACACAGACTTGTACAGCTACATGGAGAAATTAATGACTCAATCGTTCCCTTCAGAGGAGTACCGGGAACTGGAAGAATTGCGCAAGTATACAGATACCAAAACGCACTTCTATAACAATATTATCTTCCATAACAAGACCCCGGTAGGTCTCATCACTTACTGGGATTTCGGACATTTTTATTATATAGAGCATTTTGCCATTGACCCCGCACAGCGTAACGGCGGATATGGAAAGAGCGTACTAAACCATTTATGCCAACTCTTAAAACATCCCATCGTCTTGGAAGTGGAAATACCCGAAGAAGAAATGGCTAAACGCCGCATTAACTTCTATCAACGGCAAGGATTCTCCTTATGGGAAAAGCCCTACCAACAACCACCCTATAAAACAGGCGACAACTACCTGCCTATGCTCATCATGGCCTATGGAGATATAGAATGTGGAAAGGATTTTGACTCTGTAAAGGAACACATCTACCGCGAAGTATATAATGTGAAATCTTAAAAACCCAATATACTTAAAACAATAAAGGTCGTTTCAACAAATAGAAGACCTTTATTATATCATTAAACTAACTTTTACTGACGCGGTTGCGCAGAATAGTTAATCTTCAAAGCATAAGCCTTACGAAGCGCTTCTTTGATATCTGTTACGATACCCATTTTCGTATCTTGGTCAACTTTCAAAGACACTGTCATCTGCGGCTGATCTTCTTCCTTCATACTGGCACGTTCACCAATAATGTAATCTTGAATTTCAGCAACTTCAGCATAGCTGTCGTTCAACTGGATACGGCTCTCATTACCTAACTTCTTACGAAATTCGGCAGTAGGTTTTCCTACATAGATAAACGTAACCAAAGACTTCTTTTCAAGTTTCTCCAATTCTGTAGCTTGCGGAACCTTAAACTCAACCTTCAATGTTACCTCACGCATCGTTGTTACAATCATGAAGAAGAACAACAAGGTGAAGATAAGGTCAGGCAGAGAAGAAGTGTTCAACGCCGGCATTCCACGTTTACCAGTCTTATTAAATTTTCCCATTACTTCTTTTCTCCGTACTTTTTAGGTTCTGCCTCAGAAATCTTCTGAGAATAAATTTCACGAATTGCATCTTGTTGTTCCTGATCCAACTCCATATAATTCTTCTGCCACTTTTCCTGAGCCAATTCATCACGCAACTCGTTATAAGCTGCTACCAACTCATTCTGTACAGACATATATGCTTTGTATGAAGAACCACGGTCACAACGCAAAGAAATCACATGGCCTTCCGTCACTTGTACTGTACCGAAGAAAGGAACATTCTTAGAAATCTTTTCCGGTTTTGTATCTTCGTTATACGGATTGGCAATAAATTCTTTTGCTTTTGCACGCAATTGGTCAACAGTAATATAATCATTCCCGCACATTAACTGGTCCTGCATGTTCAAGAAGACTTGCAATACGTTGCGTTCCTTCTTCTTTGCATCGTCCAACTTCTGGTCCTTTTCCGGTGGAGGCGCAAACGTCTTGCCAAACCACGGTCGGTATCCATAGATGTTGTAATCAAGAAGAAAATCAGCAACAAGAAAGCGATGTCCGCAGTAGAACTTGAGTTAATTTCAGGAACTTCTCTTTTCTTTTTAGCCATTGTAATTATATCTTTAAATTGAGTTACCTCAATTGATTATGATAATTTTTTCTTAATGCTACTAAAAATGATTGCCAAGACTGTACCAGCAAACAAGATATAGATAGAATAAAGGAACATGTCAGTAAGCTTCAACCAGAAAGGTACGTTCTCAGTTCCGCTATAACCCGGAATAACAAGTGGTTCTTCACTACCCATAGTCCAAGAAATAACAACAACTGCAACCAATATAACCAAACCAATCAAAGATTTCAACGCTGCTCCCGGATTGTCTTTCAGTGCAGCTCCAAATTGGAACAAAACACCAACCACGGTAGCAATAATAGCTACAAAGAACAGAATGTACATCAAATAAATCAATGCGTCTGTATGAGCCGGTTGCCACATTTCTGCGTCAACGCTTGCCAACACTGCATCGCCCTGAGCATCTCCACCGAAGAAGAACATGCCCAACACTACCAAGATGATAGCGAACATGACATACAGTGCATAGTATGATACTTTATATGATAACTTAGCCATCTTAATTATTTTTTGTATTTCAAGTCATATTTGATAACCATATCCAACAGAGAGATAGAAGAATCTTCCATTTCGCTGGTCAAAGCTTCAATCTTAGCCAGGATGTAGTTATAGAATACCTGCAGAATCAAGGCAACGATCAAACCGAAGATAGTTGTAATCAAGGCAACCTTCATACCACCTGCTACAACCGTCGGAGAGATATCACCTACCTGCTGGATCTTATCAAATGCCTGCACCATACCGATTACAGTACCCAAGAATCCCAAAGACGGAGCCATTGCGATGAACAGTGTAATCCAAGAGCAACCTTTTTCCAGGTAACCAGCTTGTACACCACCGTAAGAAACTACTGACTTTCTACTACGTCGATACCTTGGTCAATTCTCATCAGACCTTGATAGTAGATAGAAGCGATAGGACCTCTAGTGTTACGTGCGATGTCTTTAGCAGCTTCAACGTCACCTTTTTCCAAAGCAGCTTCAATAGCAGCCAAGAACTTCTTTGTGTTGATTTCAGCCAAGCTCAAATAAATGATACGTTCAATACAGAATGCAAGACCGATAACCAATGCGATAGCTACCAAACTCATGAAAGATGCAGTACCTTCAATAAACTTAGTTTTGAGTTCTTTGTGGATACCACCTTCTGCAGCTTCCATTGCGGCAGGAGCAGCAGCGTCAGCAGCAGGTGCTACAGCTGCTTGTTCAGTTTGTTCAGCTGCAGGAGCATCTTGAGCCTGAGCAAGTTGAGTTGAGCCAAATGTTAAGACTCCCATCACAGCAACAATTGCAAATAACTTTTTCATTGTGTGTCTAATTTTTAAGATTAAATAATTAATAGTTATAAATTGTTTTTAATTGTTTCATCTTTTTCTCACTGCGGAGAGAACGGGATTCGAACCCGTGATACGCTTTTGGCGTATACACGCTTTCCAGGCGTGCCTCTTCAACCACTCGAGCACCTCTCCTCATGACCTCGCTTGAAAGCCTTTTTCTTAAATCGAACGCAAATTACAAATAAAAATGCGAACGGCAAGCGATTTCAGCCACAAATGTATTCTTTTTTTTCGTCTTACATAACATTCACTAGCCAAAAGTTTATTTATACCCCTAAAATTAATAAACTTTAAAAACTATTCTCGCATTTTTAAAAACTTTCAGCGCGTTTTCCGAGGTCACACGACCTATTTCCGAGAAGGAAACATCATACACTTCGGATAGTTTTTCGGCCACTTTTACCAGGTATGCACTTTCATTGCGCTTTCCTCTATAAGGAACTGGTGCCAGATAAGGTGAATCTGTTTCCAGAACTAAACGCTTCAAAGGTACAGATTTCAAAACTTCCGGCAAAATACTTTTCTTAAAAGTTAC
>ENA-OQCP01001056-OQCP01001056.1-human-gut-metagenome-genome-assembly--contig:-NODE-1056-length-11101-cov-2.248132_pt1 | contig 11101 bp, 15 predicted proteins | sample MGYA00242760_ERZ504583 | MGnify/ENA primary metagenome ERZ504583 (study PRJEB26092, sample SAMD00036308) | human gut metagenome | host: Homo sapiens | study: EMG produced TPA metagenomics assembly of...
CTGGTCAGCTTGCCGATGCGGCGGCCGGTGTCAATCACGTGCGGATCGAGTCTTTCTTCTCTGCCATAAGTAGGTTCTCCTTTTGGTTTTATATTGTTGCAACAATCTGTCGGAATGTCGTTATTCTTCTGGTTCTTCAGCCTTGGCACCCTTCTTTTTGCCCATGTTGGCAAAGTCGGAGAACTGGCTGTCGTCCATCTGTCGGACCTTCTCGTCCAGCGGTCTGCGCTTTCCAGCCGGTCAAGGTACATGTCGATGTCCTGATGCTGCAAAGGCGCATCGTGTTCTGCGCCATTGCAAGCGCGATCTGCTGGAACGCCTTGTCGTCCAGCAGCTGCTGCAGCGTTGTCAGGTTCAGCGGCTGGCCGCTGTCAGCACACTGAAAGATCGCCTGCAGAACGCTCTGCAGCTCCGGCATCAGCACAGTCGCCATATCAAGGCGGCGGCGCACATAGGGAATCTCGTCCGGGTTCTGCAATCAGCTGCCGCCAGCTGGCGGGCCGCTGCCGCTGCGCCCAGCGCAGACTCCCGCTGCTGGTGTAGGGCACCCGGATGTCGGGCGGCGATCCCTGCTTGGACAGTTCCTGCTGCTGTCTGCGGCGGTCGCGGCGCGCCGCCGTCTGGACTGCGCCTGCATCTGGGATACGATGGCCTGCTTGGACACGCCGGTCTCGTCCGCCAGCCGCCCGGCGTAGACATCCCGCGCCGTGGGGCTGACGCCCCGCTCGGTCAGGATGGCGATGGCCTCGCGGATATAGCTGAGCCGGCCGTCATCGCTGCGCAGGTCGTACTTGGCCTTCGCTTTTTTCAGCTGGAACTCTGTCGGGTTAGCCGTGCCGTTTAAAAGCATCTCAAACCGCTCGCGGCCGTACTTTTTGATAAATTCGTCCGGGTCCTTGGCACCCTGATAACTCAGCACGCTGACCTTCATCGGCGTGTTGGCCATGATGCCCAGACTGCGCTCGGTAGCCTTTTGGCCGGCCTCGTCCGAGTCGTAGCTGAGAACGACCTCGTCCGCGTACTCGCTCAGCAGCTTGGCCTGCTCAGCGGTCAGCGCCGTGCCGCAGGCACAGACCGCCGTGTCAAAGCCGGCTCGTGCATTGCGATGACATCCATGTAGCCCTCGCAGAGGATGTAGCGCTTGCTCTTGGACTTTTTGGCGATGTTGAGCGCAAAAAGTGTGTGGGACTTGTGGTAGACCATCGTTTCGGGGCTGTTGATGTACTTGGGCTTGGAATCATCCAGCACACGGCCGCCGAACGCAATGATCGCGCCGCGCACATCAATGATCGGCACCATGACGCGGTGGCGGAAGATCGTGTACAGGTTGCCGCGCTCACTGCGGCGTATCAGGCCGGAATGCTCGAGCTCATCGTCCTGAAAGCCGCGGCGCTTGAGGTAGTTGACAAGGCCGAAGCCCTCATTCGGCGCATAGCCCAGCCCAAACCGGCGTATGGCCGCATCGGACAGGCCGCGCTTTTCCTTCCAGTATTTCCGGGCCAGCGCAGCCTCCGGCGTCTGAGCGTTCAGATTCTCATAAAAATAGCGGGCGGCACAGCGGTTGATCTCCAAAAGGCGCTGGCGCGCACGGGATTCACGGTCATCCTCCTCGGGCAGGGGCATTCCGGCGCGGGCCGCCAGCTGCTTGACGCTCTCGACATACCCAAGGTTATTGTATTTGCGCACAAAGTTGATGACATCCCCCGCTGCGCCGCAGCCAAAGCAGTAAAAGCTCTGGGTGTCCGGATAGACAACGAAGGACGGCGTTTTTTTCATTATGGAAGGGGCACAGCCCGCTCAGGGTGCGCCCGCGTCGGCGCAGCTGCACATACTGGCCGATGACCTCTTCAATATCGTTGCGGCGAACGACCTCCTGTATGTATTCCTGAGGGATCATGGGTTGACTGCACCTCCTTGTCAGATTGTAGGGGCCGGGCATGCCTAGCCCGCGGTTTTTCCGCAATGCTGCGTCTGCCAATCTGTGCAGGGTCGGGCACGCCCGCCCTACGGCGCAGCGGTTACAAAACATGCCACTTTTGCGGTATGAACAATTCTTCAAACAGGCGGGTGGCAAACTCATCGCTCATGCCGCTGATATAGTCGGTCACGGCGCGGTCCACCCCCTCGTTGTAGGCGATCTGCATGTAAAAATTCGGCATCAGAGCGGGTTCGCTGCTCAGGCGGTCATACAGCTCACTGATGAGCTTGTCCACCTTTTTTTCCTCGCGCTTAGCCTCCCGGTCCACATAGACCGTGGCATACATAAAGTCCTTCAGCACCGCATAGGCGGCATCGACCTCAGGCGAAAAGCAGATCTGGCCGTCGCCGCTGTGGGCCACCAGATCGGTGATCATCGTGGTAATGCGCTCAGACTTTGTATGGCCCAGCACGGCCGTTGCCTCGGGCGGCAGGCGGCGCGGGTCAAGCACCCCCGCCGTGATCGCATCCTCAATATCGTGGTTCAAAAATGCGATGTGATCCGCACGGCGCACAACACAGCCCTCCGGTGTGCGGGCCCAGGCGCCGGTCGTGTGGGTCACAATGCCGTTGCGTACCTCCCAGGTCAGGTTCAGGCCCTGACGTCCCGCTCGAGAAAATCCACAACGCGCAGGCTCTGCCGGTAATGGGTAAAGCCCCCCGGGCAAAGTCGGTTAAGGGCGCGCTCACCCGCATGGCCAAAGGAGTGTGGCCCAGATCATGCCCAAGGGCGATGGTCTCGGTCAGGTCCTCATTCAGCCGCAGCGCGCGGGAGACCGTGCGCGCGATCTGGGACACCTCAAGCGTATGGGTCAGCCGGGTGCGGTAGTGATCTCCCTCCGGCGAGAGAAATACCTGTGTTTTCTGCTTCAGCCGGCGGAAGGCCTTGCTGTGGAGAATACGATCCCGGTCGCGCTGGAAGCAGGGCCGGATCGGGTCCTCCGTCAGCGGCAGGCGGCGGCCCAGACTGTTCGCGCTCAAGGTCGCGCAGCTGCTCAGGGTCTGCCGTTCAATGGCCTCGGTCTCTTCACGGATCGTCATAGTGCGCCCCCTTTTCCTGATCCTCTATCTATAAATACGACAAAAGTATGGGAAACACTCTTTTTTTGTGGGGATTTTTTTTGAAATATTTTCACGGTTGCAGGGGGCGGCGTCCCCAACGCCCCGCAGGCCGATGCAAGCTGCCGCAATTCAAAACGGGGCGTACTGCGGTTTGGAAATCTCCACCTCAGCCCCGCCGCGCGTCAGTTCGTTCAGTGCGGTGCAGAGCGCACCCTCCTGCCCTGCGGGCATACGCCAGCAAAGGGTCACGGCATCGTCAAAGACCGGCTCGTCCAGTCTTGTTTCCGCCGCCGCAATGATGCGCTGGGCCTGTTCAAACTGGGCATAGCTCACACGGACGCTGCAGTCCACCACAAGGCGCATGCTGACAAGCTCGGCCTGCTGCAGCGCGCCGGAGGCCGCCGCCGTATACGCCCGCACCAGCCCGCCGGTGCCCAGCAGAATGCCGCCGAAATACCGCGTCACTACAACGATCACATCGGCCACACCTGCGTGGCCGATCGTCTCCAGCACCGGGGTCCCGGCGGTTTTGGCGGGTTCGCCGTCATCGGAATACCGCGTTCGGCCGTTCTGCAGCACATAGGCATAGACATTGTGGCGCGCCGTGCGGTTGGCAGCGCGCACCGCGTTCAGCACGGCGAGGGCCTTTTCCTCGGTATCGGCAAAGGCGGCCGTGGCGATAAAGCGGCTGCGCTTTTCCTCATATTCAAATGTGGAAGTGCCGCGTATGGTTTTATAGTCGGCCATGGCGCAAACCTCACTCTATAGCAAAAATACCCCGGATGAAAGAACATCCGGGGTACAAAAACGGAATTACTTGCCAGACTTGGCGAAACGGCGCTTGAAACGCTCGACGCGGCCACCGGTATCGACCAGCTTCTGCTTGCCGGTGTAGAACGGATGGCACTTGCTGCAAACTTCGACGTGGATCTCCGGCTTGGTGTCACGGGTGTGGATCACATTGCCGCAGGCACAAGTGATGGTGCAGTCCACATAGTTCGGATGGATGCCCTGCTTCATGGTTAAATTCACCTCTTTCTCGATCATGATAAAAGGAGCCATACTTGATATATGTGCTCATCACAATCTCCGAATTGCGGCTACCAGCGTTCGCCATCCTGTGCGGACGGAGCAGCCATCTGAACGATTGCTGGAATATTTTAGCACAAAGTATCAAGATTGTCAAGCACTTTTTTCGGTTGACACCGTAGGGGCGGATTCTATATCCGCCCGTCAGACGGCAGACACCTTGCGGGCGCATATGGAATGCGCCCCTACGGAGATTTGTGCACTATTTTCTTTACAGCGTCAGCTGCTCGATGCGGTCATCCTCCTTGAGGGTGGCGCCGGCGGCAGGCAGGGTACGCACACGATAGCGCGGGGCATCGTTGAGCTCCAGCCCCTCGGCCAGCGTCAGGCGGGAGATACCGGCGTTCTTTTTCAGCGTAACCACATTGACACCGGCGGTATCGCGGGTCGCCTTTTCAGGGATGAGCGCACTGCCGACCAGCAGCAGGCGGTTGTTTGTTGTAAAGATGGCCAGTTCGGTCTCCTCGGGGATAAAGCGCATAAAGGCAAGCTCTGCCTTATCGCTGTATGCCTTGAGCAGCTTGCGGCGGTTCTGCTTTGTCTCATAGCTGGACAGCGGGACCTTGGCGCATTTGCCGTTCTCATAGAGGAAGAGCATCCAGCCTTGTAATCGGGCGTGACCACCATATACAGCGGCACCTCACCCTCCTCCATGCCGAGGGCGGAGGCTACATAATCGCCCAGCACGCTGGCCTTGCTGTCGGCAAAGTCATAGGCGTGGGACTTGTAGACCTGACGGTGATTCGTGAAGAAGAGCAGCTCGGTGCTGTTCGTGCTTTCGCAGGTAAACAGTACCTCGTCACCGTCTTTCAGCTTCTGCTCACCGCTCATGCGCAGGCTCTGGGGCGTGATTTTTTTGAAGTAGCGTCCCGCGTGAAGAACAGATGCACCGGGTAGTCGGGGATCTGCTGCTCAGGCTCCTCCGCCTCAGAGGCCGGGATCTCGTACATGATCTCGCAGCGGCGGGGCTTGCCGTACTTTTTGGCTACATCGCCCAGTTCCTTCATGATGATCTTATTGATGCGGGCCGGGCGCTTGAGAATATCCTCAAGATCGGCAATGGCGTTTTCGAGCTCCTCGATCTCCTCGGTGCGCTTGAGGATGTACTCGCGGTTAAGGTGGCGCAGCTTGATCTCGGCCACATATTCAGCCTGTACCTCGTCAATGCCAAAGCCGATCATCAGGTTGGGTACGACCTCGGTCTCCTCGGCCGTGTTGCGCACGATCTCAATGGCCTTGTCAATGTCGAGCAGAATCGCCTTCAAGCCCTTGAGCAGATGCAGACGCTTCTGCTTGCCCTGCAGGTCGTAGTAGGTGCGGCGGCGCACACACTCGGCGCGGAAGGCAATCCACTCCAGCAGGATGCTGCGCACACCCAGCACCTTGGGCTGGCCCGCGATCAGCACATTGAAGTTGCAGGCAAAGCTGTCCTCCAAGGGCGTAGCCTTGTACAGGCGGGCCATCAGCTTGTCGGGGTCCTGACCGCGCTTGAGGTCGATGGTCAGTTTCAGACCGTTGAGATCGGTCTCGTCGCGCATGTCGGAGATCTCACGGATCTTGCCGAGCTTGACCAGCTCGGTGATCTTGTCCATGATGGCCTCGACCGTCGTTGTGGGCGGGATGCGGGTGACATCAATGCAGTTGTTCGCCTTGTCGTAGCTCCACTTGGCGCGGACGCGGACACTGCCGCGGCCGTTTTCCAGCACATTCTGCATCTCGCGGCATCGTAGAGAATTGTGCCGCCGCCGACGAAATCGGGCGCGGGGGATGATCTCCCGCAGGTCCGCCTGCGGGTCCTTCATCAGCGCAACCGTCGCGTTGCAGAGTTCCTCCAGATTGAAGGAGCAGATGTTGGATGCCATGCCGACCGCGATGCCCAGCGTATTGTTGGCCAAAATTGTCGGGAAGGTGACGGGCAGCAGGGTCGGCTCGGTCGTGGTACCGTCATAGTTCGGCACAAAGTCCACAGTGTCCTTGTCGATATCTCGGAACAGCTCATCACAGACCGGCTCAAGCTTGGCCTCGGTATAACGGCGGCGGCGTAGGCCATATCGCGGCTGTACGCCTTGCCGAAGTTACCCTTGGAGTCCACGAACGGCACGAGCAGGCTCTCGTTGGAGCGGCCCATGCGCACCATCGTGTCATAGATGCTGCATCGCCGTGGGGGTTCAGGTGCATCGTGCTGCCGACGATGTTGGCGCTTTTGGTACGGTTGCCCTTCAGCAGGCCCATGCCGTACATCGTGTAGAGCAGCTTGCGGTGGGCAGGCTTGAAGCCGTCGATCTCCGGCAGCGCGCGGGAAACGATAACGCTCATCGCATAGGGCATATAGTTGGTTTCCAGCGTGTCGGTGATGGCAGATTCCAGCACCTCACCCGCCGATAAAATTTCAACATTATCCCCCAGCTGCGGGCGCGCGGGGGTCAGCTTTTTTTCTTTTCGTTTTGCCATAAAATCTATCCTATATTCACAGCCGCCCCGGCAGGGGCCGGACATGTCGGCCCGCAGCATACCGGGCGCAGAGCGTTTGCGGGAAGGTTGCGGGCGGGTCACGCCCCGCACCTACACGCGCGGCAATCGTAGGGGTGTTCTTCTGTCGGGCGCGTATCAGCTACATCCAGATCGTCCAGATACTCCGCGCCGTGCTCGGCGATATGCTCCTTGCGGCCCTGCAGGTTATCGCCCAGCAGCAGGTCAAACACCGCGGCGGTGCGCTCGGCATCGGTGGGCAATACCTTGATAAGGCGGCGGCTTTCGGGGCTCATCGTAGTCAGCCACATCATCTCGGGGTCGTTCTCGCCCAGACCTTTCGAGCGCTGGATCGTGTACTTTTCGCCCTCAATGCGGCGCAGGATGTCGGCCTTTTCCGGTTCGGTGTAGGCGAAGAAGGTCTTATTCTTCGTGTTGATCTCGTACAGCGGCGATTCTGCGATATAGACATAGCCTTATTGATGAGGGTCGGCGTCAGGCGGTAGAGCATCGTCAGCACGAGGGTGCGGATCTGGTAGCCGTCCACATCGGCATCGGTACAGATGACGACCTTATTGAACCGCAGGTTGTCCAGATTGAAGCTGGCCAGATCCTTATTGTGGCTGCCGCCCAGCTCAACGCCGCAGCCCATGACGCGGATCAGGTCGGTGATGATCTCCGACTTGAAGATGCGGGCGTAGTCGGCCTTCAGGCAGTTCAGGATCTTGCCGCGGATCGGCATGATGGCCTGAAATTCCGAGTCACGGCTCTGCTTGACCGCGCCCATAGCGGAATCGCCCTCCACGATATACAGCTCACGGCGGGTGGCGTCCTTGGTGCGGCAGTCCACGAACTTCTGCACGCGGTTGGCGAGATCCATCTGCTGGGTCATCGTCTTTTTGATCGTGATGCGCGCCTTCTCGGCGTGCTCGCGGCTCTGCTTATTGATGAGCACCTGCTTGCAGGCCTTTTCGGCCTCATCGGGATGCTCAATGAAGTAGACCTCGATCTGATGCTTGAGGAACTCGGTCATGGCCTGCGCCACAAACTTGTTCGTGATGGCCTTTTTCGTCTGGTTCTCATAGCTGGTGCGGGTCGAGAAGCTGGACGAGACAAGCACCAGACAGTCCTGCACATCGGCAAAGGTGATCGCGCTCTCGTTCTTCTTGTACAGGCCCTTGGTCTTCAGCCAGCCGTTGATCTGGCTGACGAAGGCTGTGCGCACGGCGCGGTCGGGGCTTCCGCCATGCTCCAGCCAGCTGGAGTTGTGGTAGTATTCCAGACATTGCACGGTGTTGGAGAATGCGAACGCCACATTCATCTTGACCTGATAGTCCGGCTGGTCGGCGCGGTCGCGGCCGGTGGCGGCGCCGCTGCAGAAATGCACCGGCGTCAGGGCTTATCCCCACCAATTCGTTGGCATAGTCGGTGATGCCATGCTCGTACAGATACTCAAACTTTTCGGCGTCCGCGCCGGACTTGTCGGTAAATACCAGCGTAACGCCATCGTTGACGACAGCCTGACGGCGGAGCATATCCTTGAAGGATTCCGCCGGGACGCGATGTCGGTGAAAACCTCGGTGTCGGGCTTCCAGCGGATGACCGAGCCGGTGCGCCTGCCTTGAACGGCTCCTTCTGCAGGCCGCCCACATTCTCGCCCTTTTTGAAATCGAGGTGGTAGTGGAAGCCATCGCGGTAGACATCCGCCGTCATCCACTCACTGGCGTACTGGGTGGCGCACAGGCCCAGACCGTTCAGGCCGAGGCTGAAATCATAGTTGCCACTGCCCTCGGCATATTTGCCGCCGGCGTACAGCTCGCAAAAGACCAGATCCCAGTTCCAGCGCTCCTCCGCCTTATTGTAATCGACCGGAATGCCGCGGCCGAAGTCCTCGACCTCGATGACATGGTCCGGGAACAGCGTGACATTGATGCGGTTGCATGGCCATCGCGCGCCTCATCGATGGAGTTGGAGATGATCTCAAAGATGGAATGGGCGCAGCCCTCCACACCGTCAGAGCCGAAGATGACCGCCGGGCGCTTGCGCACACGGTCGGCGCCTTTCAGCTGGCGGATACTGTCATTGCCGTATTCCTGTTGTTTTTTTGCCATGCGGCGGTTCCCCCTGATGTATATTGAAACAGTGGTAGTTTTTGCACATATATTTTTATTAAACCACAGTTTGGAAGTGTTTGTCAAATCGACTTGCACTCTGCGGGCAGGTTGTAGAGGTCGATGCTCGCATCCGACCCTGCAAATTCAGTGTAATACAACAAACCGTTGTTGTCAAGTTGTGTTTATGAATTGCAGTCACAATTACACGGTTCGACCCGGTTGCGGTCGCCGATGACAGCGGTCCAATACTCGCTGCCGCGGTAGCGGAAGATGACCCAATCATAGCCGTTGTATTTCCGGGTGCTCTGCTTGACAACGCAGTAGCTGCCCAGCGGCAGATAGCCGACCACATCGTTGAAGTTAGCGGAATAAAAATACTCACACCGGGCGTTGAACACCACAAGCCGCTGCCCTGCTACCGCCTCCATGGAAGGGCCGGAGGCCCCATAGTTGTTGTAGCCTCCGGCCTGTATCTCCGGCAGAAAATCCCGGTAGCAGAAGTTGAGGTCGCAAGCGCCGGAGATGCCGTTGACCACACCGCTGCCGGTGTACTGCCACATAGCATAGCTGCCGTTATAGCCAAGGGTGGCGCGGTAGTCTGCCACCCACAGTGGGTAGCGGCTCAGGGCGGCTGCGTTGAGGTTGCTGTTGATGTAGTTGGTGTAGCTGTACCAGCGCGTACCACTTGCGCTGGTAGAGGATATCCATGGCGTACTGCACAAGGTTGGTCAGCTCTGCACGGCCAAGGCTGGTCAGGCTGGCGTCCTCGACATCCACAAAGACCGGATATTCCAGCTGCAGCCCCTGCATGACATTCAAAAAGGTCGTCAGCTCATTGGCCACAGCCGCCCGTGTGCGCGCGTAGGTATAGTAATAGGCTCCCACGCGCAGGCCTGCCGCCTTGGCCCCGTTGACATTCTGCAGGAAATACGGGTCAACATACAGCCTCCGCTGTTGCTGGACCCCACGCGGACAATGGCAAACTGCTTGCCCGCCGCCGCCACCCGGCCCCAGTTGATATTGCCCTGATAGCGCGACACATCAATGCCGTTCTGGTACACAGCCATAAAAAGCCCCCCTTTGCAGTATAGTATGCAAAGAGGGGGTGGGGTGTGTAGTATCCTGTTTCCGCCGCAATACCGAAAGTACTGGTCATTGCGCAACATCCATGCGTACAGCATCGGCACATCGGCGTCCGTCAGGCGGCGAATTGTATACGCATTGGACAGCTTTTCAATCTGTATATTTTTCATAGCAATTTGATCTTCAAATCTCCCAGCAGCGACACTGCCTCCGGCAGTGAAAATTTTGCATCCTGCAGCTTGCAGCCGAAGATATCGACTTTATATCCGCTGGCCTCCTTGAAGTTTGCCTTCCGCATATCGCACTGGTAAAATTCGGTGTCCAGCAGGTCGCATTTCTCAAAATCCGCGCTGACGAGATTGCACTTGGCGAACATCGAGCGCTGGATCTCGTTGCCCGCAAAGTTGAATTTTGTAAAGTTCATCTCGGTGAAGGTGTTGTATTTCAGGCGGCAGTCCTGCATTTTTTCAATCGGGTCGGCAAACGAGCCGTCCCCCTGCAGGGACATCCATTCGATATTGTTGAGGGTGCAGCCTTGAAGGTCCGTAAACTTGCACGGGACATCGTGGTTTTCAAGTCAGCAATCGTACAGCGGATGAACTGGCACTCACTCAGCACGCTGTGGTCCAGCTTGCAGTTTTCAAAGGTGCAGTCGATGAAGGTGCAGTCGGAGAAGTCGCAGTCGTAAAAGGTTTCCTCTGTAAATTCAAGGCGCGAAAAGCGCTCTCCCTCGCGGTATTCGGCGCGCATCAGATCACCAGCTCCGTTGACACCCAGCACCTGACCGGTGATGTAGCCGCTGGCCTCATCGGCCAGAAAGACCATCGTGCGGGCGATCTCGTCCGCCGTGCCAAGCGCTCCACAGGGGTTTCCTCCGCCAAAGCGGCGCGGTCCTCTGCGGTAAAGCCCGCCATCATGTCGGTGTCAATGACGCCCGGCGCAATGACATTGACTGTGATGCCGCTGGGGCCCTCCTCCTTGGCGAGGGCCTTGCCAAGCCGATCAGCCCCGCCTTGGCTGCGCTGTAGGCCACCTCGCAGCTGGCACCGGTCTGCCCCCACATACTGCTGACCAGCAGGATACGGCCGTATTTCTGGTGTACCATGCCGGCAGCACGGCGCGGCAGGCGTAGAACGCACCGTCCAGATCAACGGCCATCATCCGGTGCCAATCCTCATCGGTGGTGTCGGTAAACAGCTTGACCTGCGCAATGCCCGCATTGCAGACAAGCACCTGCAGGCCGCCCAGCTCCCGCTGTGCCTGCTCCACGGCGGCCTGCACCTGTGCAGAATCCCCCGCATCGGCTG
>ENA-OQCP01001057-OQCP01001057.1-human-gut-metagenome-genome-assembly--contig:-NODE-1057-length-11099-cov-6.767317_pt1 | contig 11099 bp, 14 predicted proteins | sample MGYA00242760_ERZ504583 | MGnify/ENA primary metagenome ERZ504583 (study PRJEB26092, sample SAMD00036308) | human gut metagenome | host: Homo sapiens | study: EMG produced TPA metagenomics assembly of...
TCATCTTCATACACCTTCATAGCTTCATCATAATCAAGATATAATGACCATAAAAGGGGCGTTACTTCCATTTTTTTCACTGTGATTTCATAACCTCCAAAATCACATTTCCGGTTCACTTCCAGAGTTGTCGGAGGCTTTACTGCACCCAAGGTCCATTTAAAGTCCCATGTTCCATCTGTAATAACAGTCGTATCATAATCTCCTTCCTCCGTAAGATTCTTTAATGTGATTTCTACTGTTTTATTACTCAGATCATAATCACCGTCATAAGATATACAGGCGTTAAAATATTTAAGATGTGTAGAATTTTGATCTGTTTTCAGTAACATATCCTGTCCTACCCCAGTATTGAAACTTCCAAATCTGTTATCGTCCACTGCATATACTTCTTTTCCATCAATCTTAAAATGTGCCATCTCCTCAAAAGAAGTATGATCAGTCATAGGAATATTGTCGTCTGTTTCCACTTCAAAAAATGCATACAGGAATCCCTGATCCTGAATAGAATCTGTCAGGGTAACAGTCACACCGTTCTGCGTTACAGACTGGTTTATATTCTGAATATAGGTTGATTCCTGCATCGTTTCCTGCTGTTTCTCAGATGGTTCAAGTCTTTTTAACAGATGGTCATTCCATTTAAAGAATTCTTTTGCCGCCACTGTGACTCCCATGCCTGTACAGATCACTGCTGCTGCAATCAGTAATCGGCCACTGATTCTTTTTCTTTTGTATTTTTTATTAACTGCATCTGCCTGCTCAATATGTCTCAGTGTCTCTTCAAATTTCTCATGAAAATCCTGTGGTACTTCCGGTGCTATATTATTCCATTTGTTCTCTAACATGACATTTTCCCCTTTCCTGTTATTCTCTTTGATGGTTTGCTGTTTTTCCCAGGCATCGGTCTTTTCTCTTCTTCATCGGATAACTGTGCTTTCAAAAACTCTCTTGCACGGGAAAGTCTGCTTTTAATCGTTCCTTCCGGAATATCCAGAGCCTCACTGATCTCTTTCTGTGAGAATTCTTCTAAATAATACAATGTTACCAAAATCCTCAGATCCTCCGGAAGTTCCATAATCGCCATATACAGATGACTGTATCTGTCCTCCTCAGTCAGCCTCATATTGTCCATATATTCTTCATATGGAATAACATTTTTTCTTTTCCGAAGAATCCCATTGCATTCATTGATCAATATCTTTGTGATCCATGTTCGAAAATACTTTTCTTTCTTTAAGGTGGGAAGTTTCTCATATGCCTTAAGAATTGTTTCCTGCACAGCATCCCCACAATCAGAGTCATTCTTCAGAATGGACTTTGATATATGATACAGCATGGCTTCTGCATCCCGAACCTCCTTAATAAATATATCTTTTGTCATAACTTTGTCTTCTCCTTTTGTCCAGCCGAATTACTACACGTGTTTGCTTTTTTACTTTTACACTAATTAGATGCACCGGGAAGAGAATTGGTTCTCATAAAATTATCTCAGGATTTTGTAATGTAAAAAATACAGTTTGCACATATACAATGATACAATAAAAATGTAAAAATTATAGCAATTCCTACACGAAAGGGGTCATGTTTTATGAGAAAAAGAAACAATTTTATTTCTGTGTTTACTATGTTTCTGGCAATTGGTTTTGCAATTATCTTCTCCATACCCGTAAAAGCAACGGCAAATGGGGTCCAATTAAAAGCAAATCGGACATACACAGCATATGATGTTACCGGTGATGGAACGAAAGATAAAATCAGAATCAGAGCATCCAATCAAACCGACGATGAAGCATATTCGTCACTTACTGTATCGGTTAATGGAAAAACAGCTTACAGATTAAAAAATACACGTTTTTATAATGTTATAGCAAATATTTATACATTGAAAAACGGACAGCCGTTTTATATCTCTATGCACCAGCCGAGAATGGTGACGGACCTGTATGTGCATTATTAAAATACACAAACGGAAAGTTCAGAAAGGCCCTTGATTTCACTGAGATTATGGCAGGATACGGAAACCATGCATAGGCGAAGTTACCAACTTAAAAGGAAATAAGATTGTAATTACAGAGAGCATCGTTTCTTATTCTCTTGGTATCAATGCAATTAATTTCACCTACAAATATGTCAATGGAAAATTTGTTCCGACAAGCAGATATGGCTCCTATAAAGAAATATATTCCGCAGACGGAAGCAGCCGATATTTCACAGTAAACAGTGATCTTCCGACATATACCAGACCAGATGCTACTGCGGTGAACACGACACTGAAAACCGGATCATTAACAAAAATCATTAAATGCGCACTCATAAACGAAAAGATGTATATTCAGTTAGAATGCGATGGAGAAATCTACTGGATTAAAGCGCTGGAAAATCCACCAATTTCTGATAACGAAAGACAATTTATGGAAGTTAGATATGCAGGATGATATCATAAGAGGATGTCGGTTAATACCACATTTCGACATCCCCAGTAGTAATTGAAAGATGAAATTTATTTTTGGCCGCAAAATGAAGATAGTTTAACTTTAAAAAAATCCCTAAAATTAGTATACCTATGGATAATTGAAAGATACAGAATCTGCAAATCAAGTAGTAGTTCTATAGAACTATTTTACAAAAAAATCATAGGTTTAATTCCCAAAAACCACCAAGAGATTTTTCTTATCTCCTGGCAGCTTCTCTTCATTATATCATTAAATTATTGTACAACACTCATGCTTTCATCGATCCAGTTCTGAACCATCGCAACACTTACTTTGAGATAGTGGGCTATTTTTTCAGCTTTCATTCCATCCGCAGCCATGGACAAAGCAGTTTCTTTTGCCTGTGGCACCACGATTTCATAAAAATAGAATCCCAGATAGCCGATATTTTTCAACTTGATGATGACAATACTCCTGTATGAGAGATAAAGCCCAAAAGAAAAGCAGTTTGAACCGAGAGTAACTAACTCGATAATCAAGCTGCTTTTTTCATATCACGTTATTCAATTCATCAAGACTTCTGCAATTATCTCTGCTGCTATCTGGGAACCTTTTTCATTTGGATGGCACCCATCATCCGCATAAAGATTTACTTTATCTGAAAGTTCATAAAATTTCTTTCCAACATCTGCAATCAAAGTATGGTTTCTATCTGCTGCCAGGTGATAAGCTTCATACAGTTTCTGATACATCTCATCATAATCCATTCCAAAAGTTTCCAACTTCTTTCCTCCACGTTGATATGCCCAGGTCGCATAAAAAACTGGCTTTGCTCCATTCTCCCTGATCTTCTCACAGAGTTTTTCTGCATTTTCAAGGAAACTGGCTTTTGATGTAATTGGACCATTGCTCATTTCCTGTAAAATGACAAAATCCCATTTTTCATTTTGCAAAGCTTCCTGTGTACGCTTTCCCATCTTTGTTTTCGGATTTAACTGCTCTGCCAATCGTGCCCCTCCACGGGTATGTTGCACAATCTCTGCACCGGTCAACTCATCCAACATGTCCGGCATATGATTTGCCGTTGTAAAACTGTTTCCTAACATCAATATTCTCATCTTCTATATTCCTTTATTATGCGCATTTACTTCTATCGCATAAACCAATTCCGTATGTTCATCAAACAAAACCCACTCCACCAGATCAAAATCATCTGGATGTTCCTTCAAAAATCCAGCAACTGTATTTACTGCAATTCTTGCTGCAAGTCCAACCGGAAATGAATACACTCCTGTAGAAATTGACGGAAATGCGATTTTTCTGATTTTGTGTTCCAGTGCCAGCTGCATAGAAGATAAATAACAGCTTGCAAGTAATTCTTTTTCATTTTGATTCCCACCATTCCATATTGGTCCTACTGTATGGATAACATACTCACAAGGGAGCTTATATGCTTTTGTAATTTTTGCCTTCCCTGTCTCACATCCATGTAATGTTCTGCATTCTTCCAAAAGTTCTGGTCCTGCTGCTCTGTGAATTGCTCCATCCACACCTCCGCCACCAAGAAGTGAATTATTCGCAGCATTTACGATTGCCTGAACATCTGTAATTTTTGTAATGTCTCCTCTGATTGTTTTCAACAATTCCATAATTTCTTTACTCACACTTTCTGTATTCTTCCAAAATGTCATTTGCTCCATAGATATTCTGGGAGTGTTCCATATTGCTGTTGCACATATTCAAAGATTTCTTCTTTACTCACACTCTATTCAGTTCCTGTTTTCTCTTATGTCCTGTTCTCAATCATACCACATTTCCAACCTTCCTACTACTGCCCAAATCTTTTTGCAATTTGAACCTCTATTCCTGCAAGTATTATAAATTGCTTTATAGTTAGCTACCGAAATCGCCACATTTTTCTTAAAAATCATGCGAAGTTTCGTTAAGAAGTTCGTACGCAGGTTTTACGAAAACCATGACGAACATTTTACGAAAATCCGTTTAAAAAGTTACATGAATTTATAATGCAATATATGAAGTGGTGTATATAAGAAAAACCCTTGAAAATACTGGATTTTCAAGGGTTTTAAGACTCTTTTTAAAGTTCTGCAAAAACCAGATTACTGTGCCATCTGTTTTGCAACTTCTTCTGCAAAGTTCTCTTCTTTCTTTTCGATACCATCACCTGTCTCGTAACGTACGAAACCTTTAACAGTGATCTTAGCACCGTTTTCTTTAGCAACCTGCTCTACGTATTTAGCTACAGACTGTTTTCCGTCTTCAGCTTTAACGTATGTCTGGTCAAGAAGGCAGATTTCTTTAAGCTCTTTTTTGATACGACCTGTAATCATTCCTTCGATAACCTTAGCCGGTTTCTGGGATTCTTTCGGATCGTTCTGAATCTGAGCCATAAGGATTTCTTTCTCATGCTCAATGTATTCTGCGCTTACTTCGCTATCGCTTGTGTACTGTGGTTTCAGAGCTGCAATCTGCATTGCTACGTTCTTAGCCATTTCTTTAACAGCATCGTTAACTACGTCTGTTTCAACGTCTACAAGAACACCGATCTTACCGCCCATATGTGTGTAGGAAGCAACGAAACCGTTCTCTTCTGTAACCTGAGCAAATCTTCTGATGTTCATGTTCTCGCCGATAACTGCGATCTGAGCTGCAAGAGCTTCTTTAACAGTCTTAGTTGTATCAAGTGCCCATGCTTCTGCAAGGAAAGCATCGATATCTGCTGCTGTTGTGTTCATAGCCTGAGCTGCTACATCTGCAACGTAGTTCTGGAATTTTTCATTCTTAGCTACGAAGTCTGTCTCAGCGTTAACTTCTACAACAACTGCTTTCTTTCCGTCTTCGGAAACTAAGTTTTGCAAAGACCTTCTGCTGCTACACGGCTTGCTTTCTTCTGTGCTGTAGCAAGACCTTTTTCGCGAAGGAATTCTACTGCTTTATCCATATCACCTTCTGTAGCTGTAAGAGCTTTCTTACAATCCATCATTCCGGCGCCGGTCATTTCTCTTAATTCTTTTACCTGTGCTGCTGTGATAGCCATTTCATTTTCCTCCTGAATAATATTCGTAAATCGCCCGGAGGGGCTTTTCCTTTTTCAATGACAGGAAAGCCTGTCGGCTTTCCTGTACTGGTTCAAAAAATTATTCTTCTGTAGCTGCGAACTCTTCAGATTCAGCTTCGATTTCACCGCCTACATCTGCAGTACCCTGTTTTGCTTCGATAACAGCGTCTGCCATTTTGGAAACGATTAATTTTACTGCACGGATTGCATCATCGTTACCCGGAATTACATAATCCAGTTCTTCCGGATCGCAGTTTGTATCGCAGATACCGATAAGCGGGATTCCTAATGTATGAGCTTCCTGTACGCAGATTCTTTCTTTCTTAGGATCTACGATGAAGATTGCATCCGGAAGTCTCTTCATTTCTTTGATACCGCCGATGTTTTTCTGTAATTTTGCAAGTTCTTTTTTCAGCTCAATAACTTCTTTCTTAGGAAGAACGTCAAATGTTCCATCAGCTTCCATAGCTTCGATTTCTTTCAGTCTTGCAATACGGCTCTGGATAGTTTTGAAATTTGTAAGCATACCACCTAACCATCTCTCGTTTACATAGAACTGTCCGCAACGCTCTGCTTCTGTTTTGATAGCATCCTGAGCCTGTTTCTTTGTTCCTACGAATAAGATGCTTCCACCGTCTGCTACGATATCAGCGATTGCATTGTAAGCATCGTCAACCATACCTACAGACTGCTGTAAGTCGATGATGTAGATACCGTTTCTCTCTGTGTAGATGTATGGAGCCATTTTAGGGTTCCATCTTCTTGTCTGATGTCCGAAATGTACGCCTGCTTCTAAAAGCTGTTTCATTGAAATAACGCTCATGTTTGTTCTCCTTTTTGGTTAATTTCTTCCGCCCGGTTCTTTTTCCTGGGGACCCAGCCTCACACCGCAGGCACCATCCGCGGGAATCTCCGAACGTGTATATTTTTGCACGCGCAATAGATGCGCATGACTCGCAACTTCTGTAGTATAGCATACAAAAACCCTCCATGTAAAGAGGTTTTTTGCAAATTTTTTATTATTTTTACAGTTTCTTCCAGGTTCTGATCTGCTTCTGACAAACTCAGTTTCCTGCACTTTACCGACACATGTTATAATGTCCATTATATCAGCGGACAATCAACCATGTATTCTTACAATTTTACTTATTTTGTGACAACACTTTCTTTTAATCTCTTTTCTTCTTCTGCAGTCAACTGTCGGCATTCGCCTTTTTTGAGATCATCCGGCAATGTCAATACTCCCATGGAAATTCGTTTCAGATAGACGACTTTCTTTCCTACTGCTTCTGTCATTCGCTTGACTGATGGAATTTCCCCTCTTTGATCGTAAGCTGAATTTCTGATGACCATCCTGACGGGTACTGTTCCAGTTCTGTCTCTTCAACTTTTCTTGTACTGAGGATCTCCAGTTTTGCCGGCATTGTGGGATTTTTTTCTCCGATTTCCAGACCATCTGCGAAGTGCTGCACATCCTCTTTGGTCATACATCCGTCTGTAACCGCATAATAGGTCTTGTCCACATGTTTCTTTGGAGAAAGCAATTCATGCGCCAGTGCTCCGTCGTCTGTGATCAGAAGCAGTCCTTCCGTATCTTTGTCCAGTCTTCCCACCGGAAACAGGCCTTTTCTGTCTGATGCTACAAGTTCCATCACTGTTTTGTCCCGCTTATCTTCTGTGGCACTAACATACCCTGCCGGTTTGTGCAGAAGATAATAGACAAATTCCGGTGCCTGGGAAATTCTGTTTCCGTCCAGAACTACTTCATCCTCTTCACTGACCTTGATCTCCGATTTCTTTGCAGGCACACCGTTGACCTGGACTTTTCCTTTTTGAATAAATTTTTTTACCTCACTTCTGGTTCCTGCTCCTGCATCTGCCAGGAACTTGTCCAGACGAACTGCTTTCTTCATTCTTCTTCCTCGCCAGTTTCTACTATTTTCTTTATAAATTCCGGCTCTTTCGCTTTCAGTACAGCAAACTCTATTCCGTTTAGCGATTCTCCGGCAGACTCTGTAATGTTCAGAGCCACTTTCACACTCACACCCGCCTCCGTTTCCAGCCATGCCGGACACTCCAATTCACGGATCAGGCTCTGGGCTAATTCTTCTTTCTGTTCAGGATCTGTGACATCCATTTCTTCTGCATTATATGTCACTGAATAATCGTACTGTTTCAGATTTTCTTTTTCCATAACAAAAGCATAACCTTTTTCTTTCAGGAAAACAAGTGTCCGCTTAAATGTCGGGAAAATATATCTTCCTACTTCTGCATAAGATTCCGGTGCAATATGCTCATCCATATCTGCATAGGAAGTAGCGTAAAGCTCCATCTGTCCACACGGGATTCCTATAAGTTCCTGCGGTGAGGCTTCTGCTATATCCTGTTTCAGCAGATCTAGCAGCTTCTGACTGTCAGATTTTTCCAGTGTTACAGAGTACTGATCATCTAATTCATTTAAAGGATCTACTGTTATAAAAGACACTTTCTGTCTGTATTTTTCCAGAATATCATATTTATTATCTTTTAATGTTCCCTGCTCATAGCATGCTTCCAGCAGTCTGCCAAGCTGCTCCGCTGTCACTATATATTGTCTGGTAATATCGAAACCGCTCTTCTTTTTAAACTGAACTCCTATTTCTGTTCCGCTGCACTCCTTACTGTTCTGATAAGACGCAATTTCTTTTAACACTTCATAGATTTTATCTGACATTCCCGCATCTGTCCATCTGCCATAATTTCCGCCCATAAAATAAAAGAGTCTGTCCAGTTTATATGAACCAGAACTCACTTCCATCTGCGGTTCATTCACACTCTCAGTTCCTATCCACTCCAGATTCAGACTGATTCCCTCAGTTTTTGCCATTGTCGGAATTCTTGTATCATATCCGATGGCATCTGTGTGTAATATCCAGGCACTGACAGCTACACATATTCCCAAAAGCAGAAGCTGCAGCTTATGTGCTGCCATTTTACGGAAATCCATTGCAAAAATAACCTGCAAAATTCCATAAAATACAACTGTCCCCAGCACAAGCCCGAATATCCACCAGCCAGTCCTGTTCTCTTCCGGTCCGATCAGCGCAAACATCGTTCCAATTGCCAGAGCAGCAGGGATTACGACCATAAACAAAAGGATTGGTTCCAGAAATCCGTAAACAAAAGATTTTCCTGTTTTCTCAGCTGGACGCTTTGTATATGCCAGATATGCACATACTGCCAGAACAATCAGAAGCAGTATCCCGCCCACTATAATGATCCAGAAATTCTTTTGTCCTGAATAAGTCCGCAATGCCACGGAAATAGATACAGGTGAAAGAAAAACAGATATCTTTTCTGCCATTCCCTCTTTAAGTCCCATATTCGTTCTGAAATACATCATTTCCAGCACCCATAAAAGAATGCCCAGTACCGGTCCGTAAAGGTAAACACAGCATAATGACAGAATACCTGCCAGAATATTTCCCGCAATTGCCAGTGCCAACACTGCTCCGAAATACAGCAGCAGATACATAAGCAAATGTTCCAGAAACATTTTCCCCGCTGCCGTGATCAGATGACTACCATATCCTTTGCTGACTGCGATCGCCATTGTGATCAGTTCCATGATCACATATGGAACCAGATACAGCACCAGACCTCTGATTGCTTTTTCCCAAAAGAACCTGCTTCTTGTTACCGGAAGACTGTGATAAAAATCAATCTTATCTCTGGAAAAAAGATACCAGAATTCATTCAGGGCATTTACAACGGCCGCAAGCATTGTAACCAAAAAGCCTGGAACTATCAGATAGGAACAGATCATGGCAAAAGTCATCCTGTGGATTTCATCCGTCTGATTTCCGATCAGCATCAGTTCTGCTACCGGAAATGCAACCATAAACCCCAGTAACAACAGCACCAGAATCCAGGTACTGCCTTTTAAGCTGCTTCTTAATGATCTACCAGAAAATGTTTTTGACTTCATAGCCTGCCACCTCCGTTTCGCTGATAAATATCTCCTCCAGTGTCAATGGAATCACTTCGCAGAATATTGGATTCTGTGTCTGTACTTTCTGAAGTATTTCTTCTCTGGTCCCTCTTGCAGTAAGTATCAGAAGTGATCCCTGATGTTCTTTCTTTAAAACGTCCAATTCTTTCAAAAGTGCTTCTTCTTTTGTCTGATCCGGCAGTACACACTGGATCTTATGGATATGGAATTTCATGTCTTCCAGTTCTCTGGATAAAAGAATTCCTCCTTTGTGCAGGAATCCTACATGGTCACACACGTCCTCCAGTTCTCTCATATTATGAGATGCGATCACCGGGGTAAAATCCCGATTCATGATTTCAGACACAAACAGACTCTTTACTGCCTGACGCATGACCGGATCAAGTCCATCGAACGTTTCATCGCATAACAGATATTTTGTCCCTGCACTGATTCCCATAATGACCAGAAGCTGTTTCTTCATTCCCTTGCTGTAGGAACTGATCCTGCGTTTCTCATCCAGATGAAACTGGTCCATTAATTTACTGTAACGGTCAGTCATAAAGTCCGGATAATATTCTCTGTAGAAATCTTTCAGATCTGCTGCCGTATATCCCTGTGGAAAATATCCACCGTCTGAAATGTAAAATATCTGCTGTTTTATCTTTTCATTCTCATAGACCGGTTCCTGATCTACCAGGATTTCTCCTTCGTCCGGCTTTATCACTCCGGCAGCCATTCGAAGCAGCGTGCTCTTTCCTGCACCGTTGGTCCCTACCAGTCCGAAAATCTGGCGTTCACCGATTTCCATTAATACATGGTCAATGGCATGGATCTCTCCGAAAGCTTTACTGCAGTTTCTGATCTCTATCATGATTCGTCCTCCTTTTCAAAGATTTCCGCAAGCATTTTCTCCAGTTCCTCTCTGTTGAATCCTGTGTTTCTGCCTTTCTGTATCAGTGCTGTGAATTCTTTTCGGTAGCTCTCTCTGTTTATCTTCTGTACCTGAGAGCTGTCTGCTACGAAATTTCCTCTGCCTTTTACAGGATAGATCAGTCCCAGTTTCTCCAGCTCCATATATGCACGCTGGATCGTGTTGGGATTGACGGACAGTTCTGTGGCAAGCTGCCTTACTGACGGCATCTGCGATCCCGGCGGCAGGACACCGTTCAGGATTAGAATCTGAAATTTATCTGTAACCTGTTCATAGATTGGACGCCTGTCCTGATAATCCAAAACAATCACTGGTGATTCCTCCTTTCTGTTACGTGTTTCATGATGTGTTGTTTTATTTTATGTGTGTATTTAGTGTATTAGTTGTATTGATACATTCATAATACAGAATACTGTTGTATCTGTCAAGTACTTAATAGCTAAATACTTATTTGTCAAACAGATATTCTCTGTTTAATTCAGTAAAAGGTTATTTCCGAATCCTAATCAAACTGTTAGGTTTTACTCTTTCCAGTACATCTAAATTTCCGTATACTGATTATTTTCTTTTTGCCTTAACATAATCTTTTTTCTAATAACAAAGACACCTGCATGTGTACTGTCATTCCACAATTGCAGATGTCTTTATCTTGTCTCTATTTTTATATCATTCTTTTCTTTTTTC
>ENA-OQCP01001058-OQCP01001058.1-human-gut-metagenome-genome-assembly--contig:-NODE-1058-length-11090-cov-1.888899_pt1 | contig 11090 bp, 10 predicted proteins | sample MGYA00242760_ERZ504583 | MGnify/ENA primary metagenome ERZ504583 (study PRJEB26092, sample SAMD00036308) | human gut metagenome | host: Homo sapiens | study: EMG produced TPA metagenomics assembly of...
TATTAACTTTATGTGCTCTTTGTATGTTTGCTGTAAGTGCACTTTTCGCTGGCTGTGGACAAGATAGTTCTGATAAAGCAGCTTCTAGCGGAGAAAAAGTATTACGTGTAGGTACTAATGCTGACTTTGCTCCATTTGAATTCCAAGACGAAAATGGTAGCACAGAATATCAAGGTTTTGATATGGATTTAATCAGAGCTGTAGCTAAAGAAATGGGTTATACAGCTGAAATTCAAAATGTTAACTTCGATGGCTTAATTCCTGCTATGGAATCTGGCAATATTGATATAATTGCTTCTGGTATGACTATTAATGAAGAACGTAAAAATCAGGTAGAATTCTCTGATCCTTACTATACTTCTGGTCTTACTATCGTTGTTCCTAAAGATAACACTGATATCAATGGTTTTGCTGACTTAAAAGGCAAAAAAATAGCTGTACAGATCGGTACAACTAGCATGGAAGAAGCACAGAAAATCGAAGGTGCTGAAGTAAAAGCTTTAAATAGTTCTGCTGATACATTTATGGAATTAAAAGCAGGTAACGTTGATGCAGTTATTAATGACCTTCCTGTAAATGATTATTATATTGTAAAAACTAAAGCTACTGATGTAAAACGTTAGATGATAAACTTACATCTGAAGAATATGGTTTTGCAATGAAAAAAGGTAATACAGAATTAAAACAAAAAGTAGATGCAGCTTTAAAAACACTTAAAGAAAATGGTGAATATGACAAAATCTATGAAAAATGGTTTGGTACAAAACCTGCTAAATAATAGATTTTGTATTTAACATAGTAACCTAGAAGACACTGTCTGATGGTCAGTGTCCTTTTTCTATAATAGAAGAAAGTGAGGAGGTTTTATTTTGGATTTTAGATTTGATATTATTATCAATGCTTTTCCATTACTTATTGAAGGTGCTATTTTCACAATTCAAATTACAGCACTAAGTGTTGCAATCGGTATTATTATTGGTTTATTTGTTGGTGTTGCTCGCATTAGTAAAATTAGAATAATTAAATGGTTAGCAGCTATCTATGTTGACTTTTTACGTGGAACACCTTTATTAGTACAGATTTTCTTGATATATTTTGCACTACCTGTATTAACAGGCATAAAAATGAACCCATTTGTAGCAGCTATTGCTGCTTGTAGTATCAATAGTGGTGCATATGTAGCGGAAATTTTTTAGAGCAGGTATACATCTATAGATAATGGTCAGATGGAAGCAGGTCGCTCTTTAGGTTTATCTTGGTTCCAGACAATGAGATATATAATTATTCCTCAGGCTTTTAAACGTGTAATACCACCACTAGGAAATGAATTTATCGCTTTATTGAAAGATTCATCATTAGTGTCTGTTATTGGCTTTGAAGAATTAACTCGTCGTGGTCAATTAGTTATTGCTAGAACATATGCTTCTTTAGAAATTTGGGTTTGTGTTGCTTTAATTTATTTAATAATGACATTATCTATTTCTCGTTTTGTAGCATATTTAGAGCGGAGGTATCAAATTGATGATAGAAATTAAAAATCTGCATAAGTCTTTTGGTCATGTAGAAGTATTAAAAGGCGTAGATGTTTCCATTGAAGAAAAAGAAGTGGTAGTTATAATTGGGCCAAGTGGTTCTGGTAAATCTACACTACTTCGTTGCATGAATTATTTAGAAGAGCCTACAAGTGGAGATATCACTGTAGATAATATGAAACTTGATAAACATGCGGATATCAATAAAATTCGTGAAAATATCGGTATGGTATTCCAACGTTTTAATTTATTTCCACATATGACAGTATTAGAAAATATTGTACTTGCACCAACAAAAGTGTTGAAATTTTCACGTGATGAAGCAATCTCAACAGCTATGGATTTATTACAAAGAGTTGGTTTAAAAGAAAAAGCTAATTCTTATCCAAGTCAGTTATCTGGTGGGCAACAACAACGTGTGGCTATTGCTAGAGCTCTTGCAATGAAACCAAAAGTTATGCTCTTTGACGAACCAACATCAGCTCTTGACCCAGAAATGGTAACAGAAGTATTAGATGTTATGAAAAGCTTAGCTAATCAAGGTATGACAATGGTTGTAGTTACTCATGAAATGGGATTTGCTCGTGAAGTTGGGGATCGTGTATTATTCGTAGATGAAGGTCGTATCATTGAAGAAGGTACACCAAAAGAAATTTTTGAAAATCCTAAACAAGAACGTACAAAATTATTTTTATCTAAAATTCTTTAAAATTAAAATCAAATATTCTAGTTTAAATCGCATTTTAAGCTAGAATATTTGATTGACGCTCATCTGGTAGTATGCTATAATTTATTATTACCGGACGTGCGATTATTTGTCGTAAAAAAACTAAATAAAAATTAGTTTGAGATGAGTAACGTTCAAAATTTTTAACATAAAAAGCGAGAGTTCTTTTGATGTTATTTTAAAGAAAATAAAGCTTTATGTTAAGTTTTAGGTAAGCAAATAGCAAGCCTATAAAGTTAGTTGTTCTTTAAAAACACAAAATGTAGGACTTCATATTTTAGAAGCTACAAAGGAGTTTTGGCAGTTCCTTTAAGAGGATATACTTCTTAAAAATCTTCTATTGGCAATTATAACTGTTAAGTATTTAAGTATTGTAGTTATCATTGTTGAGTGAAGAATGTCAATATATTTGATTACGTTATAGAAAATATTTTTCTATAGCTTTATATATTTTGGAGTGAATGAGGTGTACAAAGGAATATCTTTGTCAATTACAAAGCAAGGTCTTTAAAGAGAAAAAGTGCCTTGCCTTTTTAACGTTTAATGTATGTTGATAGTGAAAACATATCAAAGCGTATAGACAAAAGATAAGAAAACACTTTATTCATATGTTTAATATTTAGTTTCAATTCGGTTTGAGGGGTGAAGATTTTAATGTTCAATCCTGTCTCAGTTGGTAAACGGACCAGGTATAGCTATGCCAAAATCAAAGAGGTTATGGATATGCCTCATCTTCTGGATATCCAGAGAAATTCTTATGATTGGTTTATGAAGGAAGGATTACAGGAGATTTTCCATGATATCTCTCCAATTCAGGGATTTACAGGAAATCTTGTGTTATCGTTTGAAGGTTTTTCTTTAGGAAAACCTAAATATGATATTGATGAATGTAAAGAACGCGATGCTACGTATTCTGCTCCTTTACGTGTCAATGTACGCCTGGTTAATAATGATACTGGCGAAGTAAAGGAACAGGAAGTTTTCATGGGTGATTTCCCACTCATGACAGAAACAGGTACATTTATCATCAATGGTGCGGAACGTGTTATCGTAAGTCAGCTCGTTCGTTCTCCTGGTGCTTATTACGGTGAAAATATTGATCTACTGGTAAAAGATTATATAATGCCACAGTTATTCCAAACCGTGGTGCATGGATAGAGTTTGAAACAGATTTAAATGATGTAATTTCTGTTCGTCTTGACCGCAATCGTAAATTACCAGCTACAGTATTAATCCGTGCATTAGGTTATGGTACAAATGATGCTATTATGTCTTTATTTGATAATGATGAACGCATTAGAAACACTATAGACCGTGATAATACAGTAACAAAAGAAGAAGCATTAGTAGAAATCTACAAAAGACAGCGTCCAGGCGACCCACCTACTGTAGATAATGCTAAACAACTTTTAGAACAGCTTTTATTTGATCCTAAACGTTATGATTTAGCAACTGTAGGTCGTTTATAAATTAACTAAAAAATTAGGCTGGAAACGTCGTCTTTTAGGCAAACAATTAGCTGAGCATTAGTAGATAAAGAAACTGGTGAAGTTTTAGTTCCTGCTGATGTTACAATTGAAGCATCTATGGTTGAAGATATTACTATCGAACAAGAAAATAATATCTTCGGTGAAGATGAACATGCAATTGTTTATATTAAAGATAAAAACAATAATAGAATTAAGATGATTTGTTCTCGTACTTTACCATACAATCATCGTACAATTACTATTAACGATATTATTGCATCTATTAGTTATTTATTAAACTTAATGGATGGACATGGACATAAAGATGATATCGACCATTTAGGAAATCGTCGTATCCGTTCTGTTGGTGAATTGTTACAAAATCAATTCCGTATCGGTTTATCCCGTATGGAACGTGTAATCAGAGAACGTATGAATACACAAGATAATGATGTAATTACACCACAAGCTCTTGTAAATATTCGTCCTGTTGTGGCAGCAATCAAAGAATTCTTTGGTTCTAGCCAGTTGTCTCAGTTCATGGACCAGAACAACCCACTTAGTGAACTTACACATAAACGTCGTTTATCTGCACTTGGTCCTGGTGGTCTTAGCCGTGAACGTGCAGGGTTCGAAGTTCGTGACGTACACAACTCTCACTATGGTCGTATGTGTCCTATCGAAACTCCAGAAGGTCCAAACATCGGTCTTATCGGGTCCCTTGCAACATATGCTCGTATTAATGAATTTGGCTTTATGGAAACACCTTATCGTAAAGTCGATAAAGTTAATAAACAAGTAACAACAGATGTTCGTTACTTAACAGCTGATGAAGAAGATGATTTAGTAATTGCACAAGCCAATGAACCATTAGATGAAAATAACTGGTTCAAAGCTCAGCGTGTAACAGCACGTGTTCATGAAGAAACAATGCTTGTTGATGCAGATAGTGTAGATTACATGGACGTATCACCAAAACAGATTGTATCCATTGCGACAGCATGATTCCATTCTTAGAAAACGACGATGCTAACCGTGCCTTAATGGGTGCGAACATGCAACGTCAGGCTGTACCTCTTTTCAGAACACAGGCACCACTTGTTGGTACTGGTATGGAATATAAAGCAGCTTGCGACTCTGGTGTTATGGTACTTGCAAAACGCGCAGGTGAAGTTGTTAGAGTAACAGCAGATTTCATTGAAGTTCGTGCAGACGAAACTGGTGAAATCGACCATTATAAATTACAAAAATATTTACGTTCCAACCAAGGTACATGTATGAACCAAGTGCCAATCGTGTACAAAGGTGATCATGTAGAAGCAAAAGAACCTATCGCTGATGGTCCAGCAACTGACCATGGTGAATTAGCTCTTGGTTACAACGTTATCGTAGCATATATGCCTTGGGAAGGTTATAACTACGAAGATGCGATTTTATTAAGTGAAAAACTTGTAAAAGAAGATATTTACACATCTATCCATATTGAAGAATATGAATGCGATGCTCGTGATACAAAACTTGGACCAGAAGAAATCACACAAGATATTCCAAACGTAGCAGAAGATGCTCTTCGCGACCTTGATGCTGATGGTATTATCCGTATCGGTGCAGAAGTTCGTGCAGGTGATATCTTAGTTGGTAAAGTCACTCCAAAAGGAGAAACAGAACTTACAGCAGAAGAAAGATTATTACGCGCTATCTTTGGTGAAAAAGCTCGTGAAGTTCGTGATACTTCCCTTCGCGTTCCACATGGTGAAGCTGGTCGAATTGTTGATGTTAAAATCTTCAACCGTGCTAATAATGATGAATTACCACCTGGTGTAAATCAGTTAGTACGTGTATATATTGCTCAAAAACGTAAAATCTCTGTCGGCGATAAAATGGCTGGTCGTCATGGTAACAAAGGGGTTGTATCCCGCGTTATGCGTGAAGAAGATATGCCATTCTTACCAGATGGTACTCCAGTAAATATCGTGCTTAACCCATTAGGCGTGCCTTCACGTATGAACATCGGACAGGTACTTGAAACACATCTTGGTATGGCTGTTCGCGAACTTGGTATGCAGATTAAAGCAGGAGATCCAACAGTAGAATCTCGTTTACGTGCAATTGGTTATGATTTGATAAAATGGTATGCCAAAACCAGACGTTGCTGGTATTCACATTGCAACTCCAAGTATTCGATTGGTGCAAAAGGTAACGAAGTTATTTGAAACACTCAAAGCTTCTGGTTTCTTCTGATAATGGTAAGACTATTTTATATGATGGCCGTACAGGTGAACCATTTGAAAATCCTGTTACAGTAGGTTGCGTGTACATGCTTAAACTTCATCACCTTGTTGATGATAAAATCCATGCTCGTTCAACTGGTCCATACTCTCTCGTACTCAACAGCCACTTGGTGGTAAAGCACAATTTGGTGGTCAGCGTTTCGGGGAAATGGAAGTTTGGGCTCTCGAAGCATATGGTGCAGCTTATACACTTCAAGAAATTTTAACAGTAAAATCTGACGATGTTGTTGGACGTGTTAAAACATATGAAGCTATTGTAAAAGGTGAAAACATTCCTGAACCAGGTGTTCCAGAATCCTTCAAAGTTCTCATTAAAGAGTTACAAAGTATTGGTCTTGATATCAAAGTTCTTTCCGAAGATGCACAGGAAATTATGATTAATGATATTGAAGATGATATCAATGAAACTGCAAGAGAACTTGATATGGATGCAACAGCAACAAAAGAATCTTATGGTCAAGCAGTAACAACAGATGTTTCTGAAGAAAATGTAGTAGAAGATGATTATACTACTGAAGAACCAACAGATGATATTATTGCTGATCTTGGTACAGATAATTTTGACGAATAATATAATGGTTTAATTTAATCGATTTAAGAGCATTTATTAATTATAAATGCTCTTAATCAATAAATTGAAATAGTGATATAGTAATGTAGGTAACTTTTATTTGTTTAATAAGTTTTTAACAGATGCAAGGCTGAATTTTAAAGAAAGGGAGTGACAGCCCCTTGTTAGATGTAAATAATTTTGATTCTATGCGCATAGGACTAGCTTCTCCAGAAAAGATTCGTGAATGGTCTTATGGCGAAGTAAAAAACCAGAAACTATCAATTATCGTACTTTAAAACCTGAACGTGATGGTTTGTTCTGTGAAAGAATTTTTGGTCCTACACGTGACTGGGAATGTCATTGCGGTAAATACAAACGCATTCGTTATAAAGGTATTGTCTGTGACCGTTGTGGCGTAGAAGTAACTCGTGCAAAAGTACGTCGTGAACGTATGGGTCATATAGAGCTCGCTGCACCAGTATCTCACATTTGGTACTTTAAAGGTATTCCAAGTCGTATGGGTCTTATCTTAGATGTATCACCTCGTTCTTTAGAGAAAGTATTATACTTTGCTTCTTATATAGTATTAGATCCAGGCGATACACCTCTTATTAAAAAGCAACTTTTATCCGAAAATGAATACCGTGAGTATTATGATAAATATGGCTCTAGCTTCAAAGTAGGCATGGGTGCTGAAGCGGTAAAACAGCTTTTAGAAGAATTAGATTTAGATAAAATGAATAAAGAATTACGTGAAGAACTTCGTACTTCTAGCGGTCAGCGTAAAGTTCGTGCTATTCGTCGCTTAGAAGTAGTAGAAGCTTTCCGTAAATCTGGCAATAAACCATCTTGGATGATTCTTGATGTAGTACCAGTTATTCCACCAGAATTACGTCCAATGGTTCAATTAGATGGTGGTCGTTTTGCTACATCTGACTTAAATGATTTATATCGTCGTGTTATCAACCGTAATAATCGTTTAAAAACGTTTATTAGACTTAGGTGCACCAGATATTATCGTGCGCAATGAAAAACGTATGCTTCAAGAAGCAGTTGACGCACTTATCGATAATGGTCGCCGTGGTCGTGCTGTAACAGGCCCTGGTAACCGTCCACTTAAATCTTTAAGTGATATGCTCAAAGGTAAACAAGGTCGTTTCCGTCAGAACTTATTAGGTAAACGTGTTGACTACTCTGGTCGTTCCGTTATCGTTGTAGGTCCTGAACTTAAACTTCATCAATGTGGTTTACCAAAGAAATGGCTCTTGAATTATTCAAACCATTTGTAATGAAAAACTTGTAAATCTGGACTTGCACACAATATTAAATCTGCAAAACGCATGGTTGAACGTATTCGTCCAGAAGTTTGGGATGTATTAGAAGAAGTTATTAAAGAACATCCAGTTCTTTTAAACCGTGCCCCTACGCTTCACCGTCTTGGTATTCAGGCTTTTGAACCTGTACTCACAGAAGGTCGTGCACTTAAATTACATCCACTTGCTTGTACAGCTTACAATGCTGACTTCGATGGTGACCAGATGGCTATTCACCTTCCACTTTCAGCAGAAGCTCAAGCAGAAGCTCGTATTTTAATGCTTGCTGCTAACCACATCTTAGCACCAAAAGATGGTGGCCCAATTATCACTCCATCTCAGGATATGGTACTTGGTTCTTACTATTTAACAATCCTTCGTCCAAATGCTCAAGGAGAAGGAAAAGTATTTACTGGTATAAATGAAGCTATTTTAGCTCATCAACATAAAAATCTTCAATTACAAGCATTAATTCAGGTTCGTATGGAAGGATATGGCCTTGTAAAAACAACTCTTGGTCGTATGATTTTCAATGAAATTCTTCCTCCTGAAATTCGCGATTTCTATCAAGTAACAAAAGTTTCCTTAGAAGCTGATACACCAGAAGCTCGTGAAGCTTTAATTAAAGGCTTAAAAGGTAAAAAGATGGCTGAACCAATCGTTAATAGCGAAGGTAAAGAAATCGTTCCAGCTGATACAGCTGTTGATGCTGGTTATATTAAAAACTTACTTGCTAGTGATGCTAAAGAAGCTATTGTTCATGGTGGTAACTCTGGACAATGGTATCTCGGTTACAAAACAGGTAAAAAAGAACTTGGTAAATTAGTTGCTAGATGCTTTGAAACATTTGGTGGTTCTAAAACTGCTGAAGTAATTGATAATGTTAAAACTTAGGTTACCATTATGCTTGTCTTGCTGGTATGACAGTTGCTATCTCCGATATCATCGTTCCACCAGAAAAGAAAGAAATTTGGCAGCTACAGAAAAAGTTGTTAACCGTGTTGAACGTGACTATAATCGTGGTCTTATCACTGAAGACGAACGTTATAAGAAAGTTGTAAAACTTTGGAGCGATGCTACAGATGACGTTGCTGATGCGATGATGGCTAACATGGATACATTCAATAATATCTTCATGATGCTGACTCCGGTGCCCGCGGTAACAGACAGCAGATGCGTCAGCTCGCTGGTATGCGTGGTCTTATGGCTGATCCATCTGGTAAAATCATCGACTTACCAATCAAAGCAAACTTCCGTGAAGGTTTAACAGTGTCTGATTACTTTATTTCTTCTCATGGTGCTCGTAAAGGTCTTGCCGATACAGCACTTAGAACAGCTGACTCTGGTTACCTCACTCGTCGTCTTGTTGACGTTGCTCAAGACGTTATCGTTCGTGAAGATGACTGTGACGTTGTAGGTATTAACCTTGTACGTGAACGTGCAAAACTCGCTGCATCTTCTAGCGCTGCAATCAAAGAACTTGGCGATAGCTTAAAAGGCCGTGTGCTTGCAAATGATATCGTTAGTCCAAAAACAGGCGAAGTTCTTTATGCTGCAGATACTACACTTGATGAAGAAGCTCTCAATACTATTGGTGAACATAATGTTAGCGAAATCGTACTCAAAGGTTCCGCTATTTATGAAGGACTTAATTCCATGTCCACTGAAACAATAGCTCTTGGTGCTCCTGAAGAAAATGTACGTAAATCCATTAAACATGCTATGATGCATGAAATGCTTGGTAAAAATACAACTGATGCTGTTTATGATAGCACAGGCGCAGAAATCATTCCTGCAAATACACCACTTACAGAAGAATATATCGAAGCTGTATTAAATAGCGATGCGAAAGAAGTTAAAGTTCGCAATAATAACATTCGTGGTATTGAAGTTGAAGCTATTAAAGAAGGTAACGGTATTATCGAATCTCTTGAAGATCGTATCGTAGGACGTGTATTAGCTGAAGATATCATTGATCCTGCTACTGGTGAAAAAATCGCTTCTCTTAACGAAACTGTTACACCAGCTCTTGCTAAAGCAATTTGTAAAGTACGTGAAAAAGTTTCTATTCGTAGCGTACTCACATGTAAATCTCAGCTTGGTGTATGTATTAAATGTTATGGTCAAGACCTTGCTACAGCTAATCAGGTTGAAGTTGGTGAAGCAGTTGGTATCATCGCTGCTCAATCTATCGGTGAACCTGGTACACAGCTTACAATGCGTACATTCCACTCCGGTGGGGTTGCCAGTGACGAAGATATCACACAGGGTCTTCCACGTGTTGAAGAATTGTTCGAAGCAAGAAAACCAAAACATCATGCTATCATTGCTGAAATCGAAGGTACTGTTCTCATTTCCGAAGATAAAGAAATGCGCATAGTTACTATTACACCAGATGAAGGCGAATCTAGAGAATATTTAATTCCTTATGGTTCTCGTCTCATTGTTAAAATGGTGCAAGAATTAAACCTGGTGATAAAATCACTGAAGGTTCTATTAATCCACATGATATCTTACGTATTTGTGGTTTACGTGAAACTCAACGTTACCTCGTATACGAAGTACAAAAAGTATATAAATCTCAGGGTGTTGGTATCAACGATAAACATATCGAAGTTATGGTTCGTCAGATGCTTCATAAAGTTAAAATTGAAGATTCTGGTGACACTGATTTCCTCCCTGGTGAGTATATTGATATTAATAGCTTTGAATCTGCAAATGCTAAAGCTATTGAAGAAGGCGGTATTCCAGCCGTTGCTCGTCCAATCCTCTTAGGTATTACAAAAGCTTCCTTGGCAACAGATTCCTTCTTATCTGCAGCATCATTCCAAGAAACTACTCGTGTTCTTACTGATGCAGCTATCAAAGGTAAGGTTGATCCACTTATCGGTCTTAAGGAAAATGTTATTATCGGTAAATTAATTCCTGCTGGTACTGGTATGAGTAGATATAGAAATATCAATGTAGTAGATTTAGATGCTGCTGAACATGAAGCACAAGAAGAAACTACAGTTACTGAATAAGATTAATAAAAAGCAAGATACTTTGAACTGCACCCCAAAAGTTGGACACAAAACAACTTTGAGGTGCAGTTTTTTTATGACTAAATACTCAAATGAATTTAAAGTTAAAGCAATTAAAATGGTTTTAAAAGGAAATTCTATTTCTCATGTAGCTAAAATTCTAAACATGCCAGATATAGCTC
>ENA-OQCP01001059-OQCP01001059.1-human-gut-metagenome-genome-assembly--contig:-NODE-1059-length-11090-cov-1.142662_pt1 | contig 11090 bp, 18 predicted proteins | sample MGYA00242760_ERZ504583 | MGnify/ENA primary metagenome ERZ504583 (study PRJEB26092, sample SAMD00036308) | human gut metagenome | host: Homo sapiens | study: EMG produced TPA metagenomics assembly of...
CTAATAAACCATAAACTTTATTAATATTTTCTACTGTTAAATGTCTATCATACGCTAAACATTGTTCTAAAATACTTAAAGCATCCCTCATTCCCCCATCAGCCAACTTAGAAATAATTTCAAGAGATTCTTCATCATATTCTACATTTTCTTCTTTTAATACATATTCCAAACGACTAATAATATCATGTTCATCCACACGTTTGAAATCAAATCTTTGACAACGTGAAATAATAGTTGGCAAAATTTTATGTGGTTCTGTTGTTGCTAGAATAAATACGATATGTGCTGGTGGTTCTTCTAATGTTTTTAATAAAGCATTGAATGCTTCAGGTGTCATCATATGAACTTCATCAATAATATAAACTTTATATTTAGCATTAATAGGGGCGTATTTGACTTTATCTATCAAATCTCTAACTTCATTGACTCCATTATTACTTGCCGCATCAATTTCAATAACATCAGGATGATCTCCTTGAGTAATTGCTTTACAGTTAGGACATTCATTACATGGAGATGATCACCTGTACAGTTAATAGCTTTAGCTAATATTTTAGCAATCGTTGTTTTCCCTGTTCCACGTGGTCCAGCAAATAAATAAGCATGCGCTATTCTATTTTCTTTAATTGCATTTTTTAATGTAATTGTAACATGACTTTGTCCAGCGACATCTTCAAATGTTTGCGGACGATAAGTACGATACAAGGCTTTATATGACATATTCTCAACTCCTATCTCCTACATTATACACGAAAAAGATATGAGTAATCATATCTTTTGACGTTTCTTTTTAAAATAGTCTTTTATTAACTTTGAACATTTATCTTTTAAAATATCTGATTGAATCATGGGAATATAATTAAGTTTAGGATCCGGTAAATGAATCAATTTATCTAAAGACATCCATCTTGTATCACTTGCACCATAAACAACTCTTTGAATATGACTTTGAATAATAGCTCCCGAACACATTAAACAAGGTTCTAAGTTGTATAAAGTGTACATTCATCTAAGCGCCATCTTCCTATTTTTTTACAAGCTTCTTCAATAGCTAACATTTCTGCATGACCATAAGTTTGATTTAAATACTCTCTTTGATTATATGCACGGGCAATAATTTGATCATCTTTTACAATGATACATCCATTGTACATCATCATGTTTTAATGCTTTTAAAGCTTCTTGATAAGCTATTTCCATATATTCTTCATCATTCATCTTTTTTTCCTCTAAAAATAAAGACCATCACACATAGACGGTACTTCTTAATGCTGCTACCTTCCGGTCCTGACATGGTTCGAAGCCGCCTATTGTAATGGCAAATATGATTATAGCGTATTTTAGATTTTAATCAATATTATAAATTCATTAAAAGTGCATCATAATACTTTGATTGACATTAAACATTTGAGGATATCTCCCTATTTCTTGAAAATTAAACTTTTTATAAAGATTAATAGCTGATAAATTATCCTCTTTCACTTCTAAATCAAGAACTTTTAAAGATGTTTCTTTGATCATTTCTAAAGCTTCTTCCATCATCATTGAAGCAATCCCCATATTCCAATATTCTTTTTTAACAGTGATTGCAAAATGACCAATATGTTTTAATCTTTCTTTTTGTTCACCTTGAATAGATAATAAAGAAACAAGTTCATCATCAATAAAACCACATAAAAGTAAACTATTCTCTTGATCAATAAAATCTTGAATAACTTCCATTTCTTCAAATTCATTTAAATAACATTCATTTAAACCATAAGTTAAGTTATCACTTTCTCCACCAACCTGATTTAAATAATCAATAATCATTGAAGCATCCTCAATTTCTGCTTCACTTATAAATAATTCCATCTTTTTCTTACCTTTCTATAAAAAGAGTCACCGAAGTGACTATTTTTTAGGAATAATAATGTCTTTACCACCCATATAAGGACGTAACGCTTCTGGAATATTAATAGATCCATCTTCATTATAGTTATTTTCAATAAAAGCAATAACTGCTCTTGTTGAAGCTAAAACTGTATTATTTAAAGTAGAAACATAATAATTTCCATTTTCACCTTTAGCACGAATACCTAAACGTCTAGCTTGTGCATCTCCTAATGTTGAACAAGAACCAACTTCAAAATATTTTTGTTGTCTTGGTGACCAAGCTTCAACATCACATGATTTAACTTTTAAATCAGCTAAATCTCCAGAACAACATTCTAATGTTCTTACTGGAATATCTAAACTTCTAAATAATTCAACTGTATATGACCACATTTTGTCATACCATTCCATAGCTTCTTCTGGTTTACATAAAACAACCATTTCTTGTTTTTCAAATTGATGAACACGATAAATACCACGTTCTTCAATACCATGTGCACCTACTTCTTTTCTAAAACATGGTGAATAAGAAGTCATTGTAATTGGTAATTCTTCTTCTTTAACGATTTGATCTTTAAATTTACCAATCATACTATGTTCAGAAGTTCCAATTAAGTATAAATCTTCACCTTCAATTTTATACATCATGGCATCCATTTCATCAAATGACATAACACCTGTAACAACATCACTACGAATCATGAATGGTGGAATACAATAAGTAAATCCTTTATCAATCATGAAATCTCTAGCGTATGAAGCATTGCTGATGATAAACGAGCGATATCTCCCATTAAATAATAGAAACCATTTCCACTTGTTCTACCTGAAGCTTCTTTATCTAAACCATTAAAACGAGCAATGATATCAGCATGGTATGGAATTTCATACTCAGGTACAACTGGATCTCCGTATTTTTGAATTTCTACGTTTTCTGAATCATCTTTTCCAATAGGTACTGAATCATGAATGATATTTGGTATTTTCATCATGATTTCTTTTAATTCTTTACCATATTCTTCTTCTTTAACTTCTAAATCTTTTAATTCTTCTGCCATAGAAGTTACTTTTGCTTTAATTTCTTCAGCTTCATCTCTTTTGCCTTCTCTCATTAAAGCACCAATTTCTTTAGAATATTTATTTCTTAAACTTCTAATTTCACTGGCTCTTGTGACAACTTCACGATAATCTTTATCTAATTTATAAGCTTCATCTACTAATCCAACTTTTTCATCTTGAAATTTTTTTCTTCATATTTTCTTTGACTAAAGTAGGATTTTCTCTAATTAAATTAATATCAATCATTTTCTTTCCCCTTATATTATTAATAACTGCCTTGATTATACATCAAGGCTATTTTCTTTGCAATTCTCTTTTAATCCAAGCCATAATCACTTGAACAATCATCTCTTGTTGACTGTCATTTAACTGTGTATGTGGCTTAATATGATACCACTTATATAAACACCCTCGACAACATGAAGCCGTGGCATGTTGAGCAATAAACACAGGATGATTTTTCATCGGTGTTTGCTTTCCATCATTTAAAATCACAGCCGGTGCTATTCTTTTAGAAATAAAATCTCTGGCGTGTTGTTCTATAACATCTAAGCTTTTTCATTACAATAATCTTTATACTTTTTAGCAAGATGAAAAGAACTTCTAAACTTTGAATGATCTAAACGATTAAACAATCTTTTTAATTCTTCCCCATTCATTTCTAAAAGAGTCAGATTACTCTGACTCTTCTTCACCTTCTTCTACAACTTCTTCTTCATTTTTAGCAACAACTTTCACAGAAGAAACCTTGCTATCATGTACTTTAATAAGTCTTACACCTTGAGTCGCACGTCCTGCTGTTTTAACTTGTTCCATAGGTAAACGAATCACAATACCATCATCTGTAATAATTAATAAATCTTCATTACCTTCTACTGCTCTAATCGCTACAATTTGTCCATTACGTTCAGTAACATTAATTGTTTTAACACCTTTTCCACCACGATTAGAAACACGATATTCATCAATTGGTGACATCTTACCATAACCTTTTTCCGTAACAACCATAATTAATTGTCCTTCACGGTTTGTTGTCATACCAATAACTTTAGAACCATCAACATTAATACCTCTTACACCACTTGCACTTCTTCCCATTGGTCTAACATGACCTTCAGAGAATCTTACAAGTTTACCATTACTAGCAGCAATTAAGATTTCATCATCCCCTTTAGTTAATTTAACACCAACTAAAGAATCATCTTCTTTTAACTTAATAGCAATCTTACCTGTTTGTCTAATGTTTCAAATTCTGAAATATCAACACGTTTAACTAAACCTTGTTCAGTTGCAAAGAATAAATACCATTGATTATCTTCTTCAATCATCTTCTTATTAATATTAATTAATGACTTAACGCTTTCATCTTTATCAAGATTTAAAATATTAACAATTGGTAATCCCTTAGCAGTTCTACCAAATTCAGGAATATTATATCCTTTCAAACGGTATACCTTTCCTTTATTTGTAAAGATCAATAAATCATCATGTGTTGACATATGAATAAGTGAACTAATCACATCATCTTGTGTTGTTGACATACCTTTAACACCACGTCCACCTCTGTTTTGAGATTTATAAGTATCTACTGGCATACGTTTTACATAACCATTATTTGTAAGTGAGATGATAACATCTTCTACTGGAATTAAGTCTTCATCTTCAATATCAAATGTTCCTTGAATAATTTCAGTACGACGTTTATCACCATATTTTTCTTTCATTTCTAATAATTCATTTCTAATGATTTCTAAGATACGTTCTTCATTAGCAAGAATATCTTTTAAATCAGCAATTGTAATTAATAAATTATTTAATTCTTCTTCAATCTTTTCTCTTTCCAAACCAGCTAAACGTTGTAATTGCATTTCTCTTACAGCTTTAGCTTGTTTATCAGACATTCCAAATTCATCCATTAATCTTTGTTGAATGATTTCAGTTGTTCTACTTGTACGAATTAATTGAATAATTTCATCGATATGATCTAAGGCTTTCTTTAAACCTTCTAAAATATGTGCTCTTGCTTCTGCTTTATTTAATTCAAATTGTGTTCTACGACGAATAACTTCTTCTTGATGTTGTAAATAATATTGAATTAATTCTTTAAGTGTTAAAGTTTTAGGTTCATTATTAACTAAAGCAATATTATTGACACCAAATGTTGTTTGTAAAGAAGTTAATTTATATAATTGATTTAAAATAACTTCTGCTTGAACATCTCTCTTTAATTCAATGACAATTCGAATTCCTTCACGGTTTGATTCATCACGAACATCACTAATACCTTCAACAACTTTATCACGTGCTAAATGCGCAATCTTTTCGACTAATCTTTGCTTTATTTTACTTGATAAGGAATTTCATAAGCAACGATTCTTTGTCTTCCCTTATGTTCTTCAATTTCTGTTTTTGCACGCATAACGATTAAACCATTACCTGTTTCATAGGCTTTTTTAATCGCACTCTTTCCTAAAATATATCCTCCTGTAGGAAAATCAGGTCCTTGAATATAATTTTCCATTAATTCTAAAACAGTAATATCAGGATTTTTACTTACCGCAATAACGGCATCAATCACTTCACCAATATTATGAGGTGGCATATTTGTAGCCATCCCAACAGCGATTCCTGTTGTCCCATTGACCAATAAGTTAGGAATACGACAAGGTAATACCGATGGTTCTCTTTCTTCACCATCATAGTTTGGAATAAAATCAATCGTATCTTTATTGATATCTCTCATTAATTCCATTGAAATTTTAGACATTCTCGCTTCAGTATAACGCATAGCGGCAGCGCCGTCACCGTCAATTGAACCAAAGTTTCCATGACCATCTACAAGCATATAACGATATGAGAAATCTTGTGCCATTCTCACTAAGGCTTCATAAATTGAAGAATCTCCATGAGGTGATATTTCCCCATAACTTCCCCAACGATACGCGCAGATTTCTTATACGCTTTATCACTATAACAACCAAGTTCATTCATACCATAAACAATACGTCTTTGAACTGGTTTCATTCCATCTCTTACATCAGGTAATGCACGTGCTACGATAACTGACATGGCATAATTCATGAAAGAAGTTTTCATTTCTGATGTTAATTGAATTTTTCTAATTCCTTTTCTTGATTATCCATTTTCTACTCCTTCTAAATATCTAAATCAGTTACATATTTTGCATTTTCTTGAATAAATTCTCTACGAGGTTCAACTTTTTCACCCATTAACACATCAAAAATCATATCTGCTTCCATCGCTTCATCTAATTCAATACGATTTAAAATACGGTGTTCAGGATCCATTGTTGTTTCCCATAATTGATCCGCATTCATTTCTCCTAACCCTTTATATCTTTGGATAGAATATTTTGCACCTTCACCTAACTTTGTTCTTAAATCATCTAATTCTTCATCACTATATAAATAATGTTCTTCTTTTCCATGTTTTAATAAATAAAGTGGAGGTTGAGCCGCATAAACAAAGCCACCTTCAATTAAAGGTTTTAAATAACGATATAAGAAAGTTAACATTAAAATACGAATATGTCCTCCATCGACATCGGCGTCGGTCATAATAACGATTTTATGATAACGTAATTTATTAATATCAAAATCTTCACCAATTCCTGTACCAAAAGCAGTAATCATGCTACGAATCGTATCACTTGATAAAACACGATCTAATCGCGCTTTTTCAACATTTAAGATTTTACCACGAAGTGGTAAGATAGCTTGAATACGACGATCTCTACCCATCTTAGCACTACCTCCGGCAGAATCCCCTTCGACAATGAAGATTTCACATTCACTAGCATCTTTACTTGAACAGTCAGCTAATTTACCTGGCAAGTTTGAAACTTCAAGAACATTTTTTCTTCTTGTCATTTCTCGAGCTTTTTTAGCTGCCATTCTTGCTCTTGCTGCAACAATAGCTTTATCAACAATAATCTTAGCTGTATCAGGATTTTCTAATAAAAATTTATCTAATGATGCGCTAATAATATTGCTTGGCAATTTTTCGAACTTCAGCGTTACCTAATTTTGTTTTAGTTTGTCCTTCATATTGGGGATCAGGATGTTTAACCGAAATAATCGCTGTTAAACCTTCACGACAATCTTCTCCTGATAAAGCATCATCTTTTTTCTTTTTAAGAAGTTTCCTTTTCTTGCATAGTTATTAATAACCCTTGTAAGAGCTAAACGGAAACCTTCTTCATGTGTTCCTCCTTCATGTGTATTAATATTATTACAGAAGAGTAAATATTTTCTTGATAACCATCATTATATTGCATTGAAACTTCAATCTTAATATCATTTTGCATATCTTCTACATAAATGATTTCATCATGAATTGGTGTTTTATTTTTGTTGATATAAGCAACATATTCCTTAATACCACCTTCATACATATAATCATGTTCACGATTTTGTCCATCTCTTAAATCAGTTAAACTAATTCTTAATCCCTTATTTAAGAAAGCAAGTTCTCTAATTCTTTGTCTTAAAACTTCATAATCATAAGTTGTTGTTTCTTTAAAGATTTCAGCATCTGCTTTAAAAGTAACCTTTGTTCCTTGCTTATCAGTAGGTCCTAATTCTTTTAATGGTGCAACTGGTGTCCCACCATTTTCAAATCTTTGATAGTATTCTTTTCCATCACGATAAACATTGACTTCTAGCCATGAAGATAAGGCATTAACAACAGAAGCACCTACACCATGCAATCCACCGGAAACTTTGTAGCCTCCGCCACCAAATTTACCACCAGCATGTAAAACAGTAAAAATTGTTTCAACTGTTGATTTACCTGTCTTAGCGTGTTTTCCAGTTGGCATTCCACGACCATCATCAATAACTTCAACTACATCGTCATCTTTCAAAATTACTTTAATATGACTTGCATACCCTGCTAAAGCTTCATCGATTGAGTTATCAACAATTTCCCAAACCAAATGATGTAACCCTCTAGATGATGTTGTACCAATATACATACCTGGTCTTTTTCTAACAGCTTCTAATCCTTCTAATACTTGGATATCTGACTCATCATAGCTATGTTGTACTTTATTTTCTTCTGCCATCATTTTTCCTCCCTATGATTAATATTAATTTTCTTAGCTTCTTTAATAACATGATGTTCTATTCCATCTATTGATGTTGTTGTAATAAACGTTTGAATACGATTATTTAAAATATCTAAAAGTTTTGTTTTTCTTTGATCATCTAATTCTGATAAAACATCATCTAATAAAAGAATAGGATATTCTCCAATTTCTTCTTTTATTAATTCTATTAAAGCTATTTTCATACTTAAAACGATTGTTCTTTGTTGACCTTGAGAAGCAAACTGATGTGCACTCTTATTATCAATAAAGATCTTCATATCTTCCTTATGAATTCCATAATAAGTACTTAAATATCTTAAATCTCTTTCAAATCCTTTTTGATAAAGTTTTAAAATATCTTCTTTATTAACATCTTTAATAAAACATTCATATTGCAATTCAACGATCTCATGACAATTTGCAATATTTAAATAAATATCTTTTACTTTTAAAGATAAACGTTCGATAAAATTATTTCTTTTTTCAATAATCTTAATTTGAACTTCAGCTAATTGCTCATCTAAAGTTTCTAGATATTCATCATATTTACCTCTTCTTTGATTCAATAATTTTAAGATACTGATTTCTTTTCCTTTAATAATCGATTATACTTAGTAAGATAAAAAACATAAATTGGTGAGATTTTAGATAACTCCAAATCTAAAAACTTTCTTCTAATACTCGGAGAACCTTTAACCAATGATAAATCATCTGTACAAAGACAACCGCATTTAAATAACCTACATAATCTGAAATCTTTAAAATATCTTTCCATCTGCTTTTGCTTTTTTTGATTCCTTAGATAAAATAAGTTCTAATTGATGCATTCTTTCATTAGAAAAAACATTTCCTTTTACTTTGCAAAGTCATTGATCAAATCGAATCATTTGATCATTGATATGTGTTCTAAAAGATTTACAGACAGATAATAAATAGATTGCTTCAATAATATTCGTTTTCCCTTGAGCATTCCCACCAATTAAAATATTAATTCCTTGATCAAACTCAATAAAAAATGATTATAATTTCTAAAATCAGTCAGTTCTAAATTATTGATGCGCATTTATACAATAAAAATTTCCTTCAAATTCAACTTGGTCACCATCATGAAGCTTTTTTCCTCTTCTAAGTTCCACTTCACCATTGACCTTTACTTGACCATCTTTAATAATCATTTTTGCTTCAATCCCACTAGATACAAGATTAACAAATTTTAAAAATTGATCTAATTTAATATATTCATCTTTAATTGGTATTTCTTTCATACTTAACCTTCTTTTCTCTATAATTGTACTAAGTTAGTATATCATAAAAATCATAAAAATTCAAAATATTGCGCTATATTCGCTATTTTTATTTACGAATAGAAAAATACTTTTTTGATAAAAAAGCTCTTAAAATAAAAATTACTCCCCAAATAAACAATTAAAAGGAAAATTTACAAAAAAAAGAAGCTTTCGCTTCTTAATATGTTCTAACTGGTAAAACAAGTTGTAATAATTCATCAGAATCAAAATCTTTAACGATGAATGGTTTCATTTCTCCAGTGAATAATATTTTTATTTTATCACCACTAAATGATTTAATAGCATCACTTGCATATTTACAACTAAATGAAATAGTAAGTGGTTCTCCTTTATAGAAAGAAGAAGCTAAATTTTCTTCCACTGAACCAATTTCTTGTTGATATGAAGATAAAATAACTTGTTCATTAGACATATCTAATTTCACAATATTATTTTGTTCATTTAATAATAATGAAACACGGTCAATCGCATTTAATAAATCAGCTCTATTAATATCTAATTCATAATCAAATTCTAAAGGAATCAATCGAGCTGTATCAGGATAAGATCCATCAATTAAACGTGTTTGAATAATATTTTTATCAAACACAAATAATACTTTACGTTCAGATACATATAATTCAATAAGTTCATCTTTTTCAATAATCTTACTAATTTCATCTAAACTTAATTTAGGAATCGTAATATTAAAAGTCACATCTTCATCAATAGAAATATCTTTTAGCTAAACGATAACTATCAGTAGCAACAACTTCTAAAACATGATCATGCGCTTTAAAATTGATACCAGTTAAAATAGGTCTTGTTTCTTTATCACTAGCAGCAAACTTTGTTTCTCCAATAATATCTTTTAATACAAGAGCATTCATCATAAAATGAGTTCCTGTTTTACTTAAATCAATACGTGGATATTCAATAGCATCAGTACCATTTAAGCTGTATTCAATTTGACTTCCTTTAATACGAGTAAGTAAACCATCAATAATTTCAATTTCAATATCATCACTATTGATCTTTCTTACAATATCAAAGATATAACGACTATTTAAAACAACTGCTCCTTCTTTAAGGATTACTAAATCATCATCTTCATCAATAATTGTTTGAATAGTGATATCACTATCACTTCCTGTTAAGATAAGTTGATGAGCTTGTAAATCAAATTTAATCCCTGTTAAAACAGGTAAAGGACTACGAACAGATACAGCTCTTGTTGCTTTAGCAAGTGCGTTTAATAATTTTATTCTTTTAATTCTAAAATGCATATTTGCCTCCTGTTATTTATATATTTAAAAATAAGTCATTATTACTATTAGCATGTGAACAATGTGCATAAATGTAAAATATGTTGATTTTATCAATGTTTTTTATATGAATATCAATGTGCACATATTGTTGATATTAGTCACTACATTGTGCCTAACTTTTGTTTAAGTTTATCTACAGCGAGTTTATAATCTGGATCTTTTTTGATTTTTGTTTCTACTCTTTTACAAGCTTTCATAACTGTAGAATGGTCTCGATTGGAAAAAGTTGTTCCAATTTCACTAAAAGTAATATCCAAAAGTTCCCTCATTAAATACATACATATTTCACGAGGTGTTACCAAGTTTCTCGTTCTATTTTTAGAAATAATTTGACTAATGGTTAAATAATAGAATTCAGCGGTTGTTTTTAAAATGAATTCTTTTGTTAGTGGTTCTTGTGCTTTTTTTATAGTTTTTTGATCTTTAAAG
>ENA-OQCP01001060-OQCP01001060.1-human-gut-metagenome-genome-assembly--contig:-NODE-1060-length-11089-cov-2.158548_pt1 | contig 11089 bp, 13 predicted proteins | sample MGYA00242760_ERZ504583 | MGnify/ENA primary metagenome ERZ504583 (study PRJEB26092, sample SAMD00036308) | human gut metagenome | host: Homo sapiens | study: EMG produced TPA metagenomics assembly of...
GGAAAAATTTCCAGCAAGCTGAGCGACAGTGCAAAGATTTTGTATGCCATTTATCTGGTCATGACCGTCATCGAGACGATTCTGCTCTGCGCGGGCGGTATGCCGCTGTTTGACGCGCTCATTCATGCGTTCGGCACGGCGGGCACGGGCGGCTTCAGCAACAAGGCGCTGAGCGTCGGCGCGTACAACAGCCCGTATTTTGAGATCGTCATCGGCGTGTTCATGCTGCTGTTCGGCATCAACTTCAACCTGTATTATTTCCTGTTGCTCCGCCATTTCCGTGAGGCTCTCGCCTCGGAGGAGCTGCGTGTCTATCTGGGCATCGTGGCGTTCTCGACCCTGACCATCACGGCGAACATCGCAGGCCTGTACGACTCTGTCGGCACGGCGCTGCGCACGGCGTTCTTTCAGGTGTCGTCCATCGTGACGACCACGGGCTACGCCACGGTGGACTTCAACCTCTGGCCGACCTATTCGCGGGTCGTCATCGTGATCCTGACCTTTGTGGGCGCCTGCGCCGGCTCAACGGCGGGCGGCTTAAAGGTCTCCCGCGTTATCATCATCTTCAAGGCGGCGAGGCAGGATCTGAACAAGATGCTGCACAGCCACGCCGTCACCACGGTCCGGTTTGAGGGCAAGCCGCTGGACGAAAAGACCCTGCGCGGTGTACACAACTATTTTAACATTTATATCATGCTGCTGACGCTGTCGGTGCTGCTCGTCTCACTGGACGGCTTTGATGTGATCACGACCTTTACGGCAGTTGCGACCTGCCTGAACAATGTCGGCCCCGGTCTGGAGCTGGTCGGCCCGATGGGCAGCTTTGCGGAATTTTCCGCCCCGGTCAAGCTACTGCTGGCCTTTGATATGCTGGCAGGCCGCTTGGAGCTTTACCCGATGCTGGCACTGTTTGCCCCGCGCCTGTGGCGCAAGCGCATCAACGCGATGCACGAGGCGAGAGCGAAATAAGTACGAGAGTTTTATTCCTTTTCTTGCAAAAAAAGGAGCCGAAAAGAACTCCAAACAAATAAAGAAAAAATGCGGGAGACTGCCGGTAAAAGGGCAGTTTCCCGCGTTTTGTTACTTACTCTACGAATAGCGAATCGTCCCCATACCGCCCAATATGATGGGTCTTTCTCGGAATAATACAAATTGCCCAGCACTTCTTCCGGGGCGTTGTCGGCAGATAGCGCGCGTGCAGCTCGGTGGCAAAATGGGTGCCCTGCAAAATTTGCAGTGTGTCCGTGTAGCTGGTGCCGTCGATCTCATATTTGACCGTGATGATGTAGACGTAATCGGTGTTGCTCCCATTGACAGAGTAGGAGGTGTGCGCCGTCGCTTTCATGTCGGTAATGCGATAGCGTCCGGCAAAATCACGCTGGTGTAGGTATGCTTGCGGTAAATATCCATCCCCAGCACAATAAGGATGGAAAACAGTATGCCGATCCCGCAGACGGCCAGCGCCGCCAGCAGCGCCTTCTTGTCGGATTTGGTAATTTTCAGCTTCATGCGGCAGGCCTCCCACAGCGTTTTCTCTATTATACCATACACCGCTGCCTATGTCTATTTCCCGCCGTGCCCGCATACCCTTTACCAGACCATAACAGGGAGGGGCTTGTAATGCGGCGCAATGCAAACCGGGAGGAACGAGGCGGGCGGCTGCTGTCCGCGCTGGCTGCGGCGGTGCTGCTGACGCTGCTGCTCGGCATTATTCATCGGCTGTACCACTGTGAATATACCGATACCGACACCCCCAACGACTGTTTTGCCGTGTCGGCTGCCACCGGGGAGACAGCGCTGCCCAAAATGGTCTGCCTGACTTTTGATGACGGACCGAGCAAAATACCGTGCCGATTCTGGAGATCCTTGATCGGGAGCAGGTCCCGGCCACCTTTTTTGTCTGCGCGCAGGACGCCAACGAGCGCTATCTGCCGCTGGTGGCAGACATTGCGGCGGCGGGGCACCAAATTGCGCTGCACAGCGCGACACATCAGTACTCGAAAATTTACGCAAGCACCGATGCTTCTGGCAGGACATCAAGACGCTGCGGCAGGCGCTGGAGCCTATATTGATGTCGGCAGCATTGACTGGCTGCGCTTTCCCGGCGGCAGCACAAACACAGTCAGCCACCGCTACGGCGGGCGCGGCATTATGAAAACGCTCAAGGCGCAGGCCGAGCAGAAGGGCTACCACTGGATCGACTGGAATGTCTGCGCGGAGGATGCCACCGCCAGCCACCCCGATGCGGCGCAGATCCTGCGCAATATCCGCCGCGATGCCGAGGGGCACGACCTCTGCGTGGTGCTGCTGCACGATACAAAGGCCACCGGCCAGACCGTGAAGGCCCTGCCGGACATCATACAATGGTTCCGGGAGGAGGGCTATACCTTCTGTACGGTCGCACAGATGCAGGCTGTCAAGGATGAGGTAAGCCAGCCAAAGGAACAGCCAGCCGGGTAACACAGGCGGCGCGCCTGACGAAAGGCCCGGCATAACACCCGCCAGAGGCTTTATTCTGGTAAGAAAAGGGGCACGCCTATGTAAAATTGTACAAAATAAACAGCAAATCATTGCAATGTGGAACAAAACGGGGTATAATGTACAAGAATCGCGTGAAAGGCTACGGCGGGAGGGAGAAAACACCATGCGCAAAACGGAAAGCCAGAAGATCGCGCTCTGCGGTATGCTGGGGGCGTTGTCGGTGGTGCTTCTGCTCATCGGCAGCGCCTTACAAATCGGCACCTACGCTGCGCCGATGCTCGCGGCTTTTCTGCTTATTCCGGTGCTGGAGGACTACGGCCCGCGCTATGCGCTGACTCTCTACGCAACGGTGTCGATTTTGGCAGTGTTGTTTGTGCCGGAGACCGAGCTGGCGTTTTTCTATGTGCTGGTCATGGGGTATTACCCTGTGCTGCGTGTGAAGCTCAACACGATAAAAAGCAGGTGGGTGCGCTGGATCATAAAATTTGCTGTATTCAATGCGGCCACGGTGCTGGTCTATCTTTTGCTGTTTGCATTGCTTGGTCCCGCTGTTCTGGACGAGCTGCTGGCCGATGGAACGGCCATGCTGGCGGCGCTTTTGGCCGCGGGCAACCTGTCCTTCTGGCTGTGCGACCGGGCGCTGGCTGCGCTGACGCGATATTACCATCTGGTGGTCAAGCCAAGACTGAAAAAGAAGTTTTGATTTTGGAAGGAGAAAAACATGTGGTACGATGAAGCGGTAGTTTATCAGATTTATCCGCTGGGCCTTTGCGGCGCGCCGCTGCAGAACAGCGGTGACCAGAGCCAGGCCGGGGAGCATCGCCTGCTGCGTGTGCTGGACTGGGTGGAGCATATCAAGAAGCTGGGCGCAACCTGTGTGCTGTTCAACCCGCTGTTTGAGAGTGACGCCCACGGCTATGATACCCGTGACTACAACAGGGTAGACTGCCGCCTTGGCACCAATGATGACCTCAAGCAGGTCTGTGCGGCGCTGCATGCGGCGGGCATCCGGGTCCTGCTTGACGGTGTTTTCAACCATGTGGGGCGCGGCTTCTGGGCGTTCCGCGATGTGCAGGAGAAGCGCTGGGACAGCCCCTATAAGGACTGGTTCCATATCAGCTTTGACGGCAACACGAATTACAATGACGGCTTCTGGTATGAGGCGTGGGAGGGCTGCAACGAGCTGGTCAAGCTGAATCTGCAGAACCCCGATGTCAAAAACTACCTGTTCGATGCCGTGCGCGGCTGGGTGCGCGACTATGACATTGACGGTCTGCGTCTGGATGTGGCCTACTGCTCGATCTCGGCTTTTTGGCGGAGCTGCGCAGCTTGGCAAACAGCATCAAGCCGGAGTTTGTGCTGGTGGGTGAGACGCTGCACGGCGATTACAACCGCTGGATGAACGACCACGCCTGCCACAGCGTAACGAACTACGAGTGCTACAAAGGGCTGTATTCCAGCTTCAACACCGGCAACATGCACGAGATCAGCTACAGCCTGAACCGTCAGTTCGGCGCGGAGCAGTGGTGCCTGTACACGGGTAAGCACCTGCTCAGTTTTGTGGATAACCACGATGTAACGCGCATTGCGACGATCCTGACCGACAAGAGCTGCCTTGCGCCCCTCTACGGGCTGCTGTTCGGTATGCCCGGTGTGCCGGCAGTCTACTACGGCAGTGAGTGGGGCGTGGAGGGCGACAAGAAAAACGGCGACCCAACGCTGCGCCCGGCCATTGAAAAGCCGGAGGAAAACGACCTGACCGCATGGATCGCCGCGCTGGCCCATGCCCGTACAGCCAGCAAGGCACTGTGTTGGGGCAGCTACCGCAATGTGCTGGTGCAGCCCAAGCAGCTTATCTTTGAGCGCCGCGTTGACGGCGAGCGTGTGCTGGTGGCCATCAATGCGGACAGCAGCCCGTTTGACGCCCACTTTGACGCCGGCTGCGGCCGCGCGGTAGACCTGATCACAGGGGACGACCACGACTTCGGCGGCGGCAGCAGGCTGGAACCCTTTAGTTGCTATTTCTGGAAATGTGAGCGGTAATACGATATAAAGAAGGCACCTGCCGGGGAATCGGCAGGTGCCTTTTTGTGCCATGTTGCAGGGGGCGGCGTCCGTGACGCCCCGCGGGGCACCCCGCCCTACAATGTACGAATAAAGGGGCAGCCCTGTAAAGCCTGCGGGCCGGGCATGCCCGGCCCTACATGCCAAGCGCTATCACAGGTTCGTATATCCCATCAGTCTTTCATCCACCACGGCAGCGGTGTCGCGGCCTCGCGCAGCGCCCAGAGACAAGGCTCTGGCCGCGGCGCATATCGCCGCAGGCGAACACCTTCGGGTCAGCGGTGGCGTACTTCACATCGGCCACCGTGCCGCGTGCCGTCAGCTCCACGCCGAAGGCGTCCGCCACATACGGCTCACAGCCGGTAAAGCCAGCCGCGATCAGCACCAGATCACAGTCCACCGTATATTCCTCGCCGGTGGGAACCATCTGGCGGCGGCCGTCTACGACCTCGCTTTTCAGCTTGGCAATCAGCGCACCGCAGACCTGCCCGGACTCGTTTTTGTAAAACTCCTTCACGGTGGTCTGGTAGACGCGGGGGTCATTGCCAAACAGGGCGATGGCCTCCTGCTGGCCGTAGTCGGTTTTCAGCACGCGCGGCCACTCCGGCCAATCGTTGCCGGGGGCGCGGGCGGCGGGTGGGCAGGGCATCATTTCCAGCTGCATGACGCTCTCGCAGCCTTGGCGGATGGCCGTGCCGACGCAGTCGTTGCCGGTGTCGCCGCCGCCGATGACCAGCACCCGCTTGCCGGCGGCAGAAACCGCGCGGCCGTCCGCAAAGCCGGAATCCAACAGGCTGCGGGTCACGCTTGTCAGGTAATCCACCGCAAAGTAGATGCCCTGCGCATCACGGCCGGGGACATTGATGTCGCGGGCCTGCTTGGCACCGCAGCAAAGCACGACCGCATCATAGCGGGACTTCAGCTCCTCGGCGCTGACGGTGCTGCCAACATCGGCATTAAAGATAAACTCGATGCCCTCATCCTGCAAAATTTTAACCCGGCGGTCGATGACCCACTTCTCCAGCTTCATGTTGGGGATGCCGTACATCAGAAGGCCGCCGGCGCGGTCCTCGCGCTCATAGATCGTCACCTTGTGGCCGCGCTTGTTGAGCAGGTCCGCCACCGAAAGCCCCGCAGGCCCCGCGCCGATGACAGCTACCGTCTTGCCGGTGCGCGCCGGGGGCGGTACAGCGTGGATAGCGCCGCTCTCATAGCCGTATTCCACGATGGCACGCTCGTTCTCCTTGACAGTCACGGGATCGCCCGTGACATTGCCGCAGGTGCAGGCAGCCTCGCACAGGGCGGGGCAGACCCGGCTGGTAAACTCCGGGTAGCGGTTTGTGGCGATCAGCCGGTGTACGGCCAGATCCCACTTGCCCTGATAGACCAGATCGTTCCATTCAGGGATGAGGTTGTTCAGCGGGCAGCCGCTGAACATCCCGCCCAGCTGGACGCCGCTCTGGCAGAAGGGCACGCCGCAGTCCATGCAGCGCGCACCCTGCGCCTGCTGCTCATCGGTGTGCAGCGGAAGATGAAACTCGTTGAAATTCCGGATGCGTTCCTCGGGCGGCAGCTCCAGGCTGGTCTGCCGTGCGATCTCGATAAATCCTGTCGGTTTTCCCATTGTAGTCTGCCTCCCTTATTTTGCGTTTTTCATGGCGTAGAACGCTTCCATCTGCGCCTGCTCGCTGTCCTCGCCCTTTTCTTCCATCTGGGCGATAAGGCGCAGCATCTTGTCGTAATCGTGGGGCAGGACCTTCTTGAACTTGGGCAGGTATTCGCCAAAGTTGTCAAGGATGTGTCTGCCGCGCGGCGAGCCTGTCAGCTCGACATGCTCACGGATAAGATCCTTCAGCAGCGATACATCGTACTTATGCTCAACAGGCTCCAGACTGACCATGTCCTTGTTGACGCGCTGGTAGAAGTCCCAGTCCTCGTCCAGCACATAGGCGATGCCGCCGCTCATGCCGGCTGCAAAGTTTTGCCGGTCTTGCCTAAGACTACTACCGTGCCGCCGGTCATATACTCGCAGCCGTGGTCGCCCACGCCCTCAACAACGGCGATGCCGCCTGAGTTGCGCACGCAGAACCGTTCGCCCGCGACACCGTTGATGAACGCCTTGCCGCCCGTGGCACCGTAGAGCGCCACATTGCCGATAACGATGTTCTCGCTGCGGTCAAAGGCGGCGTTTTTCGGCGGGTAGACGATGATCTTGCCGCCGGACAGCCCCTTGCCGATGTAGTCGTTCGCATCGCCGACCAGCTCCAGCGTCAGCCCCTTGGGGAGGAACGCGCCGAAGCTCTGGCCGCCGTAGCCGTGGCAGACCACATGGAAGGTATCATCGGGCAGCGTATTGCCGAATTTGGCGGTGATCTCGCTGCCGAAGATCGTGCCGAACGCGCGGTCGGTGTTGCCGACCTCCAGCGTCACAGTGGCGGGCTTCGGCTCGGCGGAATCAAAGTTCTTCTTGAACTTCTTCATCAGAACGCGCATGTCGGGGTTTTTTTCAAGCTGGAAGTTATAGACAGCCTTCGGGTCGAAGTGAATGTTGGAATTTTCGATGAGCGGGTTCTGCAGCAGCGCCGAGAGGTCCATCTCACCGGCGCGGGAGCTGCGGGGGCGGGCTTGACCTTCAGCAGGTCGGTGCGGCCAACCAGCTCATCGACGGTGCGCACGCCCAGCTTTGCCATGTACTCGCGCAGATCCTCGGCCATAAAGCGCATAAAGTTCATGATGTACTCGGGCTTGCCCTTGAACCGCTTGCGCAGCTCGGGGTTCTGGGTGCAGATGCCCATCGGCAGGTGTCGAGGTTGCAGACGCGCATCATCACGCAGCCCATCGCAACGAGGGGGCCGGTGCCGAAACCGAATTCCTCGGCACCCAGCAGGGCGGCGATGGCTACATCGCGGCCGCTCATCAGCTTGCTGTCGGCCTCGATGCGCACGCGGCTGCGCAGACCGTTCATGATCAGGCACTGGTGTGCCTCAGCCAGACCCAGTTCCCACGGCAGACCGGCGTTGTGGATGGAGTTGCGCGGTGCTGCGCCGGTGCCGCCGTCAAAGCCGGAAATCAGGATGACCTCCGCACCGGCCTTGGCCACGCCGGCTGCAATCGTGCCGACACCGGCCTCGCTGACCAGCTTGACATTGATGGCTGCCTTGCGGTTGGCACACTTTAAATCGTAGATAAGCTGTGCCAGATCCTCGATCGAGTAGATGTCATGGTGCGGCGGGGGAGAGATGAGCCCACGCCGGTCGTGGAGTGGCGGGTCTTGGCGACCCACGGGTAGACCTTGCCGCCGGGCAGCTGGCCGCCCTCGCCGGGCTTGGCACCTGCGCCATCTTGATCTGAATCTCGCTGGCGGATACCAGATACTTGCTGGTGACGCCGAAGCGGGCGGACGCCACTTGCTTGATGGCGGAGTTGCGCTCTGTGCCGAAGCGGTCCTCGGCCTCGCCGCCCTCGCCGGTGTTGGACTTGCCGCCCAGCCGGTTCATGGCGATGGCATACACTCGTGGGCTTCCTCGGACAACGCGCCGTAGCTCATGGCGGCGGTCTTGAACCGCTTCACGATGGAGTCCACACTCTCGACCTCGTTGAGCGGGATACCCGCCTCGGGGTAGTTGAAGTCGAGCAGGCTGCGCAGATGCATCGCATCGCCGCCCTCATTGGCGGCGGCCGCCGTGTACTGCTTGAAGATGTCGTAGCTGCCGGTCCAGCAGGCCTGCTGCAGCAGGTGGATGGTCTGCGGATTGTACAGGTGCTGTTCGGCAGCGGGGCCGCCGCGGTACTTGTGAGCACCCAGACTCGGCAGCTCGCGGTTGATGTCCAGTCCCAGCGGGTCAAAGGCCTCCTGATGGCGGGCCTCCAGATCGTTCTGGATGTCCTGAATTGTGATGCCGCCCACGCGGGAGACGGTGTTCGTGAAGTACTTGTCCACGACCTCTTTCGAGATGCCGAGTGCTCAAAGATCTGGCTGCCGGCGTAGGACTGGATGGTGGAGATACCCATCTTGGAGGCAATCTTCACGATACCGGCCAGCACGGCCTGGTTGTAGTCCTGCACAGCGGCGTAGTAGTCCTTGTCCAGCAGGCCGTCCGTGATGAGCGCGCCGATCGTCTCCTGCGCAAGATAGGGGTTGATGGCGGCGGCACCGTAGCCCAGCAGGGTCGCAAAGTCATGCACAAGGCGCGGCTCGCCGCTCTCAAGGATCAGGGCCATGGCGGTGCGCTTGCGGGTACGCACCAGATATTTGCTGACCGCGCCGACAGCCAGCAGGCTGGGAATGGCGACATGGTACTCGTCAATGTCGCGGTCAGACAAAATCAGGATGTTGGCGCCGTCGCGGTAGGCGCGGTCCACATCGACAAACAGCCGGTCGATGGCCTTTTCCAGATCGGTATTCTTGTAGTAGCAGATGGACAGCGTCACAACCTTGAAGCCGGGCACATCCATCGCCTTGATCTTGAGCAGGTCGGTCTCGGTCAGGATCGGGTTCTCGATCTTCAGCACCTTGCAGTTGTCGGCGTTTTCCTCCAGCAGGTTGCCCTGCGCACCGACATAGACGGTGGTGGAGGTGACGATCTTCTCGCGCAGGGCATCGATCGGCGGGTTCGTGACCTGCGCGAACATCTGCTTGAAATATTCGCTCAGGGACGGGCGAGTGTGGCTCAAAACGGCCAGCGGGGTATCGCTGCCCATCGCCCCGGCAGGCTCGCTGCCGTTCTTCGCCATCGGCAGCAGGATCGTCGAGACATCCTCATACCGGTAGCCGAACGCCTTCTGCAGCTGGACAAGCTGCTCCTTGGTGTAGGAGGGAACCTTCTTGTTGGGGACCTTCAGGCCGGACAGCGGGACCAGATTGCGGTCCAGCCACTCGCCGTAGGCTGCGGCCGGCGTAGTCGGCCTTCAGCTTTTCATCATCGACAAGCTCGCCCTTGATGGTATCGACCAGCAGCATCTTGCCGGGGCGCAGGCGGTCCTTGCGGACGATCTCCTCAGCGGGCAGATCCAGCACGCCGACCTCGCTGGACAAAATCAAGCGGCCGTCCCTCGTGATGTAGTAGCGGCTGGGGCGCAGGCCGTTGCGGTCCAGCACCGCGCCCATGACATCACCGTCACTGAACAGGATGCTGGCAGGGCCGTCCCACGGCTCCAGCATCGTGGCGTAATACTGGTAAAAATCGCGCCGTTTGGGGTCCATCGCCTTGTTATTGTCCCACGGCTCGGGGATCGTGACCATGACGGCCAGCGGCAGATCCATGCCGTTCATGACCATAAATTCCAGCGTGTTATCCAGCTGGGCAGAGTCGGAGCCGCCCTGATTGACGATGGGCAGAACCTTCGTCATATCGTCCTTTAGGTAGTTGGAGCCGATAGTCTCCTCGCGCGCAAGCATCGTATCCACATTGCCGCGGATCGTGTTGATCTCGCCGTTGTGCAAAATAAAGCGGTTGGGGTGGGCGCGGTTCCAGCTGGGGGCCGTGTTGGTCGAAAAGCGGCTGTGCACCATGCCGATGGCGGATTCGTAGTCGGTGTCCTGCAGGTCGGGGTAGAACAGCCGCAGCTCCTTGACGAGGAACATGCCCTTGTACACGATGGTGCGGCTGGACAGGCTGCAGACATAGGTGTCGGGGCTGGACTGCTCAAAGACGCGGCGCACCACATACAGGCGGCGGTCAAAGGCGATGCCCGCCTCCAGGCGCTGCGGCTTGCCCACAAAGCCCTGCCAGATGCTGGGCATACAGGCCACAGCCTTGTGGCCGAGGATCGCGGGGCAGGTGGGTACTCGCGCCAGCCCAAAAACGGCAGACCCTCCTTTTTGCAGACGATCTCAAACAGCTTTTTGGCCTGATTGCGCTTCAGCTCGTCCTGCGGGAAAAAGAACATGCCAATGCCGTATTCACGCTCTTTCCCCAGTGTGATGCCCAGCTCGGCCGCAACCTTCTGAAAGAATTTGTCGCTGATCTGTGTCAGAATGCCTACGCCGTCGCCGGTCTTGCCCTCAGCGTCCTTGCCTGCGCGGTGCTCAAGATGCTCCACGATCTGCAGTGCATCGTCAATGGTTTGGTGGCTCTTGCGGCCCTTGATGTCCACGACCGCACCGATGCCGCAGTTGTCATGCTCAAATTGGGGGCTGTACAGCCCGGCGGGGGACTTGCGCTCGGTAAAGTTTTCCATGCCTTGTAATCGCTCCTTCCCAAATGCCGAAAGCATCGCAGCTACGCACATAACGCTGCAGCTCTCGGGGTAAACAAAAAAGACGCCCCCACAGGGCGCACAGGCCCCTTGTGGGAACGTCTTTGTTCTTGTCTGCATCATACCATAGATACAGGTGCTTTACAATGCTAAAGCAAAAGATTTTACGGAAATTAAGCAAAAAAGATTTCTAAATTTAATTTGAGAAGGTAAAACCTAATAAAATTTAAGCAAGCGACAATGTTGTAGGGGCGGCATATATGCCCGCCCGCGGCTTAACGGCATACCCCTTTTCCGGTTTGCATCGTAGGGAGGGTCTTGACCCTCCGCGGCGCAGAGGCTGGCC
>ENA-OQCP01001062-OQCP01001062.1-human-gut-metagenome-genome-assembly--contig:-NODE-1062-length-11076-cov-2.371358_pt1 | contig 11076 bp, 22 predicted proteins | sample MGYA00242760_ERZ504583 | MGnify/ENA primary metagenome ERZ504583 (study PRJEB26092, sample SAMD00036308) | human gut metagenome | host: Homo sapiens | study: EMG produced TPA metagenomics assembly of...
CATCTTGTATTACTTATTTCATCAGGGCAGTGTGGCAGACCACAAGAACCCATTTACTCATATTGTAGCACAGCAGACGGATAAAATCAGCCCTGCAAGCAAAAATTTCAACATTTTCGACATTTTCCGCGCTTTATACATGCTTCGCGTTGTTACTCGCAAAAAATTCTGGCGGATTTTACAAAAAGTTTGCAAATTGAAATTTAAAGTTTTTCTTTATGGGGAAAACTATGGGGCAATGCCCGCAGGGGCGAACAATGTTCGCCCACGGAACTGTGCTGTAGCCACCGCACTGCACGGCGGCCTGAGGCAGGCCGCCCTACATCCGATCTTCCCATTACATGCAGGGCGGGGTGCCCTCACCCCGCCGAGAACTTTGCGGTTGCCGCACAGCTCCCGGGTCGTCGAGAACGCCGCCCCCTACCGTAGGGGCGGATTCCATATCCGCCCGCAGCACCTTGCGGCTGATATACCGTTCTGCGGGCCGATGCAAGCATCGGCCCTACAGGGATTTTCAATATACATGGCCTATTGAAAAAAGCGCCCGCTGATTTTTCGGCGGGCGCTGATTATTTATCAGTATTTATTTTTCGTTCTCGTCCTGGACCTTGCGGGGGATCAGCCGGACCTCCTGCACGCGGCGGTTGGTCGCGCGGGTGACGGTACCATCAAAGTCACCCCAGATGAACTTATCCCCTACCTTGGCAGACGGCTGAGCTTTTCCTGCACCAGACCGCCGATGGCCACGGCATCAATGTCGTCATCCTCCTTGATGCCCAGCTCCTCGGCCGTGTCATCTACGCTGGCGCTGCCGGAGATCAGCCAGCTGCCATCAGACTGCTGGCGCACATCCTCGACCACATCGTCATGCTCGTCCCAGATCTCGCCGACCAGTTCCTCCAGAATATCTTCCAGCGTGATGATGCCGGCCGTGCCGCCGTATTCATCGACACAACGGCCATATGATGCTTGCTCTCACGCAGGGTACGCAGCAGCGCGGAAATCTGGGTCACGCTGGTCGTGTACAGCGTCGGGCCGACAAGGTCCTCCAGCTTGACATTTTTGTCGTGCTTCTGCAGGGCTGCAAAGCAGTCCTTTTCATGTACCACACCAATAATATTGTCAATCGTATCGTGGTAGACCGGCAGGCGGGAGTAGCCGCTCTCGGCGAAGCGCTCAATGACTTCGTCCATCGGGGTATCATCCTCGACAGCCACTACATCCACGCGGGGGGTAAGCACATCCTGCGCCTCCACATCGTCAAACTCGATGGCGCTGCGGATCAGCTCACTTTCACGGTTCGTCAGCTCGCCGTCCTTCTCAGCCTCGCTGACCATCGTCACCAGTTCACCTTCGGTGATGGTGTCCTTTTCTCCGGTATCGAACCGTTTAGCAAGGAACTTCTTCCACGCACCGAACAGGGCATTCAGCGGTGTAAAAATCGTGACCAGCGCGCTGAGCACGGGGGCAAAGCTCATGGCAAGGGTCTCGGGCATTTCCTTGGCCATGCTCTTGGGGGTGATCTCGCCAAAGGTCAGGACCAGCAGGGTCATGACGATCGTCGAGACGGTAGGGCCGTAAACGCCGCCGACAAGGCGGGTAAACAGCACGGTGGCAAGAGAGGACGCACCGATATTCACAATGTTGTTGCCGATCAGAATGGTGCTGAGCAGGCTGTCATAGCGCTCGACCAGCGCGAGCGTATGCGCCGCTCTGGCGTCACCGTCCTCCGCCTTGCTCCGCAGGCGGATCTCATTCAGCGAATTGTACGCTGTCTCTGCCGCCGAGAAAAACGCAGACAAACCGATCAGGATTATCAGTGCGACGATCATAAATATACTGCCATCGTCCATTGGGGAACTATCAACTCTTTCTTTATTAAATTTATGTGCAATAGCACATTTTAGACATTATAGCATAAATATGCGCGCGACGCAAAGGGTATGCTGTCAAATTTGTGTAAAACTGTGTTTTTATCTAATTTTGGAATTTCTTCGGTTCCCTCTTTGCAAAGAAGGAACAAAAGAAGCGTATGGTACGCACCCGCTTGTTCGTTGTTGCTTCGCCCGCAGGGCGCAAAGAGCCTTCCCTCACGGTGGGGAGGTGGCCCGGTGTCGAGTTGCTGCCGGGGCGGGCGGATATGGAATCCGCCCCTACGGAGGGCATAGGGCGAAAAGGCAATAACAATGAGGTTCCACGGGCGAGCAATGCTCGCCCCTGCATAGCCCTGCAGTTCATCAAAACAAAAACACCGCCTGCCCTTGCGGGCAAGCGGTGTCTTTTTATCAAGTTATCTGACTAATCAGACCAGCTCGATGATAGCCATCTCGGCAGCATCGCCGCGACGGGGTCCGATCTTGTAGATGCGGGTGTAGCCGCCGTTGCGGTCAGCGTACTTGGGGCCGATCTCATCGATGACCTTCTTGGCAATATCTTCCTTGGTGATGTAGGAGAAGACCTGACGCTTTGCGTGCAGATCGTCCTGCTTACCGAGGGTGACCATCTTCTCAGCCATGGAACGAACTTCCTTGCGCGGGTGACGGTGGTCTCGATTTTGCCGTTCTCAAACAGGTAGGTCACCATAGCGCGCAGCATAGCGTTGCGGCTGTCGGTGGCACGACCGAGTTTACGGGTACCGGGCATTTCGATTCACTCCTTATCAATAGAATCCGCGTGTCGCGGGGGGTTAGTTTTCGTCTTCCTTGGTCAGAGAGAAACCAAGGCTGTCCAGCTTTGCCATGACCTCTTCCAGAGACTTGCGGCCCAGATTGCGGACCTTCATCATCTCATCCTCGCTCTTACCGATGAGGTCACCTACGTGTTGATGCCGGCACGCTTGAGGCAGTTGAAGGAGCGGACGCTCAGGTCCAGCTCTTCAATCGTCATCTCGAGTGCCTTCTCACGGCCCTGATCTTCGTTATCCACCATGATCTCGGTCTCGCCGGTCTCATCGCAGAGGTTCACGAACAGGTTCAGGTGCTCCGTCAGTACGCGGGCTGCCAGACTCAGGGCCTCCTGCGCATTGCAGGTGCCGTCAGTCCAAACTTCCATAATCAGCTTATCGAAGTCGGTGATCTGGCCTACACGGGTACGATCGACCGTGTAGTTGACCTTGAGGACGGGGGTATAGATGCTGTCCACGGGCAGGGTGCTGATGTCGCTCTTCTCGATCAGGCCTGCTTGTTGCGCTCAGCGGGAACATAGCCGCGGCCCTTGTCAAAGGTCAGCTCCATGACCAGCTTGGCACCCTCGCCCAGCGTGGCGATGTGCCACTCAGGTTCAGGATCTCCAGATCATCGCCGCCTTGATGGTGCCGGCAGTGACCTCGCAGGGGCCAACGGCCTCGACGCGGACGGTCTTGGGGGCTTCGCCGTAGATCTTGGCAGCGACACCCTTGAGGTTCAGGACGATCTCGGTGACATCCTCACGCACGCCCTCGATGGTAGTGAACTCGTGCACCACGCCATCGATCTTGACGCTGGTGACAGCCACACCGCAGAGAGGACAGAAGCACACGACGCAAGCTGTTGCCCAAAGTCGTGCCGAAGCCGCGCTCAAGGGGCTCGACAACGAACTTACCGTAACGGCCATCCGGGGAAAGGGCAGCCGTTTCGATCTTGGGGCGTTCGATCTCCATCATAAAAACCCTCCTTGTTAAGCCAGCGCCCGAGAGCGCTGGTTCGGTTGGAAAAATCGTAGAAAACAGTTAAGAGGATTACTTGGAGTACAACTCGACGATGAGGTGCTCAGCGATGGGCACATCAATGTCCTCACGAACGGGCAGCTTGGTGACGGTGCCTTCAGGGCGTTCTTGTCGCGCTCCAGCCAGGAAGGCAGCAGAACGACAGGAGCTTCCTCGCCCAGCAGCTTGCTGAACTTGACGGAAGAACGGCTGGACTCGATGACTTCGATCACATCGCCCGCCTTAACCTGATAAGAGGGGATGTTGACACGCTTGCCATTGACAGTGAAGTGATTGTGGGAAACCAGCTGGCGGGCGTCGCGGCGGGTCTTGGCAAAGCCAGACGGTAGACGACGTTGTCGAGACGGCGCTCGACCAGAACCAGCAGGTTGACACCGGTCTGACCGGGCATGCGGGAGGCCTTCTCGTAGTAGGTATGGAACTGGTTCTCCAGAATGCCGTACACGAACTTGACCTTCTGCTTCTCGTTCAGCTGGGTGGCGTACTCGCTCTTCTTCTTTCTCATCTGGCCGCCGGGGTTACGATTGGTGGTCTTCTTGCCATAACCCATAACAGCAGGAGAAATGCCGAGAGCACGGCAGCGCTTAGCGATAGGTTGGGTATTCTTAGCCATATCTCATGTTCTCCTTTCAATCAAACGCGGCGGCGTTTGGGCGGGCGGCAGCATTGTGGGGGATGGGGGTCACATCACGGATCATGGTGACCTCCAGACCGGTTGCCTGCAGGGCGCGGATAGCGCTCTCACGGCCGGAACCGGGGCCCTTAACGTAGACCTCAACGGTCTTCATGCCATGCTCGATGGCGGCCTTGGCAGCGACCTCAGCAGCGCTCTGCGCAGCGTAAGGAGTGCTCTTACGGGAGCCACGGAAGTTCAGCGCACCAGTGCTGCACCAGGAAACGGTGTTGCCCTGGGTGTCGGTGATGGTCACGATGGTATTGTTAAAGGTGCTCTGGATGTGAGCAGCACCGGCGCTGATATTCTTGCGCTCTTTTTTCTTAGTGCGGGTTTTTGCCGCAGTAGCTTTGTTAGCAGCCATGTCTCAGTTCCTCCTTACTTCTTTTTGTTAGCGACAGTGCGCTTGGGACCTTTGCAGGTACGCGCATTGGTCTTAGTGCGCTGGCCGCGGCAGGGAAGACCCTTGCGATGGCGCACACCACGGTAGCACTGGATCTCGGTCAGACGCTTGATGTCAAGCGCGACATTACGGCGCAGGTCGCCTTCTACCATGATGTTGTTTTTGTCGATGTAGTCGCGGATCTTGGCCTCTTCATCAGCGGTCAGGTCCTTGACGCGGGTATCAGGGTTAATTCCGGTACCGGCGAGAATCTCGTCGGCAGTGGACTGGCCGATGCCGTAAACATAAGTCAGACCAACCTCGATCCGCTTCTCGCGAGGCAGATCAACACCAGCAATACGTGCCATAAAGCACCTCCATTAGTAACATCCCATGTCCTGGTCGGGGCCTGCGCCGGGAATCTACGCACTTGGCCCCCAAGCGTTTTGGGTACGGTTTCCGCGGAATGCTCCGCGGACCTTTAGCCCTGACGCTGCTTATGCTTCGGATTGGCGCAGATGATCATTACGCGGCCTTTGCGCTTAATGACCTTGCACTTCTCGCAAATGGGTTTCACGGAAGGTTTTACCTTCATGATGTTAACCTCCTTTATAACACAAGGCGCTTCTTATTTGGAACGCCAGGTGATCCGGGCTTTGGTCAGGTCGTAGGGAGACATTTCCATCGTGACCTTGTCGCCGGGCAGGATGCGGATGAAGTTGGTCCGCAGCTTGCCGGAAATGTGAGCCATAACCACATGGCCGTTGGGCTTACCCTCTTTGTTGAGGAGTTCAACCTTGAACACAGTGTTGGGCATGGCCTCCCGAACGATACCTTCTACTTCGATGACATCTTCTTTAGACAAGCTGATTGCCTCCTTGAAGGGTTCCGTCAGTTCCGCGCCGCGTCATATGCGCGGATCGCATCCCTGAGTTGTTGATCGCTTTTCAGAAGCTCGTTCTCAAGAACGGTGGTCGTAGGTGCAACATGCTGCATCTTTTTGCGTTTGGGGTTGTCCAGCTTGCGCAGGTCCCCGTCCGCAACCAGAAGCATCGGTCCATCCACAGCCAGAACAGCCAGTGTGCGGGTCTTATCCCGACCGGCCTTGGAGCGGACCAGCTGGCCTCTTACAAAGTCCATCCGGGTTCCTCCCAGCCGTAGGTCAGGACCTCGGCACCGGCCGTAGTGATCGCCATGGTATGCTCAAAGTGAGCTGCCAGGCCGCCGTCACACGTTTTGACCGTCCAGCCGTCCTTCAGTGTCTTTACCGCGTACTTGTACTGGCACACCATCGGCTCGACTGCGATGCACATACCCGGCACCAGACGCGGACCGCGCCCGGCGTTGCCGAAGTTCGGGACTTCGGGGTCCTCATGCAGCTCCTTGCCGACACCGTGGCCGACAAAGCTGCGGACGACCGAGAAGCCGTTCTCCTCGACATAGGACTGTACTGCGTGGCCGATATCCCCTACCCGGTTGCCGCCGCGCGCCATCTCGATGCCGCGATGCAGGCTCTCCTTCGTAACATCCAGCAGCCGCTGGGCTTCGAGGTCGAGCTTGCCGCACCCGTAGGTGCAGGCATTGTCGCCGTTGAAGCCATCGATCTTGCAGCCGGTGTCGATCGAAACGATGTCGCCGGGGCGGATCTGCTGCTGTCTGGTGGGGATACCATGAATGACCGTGTCATTCACGCTGATGCACGCCGTGGCCGGAAAGCCGTACAGGTGCAGGAAGTTGGGCCTGGCACCGTGGCGCACGATAAAGTCATAGATGATTTTGTCGATCTCAGCGGTAGTGATACCGGGTTCGATCGCTTCGCCGCCGGCCTTCAGGGCTGCTGCGCTGATCGCGCAGGCCTTGCGCATCTTCTGCAGCTCGGCAGCATTTTTGATTTGGATCATGGATGATTAAGCCTCCAAAAGCTTGAGAAGGAACGCCGTGGTGGCCTCGATGGAACTGATCGGGCACCTCCACGAGCTTGCCGCGCTGGCGATAGAACTCGACCAGCGGCTCGGTCTGCTCATGGTAAGCCTTTAAGCGGTCCAGTACAGTGGCGGGCTCGTCATCCTTGCGGATGGCCAACTCACCGCCGCAGCGGTCACAAACGCCCTCTTTGGCACTGGGTTTGTTTACGATGTGATAGCTGGCACCGCATTTTGCGCAACGCGGCGGCCGGACATGCGGCGGGTGATCGCCTCATCCTCAACGATGAGGTTCACGACCTTGTCGATCTCCACGCCCATCTGCTCCAGAGCTTCGCCCTGAGCGATCGTGCGGGGCATACCGTCAAGGATAAAGCCTTTGCGCAGTCAGGCTCAGCCAGGCGCTCCTTCACGATGCCGACGATGACATCATCGGGCACCAGAGCACCGGCGTCCATAAAACTTTTTGCCTTTTTGCCCATCGGCGTGCCTTCCTTAACGGCTGCACGCAGAATGTTGCCGGTGGAAATGGTCGGGATGCCCAGCTTATCGCAGAGGATCTCTGCCTGAGTTCCCTTGCCGGCGCCGGGGGCTCCCAAAAGGATCAGTTTCATCGCACATTCCCTTTCTCTTATTCCAAGAACCCTTTGTGGTAACGGGCGGTCATATAGCTTCCAGAGAACGGCCGGTCTCAAGCGCCACACCTACGACGATCAGCAGCGTAGTACCACCAGCTGGATGGAAGTGCCGGTGATGTTGCCGAGGATGATGGGGAAGCCAGCCACGATAGCCAGGAAGATCGCGCCGATCAGAGTGATCTTGGACAGGGTCTTCGTGATGAAATCGCTGGTGGGCTTGCCCGGACGGATGCCGGGAATGGTACCGTTGTTTTTGCGAAGCTGGTTGGCAATGTCCACGGGGTTGTACTGGATCGCAACGTAGAAGTAGTTGAACGCGACGATCAGCAGCACGTAAACGATGAGGTAAAGAACGCTGTTGTAGTTAAACACGCTGAAGAAAGCGTACAGCGCCGGATGCGAAGCAGCATCCAGATTGATGAACCGGAAGATCAGACCGGGCAGGCTGCACAGCGTCGAAGCAAAGATGATGGCATAACGCCGGTCATGTTCACTTTGATGGGGATGTAGCTGGCCTGACCACCATACATCTTGCGGCCCATAACGCGCTTGGCGTACTGGACCGGGATGCGGCGCTCGGCGTCGTCAGGATGACGACGAAGATGACCGCGACCAGTGCCAGAACGAGCAGCAGGGGCAGCATGATGTAGAAGAACGGCTCACCGTTCTGGCGCGGGCCAGAATGTTGGTCGTAGCAGTGTAGATGCTGGACCAGCGGGCCACGATGCCTGCGAAGATCATCAGCGAGATACCGTTGCCGATACCCTTGGAGTCGATCTGGTTGCCCATCCAAGCACAGAGCTGAGAGCCTGCTGTGAAGGCCAACACGATGACAACCGCGCTGAAGATGCCCGCAAAGCCCTCCGTGTAGGACAGAGCGCCCATATTGCGGATGATGAAGTAGTAGCCGATGGACAGCATCAGACCAATGCCCGCGCCAACATAGTTGGTGATGCGGCGCATCTTGCGCTGACCCTCCTCACCCTCCTTGGTGAGGTTTTCCAGATACGGAATGGCTACCGCCAGCAGCTGCATAATGATGGAGGCGTTGATGGCGGGCTGCACACCCAGAGCGAACAATGTGCATTCGCTCAGAGCGCCGCCGCTCATCATATTCAGATACTCCAGCATATCGCCGGTGCCGCCGGCAAACATCGAGGTCAGTGCGCCTGCGCTGATGTACGGCACAGGAATCGCACAGCCAAGACGGAACAGGACGAGGATCAGAAGGGTGAACAGAAGACGCTTGCGCAGATCTTCAATCTTCCATGCTTTACGGAAGGTTTCAAACACCTTACATCACCTCAGCCTTCCCGCCCGCTTTCTCGATTTTTTCCTTGGCGGAGGCTGTATAAGCAGCGACCTTGACATTGATTGCCTTGGTCAGCTCGCCGTTGCCCAGCACCTTGACGCCGTCCAGCGTCTTGGAGATGATGCCGGCCTTCAGCAGGGCCTCGGTATCAACGGTAGAACCGGCCTCGAACTTCTCGAGGTCAGATACCTTGATGGTAACATACTTGGTTGCGAAAATGTTGTTGAAACCGCGCTTCGGCAGACGACGCTGCAGAGGCATCTGGCCGCCTTCGAAGCCGGCCTTCTTGACGCCGCTGCGGGCTTCTGGCCCTTGTGGCCGAAGCCAGCGGTCTTGCCGTTGCCGGAACCAGCACCGCGGCCCTTGCGGGTCACGGCCTTGCGGGCACCAGCGGAAGCTTTCAGTTCGTGAAGTTTCATGCTTGCACCTCCTTGCATTACGCCTTGGTCACAACGACCAGGTGGGCGATCTTGGCGATCTTGCCCTGAGTAGCCGCGTTGTCGGGCTGCTCGGTGACCTCACCGGGGCGGTTCAGGCCCAGGGAGTGCGCAACGGCGATCTGCTCTTTGCCGCGGCCGATCAGGCTCTTGGCGAGACGAATGGTAACTTTCTCCATTGTAGTACCCTCCTTAGCCCAGGATCTCGGCAACAGTCTTGCCGCGCTTTGCAGCGACGCTCTCGGCGTCGGTCAGGCCGCACAGGCCTGCGAAGGTAGCAGCAGTGACGTTGATGGGGTTGTTGGAACGCAGCTCTTGGCGCGGATGTCCTTGATGCCGGCGCACTCGAGCACGGCACGGACAGGACCGCCGGCCAGAACGCCGGTACCGGGGGCAGCGGGACGCATCAGGACGCGGCCTGCGCCGAACTCGCCGACGATCTCGTGAGGAATGGTGGTGCCCTTCAGGCAGACCTTGCGCATGTTCTTCTTGGCAGCGCCTCACCCTTGCGGATGGCCTCGGGAACCTCGCCGGACTTGCCGACGCCGTAGCCGATGTTGCCCTTGCCGTCGCCGACGACGATCAGGGCAGCGAACTTCATGACGCGGCCGCCCTTGACGGTCTTGGAAACGCGGTTGATGGAGACGACCTTGGTGATCATGCCGTCATCTTCTTGTCTTCTCTGCATGGCCATTGTATCTTCTCCCTCCTTACAGCTTCAGACCGGCCTCGCGGGCACCCTCAGCGAGAGCTGCACACGGCCGTGGTAAACGAAACCGCCGCGGTCATAGACCACTTCGGTAATGCCCTTCTCAAGGCACTTCTTGCGATGTTCTCGCCAACCTTCTTGCAGCATCAATGTTGCCGCCGTAAGCGTGAAATCTTTGTCCATGCTGGAAGCGCTGGCCAGGGTCACGCCCTGCTCATCATCGATGACCTGAGCGTAGATGTGCTTGGCAGAGCGGAAAACATCCAGACGGGGACGAGCAGCAGTGCCGCTGATCTTGCCGCGGACACGACGGTGGCGGCGCAGACGAGCAACGTTCTTATCAGCTTGTTGACCATAATGTTTCTCCTCTCCTATTATTTACCCTTGCCGCTTTGCCTTCCTTACGGATGACATACTCGCCAACATAGCGGATACCTTGCCTTTGTACGGCTCGGGCGGGCGGACACCGCGGACCTCGGCAGCGAACTGGCCGACTTCCTGCTTGTCGATACCGGTGATGCTGAAGTGCAGCGCATCTTTCAGCTCGATCTTGATGGTATCGGTGTCCTCGAACTCAACGGGATGAGAGAAGCCCAGGGTCAGGGTCAGCTTGCTGCCCTGCTTGGCGGCACGATAACCAACGCCCTGAATTTCCAGATCCTTGCGGAAGCCCTCGGTAACACCGACGACCATGTTGTGGATCAGGGTGCGGGTCAGGCCATGGAGGCTGCGTGCCTCCTTCTCGTCATTGGGGCGGGTAACCAAAATCTCATTGCCCTCGACAGCAACAGTCATCAGAGGATGAAATTTGGAATGCAGGGTACCCTTGGGGCCCTTAACAGTGATGGTGTGCTCGGCCGCATCGACCTTCACTTCCACACCGGCGGGAATGACGATGGGTTTTCTTCCAATTCTCGACATTGTCTATACCCCTTTCTTACCACACAAAGGCGAGAACTTCACCGCCGACATGAGCAGCGCGGGCTGCCTTGTCGGTCATGACGCCTTTAGAGGTGGAGATGATTGCGGTGCCCAGGCCCTTCATGACCTTGGGCATATCCTCGCAGTTGGTGTAAATGCGCAGGCCCGGCTTAGAAACGCGCTTCAGGCCGGCGATGACCGGAGTACCGTTCTCCTGGTACTTCAGGGTCAGGGTGATGGTCCCCTGCTTATTGTCCTCGGTCACTTTCATACCCTTGATGTAGCCCTCGTCAACCAGAATCTGGCAGATCGCCTTCTTCAGGTTAGATGCGGGGATATCCACGGAAGGGTGTTTGGCAGTGCTAGCATTGCGGATGCG
>ENA-OQCP01001063-OQCP01001063.1-human-gut-metagenome-genome-assembly--contig:-NODE-1063-length-11076-cov-1.626359_pt1 | contig 11076 bp, 19 predicted proteins | sample MGYA00242760_ERZ504583 | MGnify/ENA primary metagenome ERZ504583 (study PRJEB26092, sample SAMD00036308) | human gut metagenome | host: Homo sapiens | study: EMG produced TPA metagenomics assembly of...
GCCGACATAAGCGACAGCTCTCGAAGAAGAGCCTTTTGTCAAGGAATGCTCTTCATAAAATGCCAACTGATATCCACATCAAAATAATGTTTTATCGCATTGCTCACCGCATCTAACCGACCGTTTCCTACACCCACAATTCTTCGGTCATTACCGTTATGATGGATCACCGCATCAGCCACCATTCCGTTTTCCTGTTTGAAATGACATTCATCAACTGTAAAAATCGTCTTTGCCGTAATATAGTTATCTTCAAAAATATGATATACCCAGTCCGGCGTAAGTTCTTTATGCGCTTTGTCGGAAACGTCTTTGACAAGATAACCGACTTCTTCTTTCATCTTCTCCGGCAGGCTGATTCCAAAGCTCTGTTTCAAGATATAGTTCACGCCGCCCTTGCCTGACTGACTATTGATTCTTATAACGTCAGAATCATACCGTCTTCCGACATCCTGCGGATCGATCGGTAAATACGGCACGTTCCACTTATCACACTGCCGATCTTCTCTCCATGCCATACCTTTTGCGATCGCGTCTTGATGAGATCCGGAAAAAGCCGTAAATACAAGTTCTCCTGCATAAGGCTGTCTTGGAGAGACATGCATACGCGTCACTCGTTCATACACTTCACATATATCACTCATATTTGAAAAATCTAATTCAGGATCTACACCTTGAGAAAACATATTCATTGCCAATGTAATAATATCAACATTTCCGGTTCTTTCTCCATTGCCGAACAATGTTCCTTCAATCCTATCTGCTCCTGCCAAAATACCGAGCTCCGCATCACTGATACCTGATCCTCTGTCGTTATGAGGATGCAAGGACAGTAATACATTTTCTCTGTGAAGGAGATATTTATTAAAGTACTCTACCTGACTTGCGAAAACATGAGGCATTGCATTTTCTACTGTGGTCGGCAGGTTGATGATTGCCTTATTATCTGAAGTCGGCTCCCATATATCCAAAACAGCATTACACACTTCAAGTGCGTAGTCAACTTTCTGTTCCCTGAAAACTTTCCGGACTATATTCAAATGTAAAATTACCGGTCGTCTCTTTTGCCAGTTTTTTCAACAATTTCGCACCATCGACCGCAATTTGCTTAATCTCTTCTTTACTCTTTTTAAATACTTGTTCTCTCTGTGCAACAGAAGTAGAATTGTATACATGTATGATCGCATGAGGCGCGCCCTGCACAGCTTCAAAATGTTCTTTTGATAATATGTTCTCTCGCTTGAGTAAGAACCTGGATCGTAACGTCATCCGGAATCATATTTTGCTCGATCAATGCTCTGATAAACTGATATTCTGTCTCAGACGCCGCCGGAAAACCAACTTCGATCACCTTAAAACCAACGTCAACGAGAAGCTGAAAAAACTCCAATTTCTCATCAAGACTCATCGGTTCGATCAACGCCTGATTTCCGTCTCTAAGATCTACGCTGCACCAGATCGGCGCCTTATCAACACAATCTTTTTTTACCCAGTCGTAACAAGGTGTCGGAGGCATAAAATAAGTTTTTTCATATTTTTTCCAATTTTCTCTCGTTGTCATCATTACAGTTCTCCTTATATTATATCAATGATATTGCTTTTTTTTATCATTCACATACTATCACATTATATTTACTCATTCTAGTGACAAATTTAATCATTTATATTGATTTTTTTAATGTTTCGTATTTTCATACTTTACAGAAGAAATTTTCTTCGTAGATATTCTGCACATATCCAAAGTGTTCTTTCTTTTACTGTTTTTTCCCGCAACAACCTCATATGATATGATCCGCTCTCCATTTACACGATAAACAATCTCTCCTATTACAGTTCCCTTTTTTATCGGAGCACAAATTTCCTTCTTAATTTTTATTTCTATCTCATCTTTATCATCTGCTCCTACTAAAATTTTTTTAGATTCCCCTGAGATCTCTACTTCTAAAAGATCTTTTCCTTTTTTAGGAAACCCTCCTGTATATCCGTTTTTTATATAGATTTTTTCTGTTCTGTCTATCTTATCCGGAGAAATCTCTTTATAACAATAATTTTCCATTCCGTATGTCATTAATTTCTTTGTATCCGACCATTTATACCCTTTATTATCGGCCATCCACATGCAAGAAGCGCCACAATCAATGTTTTTCCGTCTTTTCGCAGCGCTCCGACATAACAATATCCTGCATCTTGCGTAAACCCTGTTTTTCCGCTGAGAGCTCCATCCATCATTTTTAAAAATGTATTATGATTTACACAGGAATAACTTTTTTCTCCTTTGCAATCGGTAAATGTATACGCATCTGCGTGTGATTTCTAAAAATTTTTCCTTTTGCGGAGATTCCATAATGCAATATCTCATTATCCTCGCCAACTCTTCTGCCGTCGTATGATGAATTCCGTTTTCATCCTGTCCGTCAAGCCCGTTCGGAGTAATAAAATATGTAGAATTGCAGCCTAACTGAGAAGCTTTTTTATTCATCATATCCGCAAATTTATCAACATTTCCCGCAATACATTCTGCTATTGCGACGGCTGAATCATTATGCGATTCAAGCATAAGCGAATAGAGAAGATCTTTTAAATAAAAAGTCTGCCCTTGTGTCATTCCAAGCTTTACTTTCGGTTGTGCAGACGCGACGCTGCTAACTTCTGCTTTATCAGATAAATTTCCGTTTTCAAGCGCCAGAATACATGTCATAATTTTCGTCGTACTCGCCATCGGCATCTGTTCGTCTTTATTTTTTCCAAACAAAATACGCCCTGTCTCGGCGTCCATTAAAACGGCCGAACGGGCGTATAGATCAGAAGGCTTGACCTTAATACTCTTGTGACTTTCATCCATAATTTTCTCTTGTGCCCTGCAATCAGCCCATGAAATATTCCAGACTGCCGACAGACATAACGCAAACAACATTATGAATGACAGTATACTTCTTGTATTCATCTTAAATCTCTTTTTAAATTTCTTTCTTTCCATTCCGAAACACCTTCTATGCCGATAGTCTTTCTATCTATATGCCCTCCCATACAAGCTTATTCCTACAAATATTATCATCATCCACAGTACAAAAAACACATTTCGAGATTGTAGACGGTCACTGTTGCAAAAAACAGGATGTGCACCGCTTATGCCATCCCTGTTTTTTCAACCTGTTTTTAAATATCTAATTTCAACTGTGCTTCATCTTCGGCTTCTTCTTTAAAATGCTCGATCTGCTCCGGATTCAGCATCGGAAGATCATCTAACGACTGCACGCTGAACCGACGAAGAAACTCTTCTGTTGTTCCAAACAAAAGAGGTCTTCCGGGGGCATCCATCTTCCCGTCTCTTCAATTAATCCATATTCAACGAGTTTATTTACTGCATGATCCGATTTAACACCTCTGATTTTTTCTATTTCTAATTTTGTTACAGGCTGCTTATAGGCAACGATTGAAAGTGTTTCTAAGAGTACATCCGTAAGAGCATAGCGCTTTGGCTGTTTCGCTACACGAATTAAATATTCGTACATTTCCTTTTTTGTACATAACTGAAAAGAATCTTCCAACTCAATAATACGGATTCCTCTATCCTCTTTTTCATAACGCTCCATCATATTCCGAACAAGTTTTTTGGTCGTTTCTTCATCATGTCCGATTGCAAATGCAAGTTTACTTATTTCAACAGAATCTCCCATCGTAAACAAGATTGCTTCAATCGCACTTTGAAGTTTTTCAATTTCCATACGCCTCTTCCACCCTTTCAATCATGATCTCGCCGCATGTTTCTTCCTGTTCCACACGAATTTCTCCCAGCTTCATCATTCTAAAACCGCCAGAAATGTCACTACAATATGCATCTTGCTCTTTTGCTTCTCGAGTAGCTGTCGGAAGGAGAACTTATGATGTGTATGCATGTATTCGTGTATATATATAAACTTGTCTGATACGGTGACTTCTTCTTTTTCTATTTTTCCGAACTTGCTCCGAACCGGATCGATCTTATCAACCTGCCTTTTCATCACTTCTTTAAATATCTCATTTAATTTTTTCAATGTAAGATCTCCAAGAAGTTCATCCAGATCAACCGGTTCTGCATATTCTTTCACTTCTTCCGGTATTGTCGGATCTTTATAAAGTATCATGTCTGCATCCGTCTGCCTGTCCTTCAGCTCATACGCCATATACTTATACATTTTATACTGTAAAAGCTGTTCTACAAGCTCACGCCGCGGATCTTCTTCCTCCCCCTCTTCCGTTTCCTCTTTCGGAAGCAGCATTCGACATTTTATATCCAAAAGCGTAGCTGCCATAACAAGGAATTCACTCATAATATTCAGATCTTCTTTTTGCATATTCCTTATATATTCCATATATTGATTCGTAATTTCTACGATTGGAATATCATAAATATCTATTTTATTTTTATCGATCAAATGAAGCAGAAGATCCAACGGACCTTCAAAAACTTCAAGTTTTACCGGAATTCCCATAAATTATCTCCATCATTTAAACAGCTGCTTAACATTTCGCCAGTTCACCATTTCCGCAACAAAAGAAAATCGCAGAAATTTCTAACGCCAACTCTACATTATAAAGGAGCTTTTTACTTTTGACAATGTTTTTCTTTTATCGTCTTTATCGTTTTTCCGCCTCGTTTTCCCGTCATTGTTTTCCCTGCCGGATCATATATTTTTACTTCGTCAGCTTGCCGCCTTATTACCGGACACAGACCTCGATTGCGATAACCTCCGGCATATTAAACAAACGAATATTGATCGTATGACTTCCCAGTCTCTACTTACAACTATCGTCTGTTCTCCTTCTCTGCGCATTTCCCCTGAATATTTCGGAAAGAGAAACCCCTGCGGCGTCACAACTGCCCCAATCCCCGGACACCGCACTAATCCTCCATGCAAGTGTCCGGATAGGATCAAATCGCTCCCCATTTTTTATAAGCATCCATATATGCCGGGTTATGCGCCATCAATATCGAATAATCTTTTCCCTTTTTTCCGATTTTTTCTTCAACCGTTTTCTCCGTAACATCTGCTTTTTTAAATTTTCTATTCACAGACGAATCCAGTTCCAGGCCATAGATACTAAACTTCATACCGTTTTTTTCTATATTTTCGGCTTTATTCTCCAAAAAGCATACTCCACAATTTTCCAGCTTTGCTTTGTATCGTTCGTATGTATCCCCGTATATATCTGTATTTTCTTTCATTCTCTGTTCATGGTTGCCATTTGTGTAATACACCTGACAAATATGCGGTAATTTCTTCACAAACTCAAGAGCTTCCTGTACGGAACTGCCTTCTTTTGCGACCAGCATATCCCCTCCGATTAAAATCATATCCGGCATTTCTGCCTGAATCGCCTTATACAATTTATCGTTTTTATTTCCGTATACACAGTTATGAAGGTCACTTAAAAAAATCACTTTTACACAGTTTTGAATGCCGATGTTTTTTTTTCGTTTTTACTTTATATTTTCTCACCCGGAATGTATGAGTTTCCCGATAAATTTCTCCTGCCGCTAAAATGAGCAAAATAAGGATAAAAATAATTATCCACCATGCTGTATTATTCATTTATAAAACTCCTTTAACGATATTCCTATAAAAAACTTTCCTCATTTTCTCTCATTATAAAACAGCGGTATTCTGAAACTCAAGTATTTCTTCACATCAGCACGTAAACAACTTTTTGTGTGAAATTATTCCGCAGATCTAAAGCAGCTTTTATTAATTCTTTTCTCCAATCAAAAATTTTGCCGATACCTTTATTAAATAATCCGAAAATCCTGCTTTTTGTACACCTCTTTTTGCTATGATATCGCTGCGCCCGATTTCATTTCCATCCAGAGTATAAACGATCGAGCCTACAACATCTCCTTTTCGAACCGGCGCTAATATCTTTTTATTTATTTTCTCAATTTTTTTAATTTTCTTCATATCCTTTCCTTTTACATCTAGATAAGTAAACTTTTCTCCGCGCTCTACTTCTATATTTTCTTCGACTCCATTTTTTACAACTGCATATTTTGTTTTCATCGGTTTCTCGTCCGAATACACCTGACATTTTCCAAAACCGTAATTCATCATTTTAACCGCATCCGCAAATCTCTCCTTCGATGTATCGGCAGCCATAACAACCGCGATCAACTCCACATCATCCTTCTTTCCCGTTGCCGAAACGCAAAATTTTGCTTCTCCTGTCGACCCTGTTTTCAAACCGGTAGCATATTCATACTGCCTTACAAGTTTATTTGTATTTGTAAGTCCAAATTCCGAAGTACCTTTCTTCGTTTCATGAGTAATATTTTCCATCCATGTCATCGCATACTCATGAATCTGAGGATATTTCGTAATTAATTCCCGCGACATCAGCGCAATATCTCTTGCAGTCGTCACATGCCCCTGTGCATCTAAACCGTTGCAATTTACAAAATTTGTATTATGCATCCCCAATGCTTTTGCCCGCTTGTTCATTTCTTGTACAAAAGCCTCTTCACTGCCGCTTATATACTCTGCCATTGCCACACAAGCATCGTTTGCACTTGCGATTGAAATGCACTTTAGCATTGTATCGACCGTCTGAGTTTCCCCTGTCTCTAAAAACACCTGAGAGCCGCCCATAGACGCTGCAAATTCCGATACGGGAACTTTATCTTCCAAAGAAATTTTTTTACTTTCAACAGCATCAAAAATAAGAAGCATTGTCATAATTTTCGTAACACTTGCAGGTGGACGTTTCGTATCCGCATCCTGTTCAAACAATACCGTTCCGGTAGATGCTTCCATCAAAAGAGCTGAAGGAGCACCGATTTGCATACTTGTATCCTCCTTTTTTGCGCCTTTATTTAGTTCTTCTTCATTCTCTGTATTGTTATCTTCTATCTTGCTGTTTTCTGTATTTTGATCTTTTGTTTCTTTATTTTCCGGCGCTAATAACATTTCCTTGCCTTTTACCGTATATGCGTTTCCCAACATGCAACAGATCATCAATGCACATAAAACACCTGCGATTACCGTTCTTGCATTTCTCATTTTTGATCCACTCTCCAAAATTTCATCTATTATAAATATAAGCAAATCCTGCAAAAAGTATTACTTAATCTCTCTTTTTCCTCAAGATAGATTTCAGCATATAACTGCGCTGACTAAAAATAACTATCCTATAAAAGCCTCTCAAATCTTGCTCATTTTTACCTGTTTCATTGACTTTTATCAATCCGTAGAGTATATTAAGCAAGGGAGAATCAACGGGAAAATTAATAAGGAGGTCACTAATGAAGTCTCATACTTATTATGATATTTTAGGTGTTTCAAGAGATGCGACTTTAGACGAGATCACAACTGCTAAAAATGCACTGGCGAAAGTATATCATCCAGATGCAAATGCACATAAAAATATTGACACAACCGCTTTTATGCAGGAGATACTTGAGGCATACCGGGTTTTATCGAATCCGGAAAAGCGCCGCAAATATAACCAAGAAACATTCGGCGAAACCGAACGCGTTTTCAAAACATTTACATTAACTCCGGAAAACGAAGAAGAAAATACAGGTTCTTTTGTCACATATTGGAATATGTCTAATCAGCTTAGAACTATACTCAATAAAAGCATTCGGTTGATGAAGCAGGAAACACAAAAGAAAACACTGACCCAACGCGTTTTTTCAGAAATGGGGCAAATATCAAAAAGAAGAAACGATCCGCAATCAGCAGATCGCAAAATTATCCACACAGGCCGTCCAATATATTACCGCTCTTAAAATGGCTGGAATTCCGATGGATTACTGGAGTTCCGATGCAATGAATTGGATACTTGTACGTTGGGGGCAAAAACAATCTGTCGATTATCATACTCTCTTTTCACGCTATGATGATTATGTAGAAGAAACATTGTCAAATTCCGAAAAAATTCGATTAAAAAATCAAAACAAACGTTTTCATCACAATTTAAAAAAACTGCTCTCCTACGCTTTAAAAGCGTAAGAGGCAGTCATTCAAAAGAGCCTCGCAACCCTTTTTACATCTCTGTAAGTCGTATCAAAGTCACCTGTATACCACGGATCTGCAATGTCTTTTCCTTTTTCCTCTGTAAAATCAAGCAGCTTCGATACTTTCCCTTCAGGATCTGAATTACCTATAATTCTGTTTATATTTCTAATATTCCATGAATCCATACCAATAATATAATCATATTCATCATATTCATGTTTCTGCATTTGACGCGCTTTATGATTTCCGCAATAAATTCCGACTTCTTCTAACTTATGACGCGTTCCGTAGTGAACCGGATTACCGATCTCCTCGCGACTTGTAGCCGCAGAGTCAATGAAAAAGTATCCGATAAACCAGATTTATTAACTAATGCCTTCATTACATATTCTGCCATAGTAGAACGACAGATATTGCCGTGGCAAACAAAAAGTATTTTAATCATTATATTTTTCCTCCTGAAATACCGTAGATTGCCCAGTTTTGCGGACTTTTTTGAACTTTCCTGGCTTACATACTTCTGTGCAGTTTCTTGAAAATCACGCAAAATGCGGCAATTTACAGCCTAGTGTAGTAGTCGATAGTAGTTAATTGGTAGTCAGTTAAGGGGGTGCAGACTACTCCGATTTTTGAACCTTTTAACGATTGATTGAAGGTAAGGGGGGTGTCATTTTGAATCCCAAAGTTCAAGCACATATACTTATTTTTTATTATTTTTTTTCAAATTGTTCGTATCCTTTTTCATTCTGTGGATAATCTGAATTATGATATTCAGAATGCTCATATCCTATATTTATATTTCTTACCTCCGGACGAGCATACAATAGTGAATAAATCATCTTCACATTCTCATTTTTGAAATAAACATCAGAATTGAAATTATTCCATTGCTTTTTTAATACTGCAATTACTGAAAACAATTCTTCATATGTTTGTGCCGTAACAGACATAGGAGTAATTTCACTATTTATAACTTTAAGAATATTGTTAATTGAATCAACACTCTTTAATTCTTGAATATCCTTAATTGAACATAAGTCTTTGGCGTTAATTTTCATAACTCTATTTTCCTTTCTCACATTCTTAACTATTTCATCATTTTATCTAGTATCATATACTGACCTAGTATTGAGACAACTTTTTTATCTATTAAATGTTCATAGCAATTATACTATTTTTCCAAGCATCCTACAATTCCCAAGTCACAAAAATAACGCCCACGGTTTCCCCTGAGCGTCTGCTGCTTGCCTTAAACTACTTTGAACATATTCTGTTTCATCGGCTTTTTGTCTTCTGCCTTATCCACTTCTTTTCTCGCCTGCTCCAGTTCCTCCATGCGAATCATCTCGTTCTTCGCATCATCCAGGCCAAGATGCGTATATGTGTTCATCGTCACTCCAATGTCGGAATGTCCCATCAGATATTGCAGTGTTTTGGGATTCATTCCGGCTTTCGCTTGGTTGCTGCAGTAAGTGTGCCTGCAAATGTGCGGCGTAATCTTCGGAAGCTGCACCCTAAAAATGCTGTTGTATCGGTTCACCGCATTCTTAAGCCGATGCTCCCAATGAAGTGCTACCTCCGGCATTCCATTCTTATCTCGGAAAAGGAATCCCACATAACCATCCACCATAATCTCCGGAAAATCCGTTGGCCTGTCTTCCAAAATTGCCCGGAACATTCGGAACACGTCCTCCGTCATTGGAAGCTTTCTTGTACCGGCATTTGTTTTCGTGGATTCGATGTGATACTCCATGCTGCCAATTCGCTGAAGCTGATGGTCGATATTGATAATGCGGTTCTTTAAATCAATATCCTTAATGGTAAGTCCGCAAAATTCTGAAATTCGAAGTCCCGTATGGAACAAGATGTAGAACACCTCGTAATACTTGCAGTACACGTTATCATCGTGTACAAACTTAAGGAACTTTCTCATCTGGTCCTTTGTGATTGCCTCTCTAGTATCAAATCTTTCCCTTCTGTTAATTTCTGCTTTTCCAAACCAAGCACAGCACCCACACCTTCCAAAGATAATGGAAGTCCCATATAGCTGACCACACCATAGAACATTTCCAGGACGCCGGTACAAGGTATGTTCCTGCTTCGTAGCCTAACATTCTAGAAATACAGATACGTTCAAACTGAGCATTAAATGCCCATTTCGTAACAGCTTCATCTTCCAGCGCACTCATTACTTCTTCTGGTATTTTCTCTCCTTTTACAAGATCGCCTACTTTTACTTCTCCTCCGTCCACACTATACCCAAACAAGAGAACTTCAAAATCCGGTGATTCTGCATAACGGTAAACACCAGCCTTGGCAAGATTTACAGATGAAAATGTTTCAATATCAATTTCTAAATTCAACAAAATAATTTCCCTCCAACAAAAAAATTGGGCGATATAGTAATCCTCCATACCGCCCATAACATTTATTCGTTATTCTGTTCTTTCTGCTCTTTCTTCATACGCATTCTCTTTTTCAGATAATGAATCCCGTCTGATACCATGATGCTAAATGTTCCAATCAAGAAGCCTATCGTGCATCCAAAACATACCACAAGCATAAAGTTCTGCACTTCTGTCATTGTCTCGCCCTCCCTATGCTAAGAAATCGTCATCCACTACTGCTCCGAAGTCATCTGCTGCAGTGGTCTTGCCACCGAGAGACTCACCATCTCTAATCTTCTGAATATTTCCAAGACCGCAGGCAATCCCCTTATTTCCATTTGAGTTAAATGCATAGAAGTTAAGAGATACTCTTGCATAGCATCCGGAATATACTTCACTTCTGTCCAAGATAGGTTTTACTGCACGATCGACAATCTGCGGTGCTGTTGTGCTGTTCGCATTGATGAAGTAATGTCCTTTGTAAGCCTCATCGTCACGCTCGATATCACCATCGCGAAGTGGAAGCTTGATTGCAGCCTTATTAGGCTTCTTACCGCCGAATTTTGCAACACCCTTCCTCAATCGCAGCATCGATTGCTTTATTGACTGCATTTACGGTTTCTGTATCGTCCTTTGGATGTAGGACGGATTTTGCGGACATTCAAAATAAAAAAGAATGTGGAGGTAACAGACAATGG
>ENA-OQCP01001064-OQCP01001064.1-human-gut-metagenome-genome-assembly--contig:-NODE-1064-length-11071-cov-2.111933_pt1 | contig 11071 bp, 10 predicted proteins | sample MGYA00242760_ERZ504583 | MGnify/ENA primary metagenome ERZ504583 (study PRJEB26092, sample SAMD00036308) | human gut metagenome | host: Homo sapiens | study: EMG produced TPA metagenomics assembly of...
CAGCAAAAACAGAGCCTGAATTTCTGTGCCGAACTCGGAAACGATTACAAACAGCGCCGACACAACAGACAAAGCCGCAGGCGCGCCCCTGCCGAGGCGTGACCGGTTCAGAGAATACCGCCCCCGGCTGACAATGCCGCTGCGGACAAGACCGCCCCGGACGAGGAAAAAACCAATCTCACCGAAGAAAATACCTCGGATGACGAAGAAGGTACTGCGGATAACGGAGAAGACCTGCGGGCGAAGCTGGCGCGAAAGAAACCTTCTTCGCAGCGGATACCTACAGCGAGGACGAAACGGAGAGCGATGATAGGTCTGCACCAATGACCGCATCGAATGAGGGGAAACGGCGAGTTTTATCCCCAAAACGGTAACCATTTATTTTGCGGTTGACAGCCACTATAAGGACTCTTATCAGGTTCAGTTGTTTGCCCACAAGGGAGATAATAGCGAGCTAAAGAGGGTCATGGACGATACAGGTACGACAACAACCGATAGTAAGGGAGAAGAGCGCAAGGTTTTCAGTGTTACACTAGGTCAAGGGGACTACCCAAATGGTGGATTTTATCGACTGATTTTCCAGTATTTGGACGGTAATACTTGGGAAGGTCAATTCCTCGCCTTTGGCGGAAAAAGTGATGGCAATAAGAACTGGACAACGATTGATAAGCTTGCCGGAAAAATGTTTGATGCCACAACCTCTCCGTTTGATGGCGGAAACGCCACCGTCGCAGACAACCCTTACAACGACTCCCAATGGACGCGCGTGGAATACTATTACGCGGGTATGCCGCTTTACTTCAAAAATGCAAGCACAACAACGCTGGACGGCGTTACCGCTACATTTTACAAAAAAGATGAAAACGGTAATTTTGTAGAAACTGGCAGCCAGACGATTGGCACGGTAGCGGCTAACACCATGGCCGCCCAGAAAATCACAATTCCGAACAATCAATCGCAGTTTGTAAAGTTTACTTGGACGAACAGTGGCGAAGGCACACTGTACAATTTCAGCAACGATGCTTGCGAGGGCATCACGATGTTTGATTTGGCAGCGAACAACTGCTTTGTCTATAGCGGAAACGAAAGTACTGAAAGCCCTTGGCAAAACGCAGGCGGCGATTTGCTTACAAAGGACAAAACCATTTATTTTGATGCAACGCTCTCCTCGTACGCTTATGCCAGGGACTATGATATACACCAAAATCCCATGCCGGGCAAAGACGGTCAAATGTACTGCTTCCTGACGGGTGAAAACAGTCAGATCATTAAGCAGCCGATGAAACGGGTAACAACAACCGATGGCACAAACCGCCAGCTGTGGTCTTGCGAGGTTCCTTCTGAGGGTGGCCCTTTCACCGCAGTGCAATTCTCCGCGCGTCAGGAAGCAGACGGAAAGTCTGCAGTAGATGATCTAACGAAGCAGTATAGCACAGCGGAAATTCCCCCGAACTTGAAAGCACCCTGCTTTTTTGCCGATGATGGCGACCCAACAGCATACACCGGGCGAAATGATAACATCATAACCCAAAACTGGGTTTTCCGTGACGGCTACTGGGGCGAGAAAGACGCTGTCCGCAATGCCGAAAGCGGCAAAGGCACGACCGTTGTGGACATTGCAAACGGCACATTCACCCAAGAGGCGGGCACAAAGTACATCACCAGCACCCTCTATGACTACTACACCGACTATGAGCTGAACGGCTTTAACCGTGACAGCTACCCGGACAACAATACTAATTCCCAACGCTGGTATGTTACATTTGAGCAGTTTGACCGCGCGCTAAGCAGTGCTTATGCGGCAAACGATAATGTCCGATACCCGATTTATACCGGACATTTCCAACCTTCTATTAATAACTGGAGTTGCCCCTTTGCAGACGTTGCCGATGTTGCCGGCGGTATGGATCTGTATGGCTGGGGCAATCCGAACACCAATAGTGAAAAATACAACACCTTTATGGCCGTAAACAACTCGGTTTTGGACACGACGGGTAAAGATGCTAATGACGAAGCCGGTTTCGCCCGAACCTTCCAAGGTCTGGTAGAGGACAAAACCTCTACCGGCGATGCAAATGGACTGCCGGTATTAAAAGGTACGGGAAATCTTGTTGACCCGCATTTTAACAAAGAATTTTTGGAAGGCAAAAACACCTTTAACACCGTGCTGGGGAAGGTGTATGAGAATGTTTCTTTCCCGTTTACGCAAGATGCTGTTTTTAAGAATGATAATGATCAAAACGACAAAGAGAAGGAGGCTAAATATTGGTACTATGACAGTAGCCAATCCTCGCTGTATCTGACGCAAGACAAGGACAACAGCAAGTATTATCTGAAATCCACCAAAGATTCAAGCGACAAAGACAAATCAGTAAACCGTGATGCGGGAAACGCGGAGAAAACAACAACGGACGCAAAGGGCAATAAGATAAAAACCTACGGTTTCTTCCCGTTCAACAAGAGCGTTGGTAATGGTGGTGCATCCCAATACAACTACGGCTTTGGTGCGAAGCTGCAATTTGACTTTACATTGACCGATGACGGTCAGGTTCAAGTAGGGAATGATCCCACTGATAAGGTCCCCATCAAGTTCTTCTTCTCCGGTGACGATGATGTGTGGGTCTACATTGACGGTCAGTTGGTGCTGGATGTCGGCGGCGCGCACGGTAAAGCGTCCGGTCTGCTGGAATTTGGAAAGACGACTGACGGAACAGCCAACACCGTAACCCCCTATGTCAGCTCCAACAAAGCAGGCGGTGAGGTTTACACCGAAGGTGCTGGTGGCAAATCTGTCTACTTCAACGGCAAAGAAGTCAAATTCGAGAAGCAGGGCAAAATTCCTGATAAGGATGATAAGGACAAAGAATTCACCCTCGACAAAGGCACCACCCACACCCTGACCATGTTCTACATGGAGCGTGGCATGTGGGAGTCCAACATGGCGGTGGCGTTCAACTTCCCCGACAACAACGAGCTGCAGGTTGAAAAGAAGGTCGATGTTACGGGAGTAAACGATCTGTTCAAGAAAAGTTTCCAAAACCAGAAGATCTTCACCTTCAACATCAAGAATCTGGCTACGCACTACAAAGCAAAAGAAACTTCTTACACAGAGGTAAATCCAAAACTCCCAGAAGAAGCCTATAAAGGCGCTCAAAAACCATCCGACACCTTCGCCAGTCTGACCTATGCATCGCAACCACCAGACAGCAAGACCGGAGACCTCGCTGTGCTGTGGTCAGCCACAATGGATGACCCAACCAGTGCGCACCGAGAGCAGCGCCGCGGCACCCTGCCATTGAGTACAGCAATCGATATAAGCCAGTACAGCTACCTGACCTTTGATGTCTATGTGGAGGGCAAACAGACCGATACCTGCGCCTTGGGCAACCTGTATGTGGAGCTTTTGGATACAGAAAGCCACCAAAAAGGCTGTATCAACGGCAAGGGCCTGCAAAGCAGTGATGTCTACGGTGCGGCGACCGCGCTGCATCCGGGGCAGTGGTACACCATACGCCTGCTGCTGAAATCTCTGGAAACCGCCGGTACTTTCAACAACCAGCTCAAGCGTATCACAGTCGGCGATAACTCTGCGCGCAAAATTTACCTGCGCAACTTACATTCCGCAGCGCGCCGAAGGAGCAGACAAAACCGGGCTTTACGACCGAGCAGTACGACATCCCAGACTATGGCTCTGCCACAAGCGGACAGTTGGAAAACGCAAAATATGCCGTGTTTTCCTCCGACCGTGGCAATGGGGATGTTGTGGATGAGAACGGCCAGTTCCTGCTGCAGGACGGTGAAACGGTCACCTTTAAGGATCAGTTCCGCCGCGGCAGCTACATAGCTCTGCAGGAGCAGGTTGATCCGAATCTGTATGATACATTCTGGACGGTCTACGAAAATGATGCACCGGTGACAAAGGTAAGCGGTGCGAGTGAGTATGTGACGACAGACGCGAATATCACAAGTCTGAAGGATGTTAAAAACACCGCCCCGAACGATGGCCGGACGGAGCAGGTGATTGACGGAACCGATAAAAACGGAGACCCAATCACGAACGAATATAGCAACATATCTATGAAACCGAAGGATAATACGCTTGTTTTCCGCTCCTACAGCGGTACGGCTGACAAAGACGAGTTGACCAAGCTGAAGGTGGTTTTCACCAACAAGGTCAAGACCGGCAAGCTGATCATACGCAAGTATGCGGCTGGGAAAGAGTCACTGCTCAACGAAACATTTACATTTACCGTCAAGTTCAGCGATGTCGGCGGCCAAGCCTCGGCGTGGATATTCCGGAACAAAAGTACGAATGTACAGTGAAGAAGCAAGCAGGTGGTCAAGAGTACGGCGAAGTCGTAATTGACAGGATTCCGGTAGGTACACGGTTTGTTGTGTCGGAAGATGCGCACAAGGATACAAACCTGCAATCGGTGACCATCAGCGGCGGCAAAGACTGCGCCATTACCGAGGACGGCAAAAGGGTGCGCGGTTCTGTCGTGGAAGGTGATACCAATGTAGCAACAGCAACATTTGTCAATACCAGCCGCCAGCTGACCGACCTAGTGGTTACGAAGCAGTGGGTAAAGCAGGACGGCACGACGGATATTCCGAACAAGGAACTGCCTGCGGCCATCTACCTGAAATTGCAGCGCACCACAACACCGAACATCGAAAGCAATTGGGAAAATGTTACCAGCGACAGCGTTGAACTGAAGTGGGGGTACGATGGCTGGGTCACAAAGTTTACCGGCTTGGACAAATTTGATGTGAAAGACGATCCCCATGTGAATTACACCTACCGCGTACTGGAAAGTGCAACGGCAGATGGAACATTCTACGGCGGCTCTGCGGGCAATGTGATTGAGATTGACGGCAAGAAATACACGATTCTCAAGAACACAGTACAAGTTGAAGAGAGCAGTACAACCCCCTTGAAGCTGATTTTGACCAACAAACTGCAAGATGCCAAGTATAACCTGAACATCACAAAGCAGGACGCACAGGATACCACCAAAAAGCTGGGCGGCGTGGAGTTCAAGCTGGAGAAGCTGTTGGATAATGGCAGCTTGGATACCCAATTTGGTGAAAATGGTGTTAGGGTGGGTTTGACCGCAGAAAGTACAGGTTTGCTTACATTTAACAATCTGTCCCCCGGCAGCTACCGGCTGACCGAAACCAAAACCGCCGAAGGCTACACACTGCTGGCCGATGCCATCGAGTTTGAACTGACAACGGATGGAACATGCGTGCGCGATGCTGCTCCTTTTGGCGATGTGCAGTACGATTCCACCACAGGCGTGTACAACATTGCCCTGACGATCAACAACCGCAAAAGCTTTGAGTTGCCGCATACGGGCGCGGATGCACCCAGCCTGTGGCTTTTGATAGGCTTGCCCGCGCTGGTGGCTGTGCTGCTGGTGCTGGTGTTCCGCTACAATAAGAAAGGGGGCCGGCGTCAATAACGAAGTCCCCCTCTACACAAACAAATTTAAAGAGAAAGAGGTACGAAGCAAGATGAAACTGAAACGCTTACTCACCGCAGCCTCAGCGCCGTCATGGCCCTAAGCGTCTGCGCCCTGCCCGCAATGGCGGAAGGGACAACGAGCACCAGTACATTTGACCCGAGCATTACAAAGCACATTGACGATTAAAAAGTATGAACAGACAGACGCGGACAAGACAAAAACGGATGCGGATGAGAAAAAAGGAAAACCGCTGGATGGCGTTGAATTCACTATTTATCAGTTGGCAACTGTTAAGCAAGTACAGAACGCGAAAGATAGCATTGAGCTAGTATATGAACCGTTGAATTCTGTCATTTCTGATAATGATTTCAAAAATGCTCAAGAGGATGTCAAAAGTGGTAAAATCGACTCTAAATTGCTCTATGAAAGCATTAAAACGAAAATTACTCCTGAAGTGAAGACAGCACTGAAAAATGCTAACCATATGTACACAAAAGTTACTGGTGGAGCTGGTACAGCGGGAGAGGCAAAGTTTGAAGACCTGCCGCTTGGTATCTATATGGTCGAGGAGACGAAGGCTCCTTCTCAGATTTTGTCTCACACTGCTAACTTTATCGTTTCCATCCCCATGATGAATGATGATAATAGAACTTGGAATTACAATGTTGTTGCGGAGCCGAAGAATGTACCTACCTATGGCGGTGTCAAGCTGGTTAAGACTGGCCGCGTTGCGGGTGCTCCTGACGATGGCACTGGTCTGGAAGGTGTGCTTTTCCGCTTGGATATTAAGGGGACGGATGGAAAATGGACACCGGTTGATTTGGACGCCAAGGAAGTTACATTTGGTGCTGGTGAAGGCACAAGCGCACAGGTAAGCGGCAACTCCGCGACGAATGGTTATATTAAAACGGGCGCTAACGGTGTAATCAACATTACTGGTGGCCTCGCCCCTGCAACCTACCGCTTTGTCGAGCTGGAAGCCGTGAACGGCTATATCGCAGATGCCGCAACCGCACATGAATTTGAAGTTTCCTATGATAAGATTGACAAACAGCTGTGCATTAAGGAAAATAATGTAAAAGTAGATGCAGTTAAAGTCATCAACGAGCGTCCTGACCTTGAGAAGAACATCACCAAGCGCAATAATAAGACCAGTACGACTCATGATGCAGATTATGGCATTGGCGACAAAGTTCCCTATACCCTGACGATTAAGGTTCCCAACACCATCGACAAGCTGAACACCTTTAAGGTTACAGATACGGTTAATGCAGAACAACTGATTTATTCGGATGATTTTAAGGTTTCTGTGACAAAAAAGGACGGGACGGAAACACCGCTTGATGAGACGTACTACAATAAGAAGCTAACCAATAACAATGACAGCGCTGCGGTTGGTGAGCGCAGCGTGGAATTTGATTTTAAGTCTACAGCTGCGGGCAAAACTCCTTTGGATGCAGGGTATGCAGATGCAGTCATCACGATTAAGTACACAGCAAAGCTTCTGGATGGCGCGGCTATTGGCAATACGGGCAACATCAACAATGCAAAGCTGACTTATTCCAATAAGACCAATGTGGATGCGGATAACAAACCGATGAACCCGAAAGACAACGAAAGCAATGATGCGGGCGTTGTGATATACTTTCCAGACAGGATATCAAAAAGGTCGACCAGAATAAAAAGCCGCTGAATGGCGTCAAATTTGATCTGTATAAAAAGGTCGAAACGACAGATAAGGTGACCTCAGACGGCAGTGGCATCACCTTTAACGGTGTGACCAAAGAATATGTTGATGCTGCCACGGTGAAGGCGCTGAATCTGTCCGATAATGATAGCGAAAAATGGGTCAAGATTACCGAAGTCACTTCCAGCGGTGAAGATCCTGCTACAAGCAAGCCTAAGGCGAAGCAATCGTTAAGGCTTGCCGAACGGTACATATAAGTTTGTTGAGACAGAGACGCTTAAGGGTTATAACCTGCTGAAAGACCCTGTTGATGCTACGCTGTCGATCGACTATGCTGCAAAGTGGACAGAAAAAAGTGTATATGAGGATGGTAAGCTCGTTAAGCGCACATATGATACTACGAATGAGGCGTTTGACAATGCAGCTATGAAAACCTACACGGTTGTCAACCGTGCGGGCTTCAACCTGCCTGTCACCGGCGGCTTCGGTACGCTGCTGTTCAGCGGTATCGGTGTGCTGCTGGTGCTGGCTGGTGTGAGCGTGCTGTTCAGCCTGAAAAAGAAGAACAAGCGTGCGTAAGCCGCACAACGTTAAGACCAAAAGCAAAATAGAGGGGTAATCCATAGGGGAAGGACCGGAAACGGTACTTCCCCTATGGGTGGTTGTGGACATTGCCGATACCCGCAAGGGGAGAGGCGGCTAAGAAGAGGACAGGAATTTTTTGGCAGTGCTGCGGGGCATCGGGGACGCCGCCCCCTACAGCTAAAGGGGTGCCGAGGGCGCCGCCCCCTTACGGCTGAATGGGCGTCCGCTGCTAAAACATGCGCTTTTACGCGAAAATAACCCCCAAAACCATTACAGAAAGGCTCTTTCCTATGGATACCACTGTCAAATTAAAGCTTGGCTTTGCGGCGCTGATGATCGCTTCGGGCATCGGCGTGGCCATGTACCCCGTCATCAGCAATGCGGTGGCGCAGCGTCACGCAAGCTCGGTCATTGAAAGCTACAACGATACCGTGCAGACGATGGACACCGAGAAAATTGATGCCGCCAAGGAGGCCGCGCGCCGCTACAATGAACAGCTGAGCAACGCCATTGACCGCGATGCTGCGGGCGAGGCGCCGATACCGGCACAAGCTATGTGGACATGCTGGATGTGGGCGAGAGTCTGGGCTACATTACGATCCCGAAAATTGATGTCAATCTGCCGATTTATGAGGCACCAGTGATGATGTGCTGCTCAAGGGCGTTGGGCATCTCGAGGGGTCCAGCTATCCGCTGGGCGGCGCGGGCACGCACAGCGTGCTGACCGGCCACCGCGGTCTGGCCGAGGCGGTGCTTTTTACCGATCTGGACAAGCTGGGCGAGGGCGACCACTTTTACCTGCACATTATGGATGAGGTGCTGGCTATCAGGTCGATCAGGTCAAGGTCGTGGAGCCGGAACGCACCGAAGATCTGGAAATTATCCCCGGCGGGACTACTGCACGCTGGTCACCTGCACGCCCTACGCCATCAACACCCACCGTATGCTTGTGCGCGGCACCCGCGTGCCGTATAATGGAGAGGACGAGGAGACCGCCACGCCGCAGACCGTGCAGTATCAGGAACTGCACACCGGCAATGTTGTGAAGCGTATGGTGGACGCATGGCCGTGGATCAGCGTGACGGGCAGCCTTGTCATCGGCGGTGAGGCGCTGCTTTTGCTGCTGCTGTTGCACCGCTGCAAAAAGCGCGAGGAGGAAGACTGATGAAACGCCTGTTTTTGCAGATTTTTGCATGGCTGGCGATACTGCTGGGCATTGGCTTATGCTGCAGCCCACGGTCAGCCAATATCTGGCGGCGCGGCAAAGTACAAAAACCGTACAAAAATTTGTGCAGGCTGCCGAAGCTGCCGCCCCCGCCGTGGCTGAAACCACAGACAACGCCGAGCCTGCCCGCGCTTACCCCGAACTGTACGATGCCCTGCAAGCCTACAATGCGCAGATTTTTGCCGAGGGACAAAGCGGCTTGAAGGATCCCTTTGCCTACGAGACGCCCGCCTTTGACCTGACCGGCTACGGCCTGCCCGATGATATGATCGCCGCGCTGTGGATACCGCGCCTGAATCTGGATTTGCCTGTCTACTTGGGCGCCAGCACGGCCAACATGGCCCGCGGCGGTGCGCTGCTGGGGCAGACCTCGATGCCGCTGGGCGGCGCGAACACCAACACCGTGATCGCCGCGCACCGCGGCTACTACGGCGCGGAGATGCTGCGCAATGTGCAGCAGATACAGCTCGGCGATAAAATCACGCTGACAACACCGTGGGATACGCTGGTCTACCGCGTGTGCGAACTAAAAATTGTACAGCCGGACGATATAAATGCGGTGCTGATACAGCCGGGGCGCGACCTGCTGACCTGACGACCTGCCACCCCTACACCCAAAATACCCAACGGTATCTGGTTATTGCCGAGCATGACCCCGATGCCGCGCCCGCGACCCATGCGGAGGATCTGACCGAGTGTGACGAGACATGGGACGCTGCGCCGCGTCAGGTGACCGTAGAAACCGACGGCACGACCGCGCTGGAGGAGGTTGCGCCCGAAAGCATCAGCCCTGCCAACGAGGGTGGCAGTGAGGATGCGGGCGGCGCGTACTCCAACTGGATGATTTGGCTGGAAAACAACGCCCTGTGGGCAGGAATTGTGCTGATTGCCGCCGTCATCGGCTGTATGCTGATCTGGCGCGGCCACAGAAAGGATTGACCCATGCAGAATTTCAACGAAAAAGCGCTGGCTGTGACAGTTGAGGTGAGCAAGGCCGTGCTGGGCAAGCCCGAGGTCGTGCTGAAAATAATGATGGCGATGCTGGCCCGCGGTCATGTGCTGATCGAGGACATCCCCGGCGTGGGCAAAACCACGCTGGCACAGGCGTTTGCCCGCGCCATGGACCTGACCCAGAACCGCGTGCAGTTTACACCGGATGTTCTGCCGTCCGATATTGTGGGGTTTTCGCTCTATCAAAAGGAAACCGGCAAGTTTGTCTACCACCCCGGCGCGGTCGCGTGCAACCTGTTTTTGGCTGATGAGATCAACCGTACCAGCGCCCGCACCCAGTCCGCCCTGCTGGAGGTCATGGAGGAGAGCGCCGTCACGGTGGATGGCGTAACGCGCCCGCTGCCCCAGCCGTTCACGGTCATGGCTACGGAAAACCCTGTCGGCTCGGTCGGCACGCAGATGCTGCCGGAGTCGCAGCTGGACCGTTTTATGGTCTGCGTGGTCATGGGCTACCCTGACGCCGAGGCGGAAATGGAAATTCTGGCCCGCCAGCCGCGCCATGCCCTGCTGGACCGTGTGCAGCCCGTGATGGACAAAAACGACCTGCTGGCCATGCAGCAGCAGGTGGATGAAGTGTTTATGAGTGACGAGATTCGGCGGTATATCGTGGAGCTTTCCCGCACAACGCGGCAGGACGGCCGATTGGCGCTGGGGCTGTCGCCCCGTGCATCGCTGGCTGTGGCCGGTATGGCCCGCGCCGCAGCTACCTGAGCGGGCGCAATTATGTGGCCCCGCAGGATGTGACCGCAATTTTTGCCGATGTGACCCACCACCGTCTGCGCCTGACCGAGCAGGCGCGCACCGGCGGCGAGACGGTGGAGAACATTATTGCGGATGTTCTGCACACCACGCCGCGCCCCCGCCCGGAGAAGCCGTCCCATGGCAGGTAAGGTCGCTGCGGCTGCTGCTGGCTGTGCTGTTTGCCGTGGCTGCAGTCAGCCGTGCGCCGTTTGCGGTGTTTCTGCTGGCATGGGCGGTGCTGGTGGTGGTGTTTCTGGCGTGGTATGCCCGCACACTGCGCCGGGATGTGACGGCAGCGTTGCAGCTGCCCGCCCGCCCCGTGCGCCCCGGCGAGGAATTGCCGTGTTGGTGCAG
>ENA-OQCP01001065-OQCP01001065.1-human-gut-metagenome-genome-assembly--contig:-NODE-1065-length-11069-cov-3.383111_pt1 | contig 11069 bp, 11 predicted proteins | sample MGYA00242760_ERZ504583 | MGnify/ENA primary metagenome ERZ504583 (study PRJEB26092, sample SAMD00036308) | human gut metagenome | host: Homo sapiens | study: EMG produced TPA metagenomics assembly of...
ATACAAAAAAAAGGAGAATTCCAATGAAAGCAGCAAAACGGACGCTGTCCATTCTGCTCGCACTGCTCATGCTCGCCTCGTGCCTTGCTATCGGCACCTCGGCAGACGGAAGCAATGTGCTCACTCAGCCCGAATGGAACAGCTACTGGGAAACTGTACGAAACGACAACACGCTTATCGCGCTCACCCCGGGCGCGGACGCGACTCAGCTCAACTTCTGCTGGCACTCCGACGACACGGCTAAAAGCGGCGTTGTCCGCATCGGCAAAAGCGCCGGCATGACCTCGTTCAAAGAGTTTGTCGGCAAAGCATCGACCGACAGCTACACGGGTCAGAGCGTATACAAAGTGACCGCAACAGGTCTTGATCCGAACACCGTTTACTACTATGTCTACGGCAGCAACGGAAAGTTCAGCAAGCCTGTTATGTACAGAACGCTCTCCACCGAGAAATTTAAGCTCCTCTATATCAGCGATATTCAGGTCAGCAGCGACGTTGAAGACGGACGCGAGGAAGCCTATGTCTGGCAGAAAACTCTCGGTACTGCGCTCGACCAGAACGATGATATCAGTTTTATAGTTTCCGCGGGCGATCAGACTCAGCACGGAGACAGAGCCAATGAATGGGCGGGCACGCTCTCCCCTGCGGCTCTCAGATCATATGCCATGGCTACGACGGTCGGCAATCACGACCGCAAAGGCGAAACATATCCTTTCTATGTCAACAACCCCAACGAATACCGCGGCACGACACCCGCAAGCGTTGACGAGAACTACTGGTTCCGTTACGGCGATGTACTTTTCATCGTCTATAACACCCAGATTTTCAATGTTTATGACCAGTATCAGTTCACCCTTGACGCTATCGCCAAGAATCCCGATGCCACATGGCGCGTAGCGTTATGCATCACGATATCTACGGAACGGGACACCACGCCGCAGATGGCGACAACAAGCTGCTTGCGGCTATATACAGCGCGCTTATTGACAGATTTGAGATAGACGTCTGCCTGACCGGTCACGAGCATCTTTACGGACGCTCCTTCTTCATGAAGGACACAAAGCCCGTCAAGAATCAGAAATACAATGCGGACGGCGCAGTTGTCGATCCCGTCGGCACCGTATACTTTACCGCGAGCTCCGCTTCCGGCAAGAACCGTATTGAAGATTACGATTACGAGTGGCTTGATTTTAAATATGTCTCCGAAGAGCCGAGCTATTCGACAATTGAGTTCACAAAGAATTCGTTCACACTCAAGACATACGGCGTTGACAGCAAGAAGCAGATAGACGAGTGCAAGATAGTCAAGACCGACACATCCTACTCCCCCGTCGACCCCAACTACAAGGGCATGGACACAAACATGCTACAGCGCTATCTCGGCAAGTGGTATGTTATAATCCAGATTGCGATTGAAGTTGCAAGATATGTTGTGAAGATAACGAGCGTTGTCGCTCCTGTCATTGCCAAGATCGTTATCAAAATTATAAAAGCTCTTATCCCGGTTATCATCAATATGTTTTAAATTTCTAACTGCATAATCGGCTCCAAGAGACACGGTTTGTTCCGTGTCTCTTTTTTTCGTCAAAAGCTTTCAATGGCAATAAGCTTTTTGTAACTCTTTTGTAATTGAATTACCAATTAAAGAGTGTATAATTAGATGTAATATAATTAGGTTTATCATACACACAAAAAGGGGGAAATCAAGTGGTCTTTTCGAGTCTCGTGTTTCTGTTCATATTCTTTCCCGTGACTCTGTTCTTCTATTTTATCGTGAAGAACGACAAGGCGAAAAATATCGTTCTTGTCATTGCATCACTTATATTCTATTCATGGGGTGAGCCGGTCTGGGTATGCCTGCTGATTTTCAGTTCAATACTTGATTATACTGTCTCGCTCGGAATAGAAAAATACCGCGGCAAAAAGATAACCAAACTGTTTATCGCACTTTCGGTTGTTATCAATTTAGGTCTGCTTGCGGCATTCAAATACAGCGGATTTTTCATTTCCACGCTCAACGGAATCTTCCGCCTCTCGCTCCATGTTCCCGCATTTTCTTTGCCGATAGGTATTTCGTTCTATACATTCCAGACGATGTCCTATTCGCTCGATGTTTACAAAGGCGATGTCAAGGCGCAGAAGTCCTTCATAAACTTCCTGATGTTCGTCTCGCTCTTCCCGCAGCTCATAGCGGGACCGATCGTCAGATATTCTGACATTGACACGCAGATAGACCACAGGACTGTTACGATAGACGGCTTCGCAAAAGGCATGACGAGATTCATGGCGGGTCTCGGCAAAAAGGTGCTCATAGCAAACTATGCCGGTTCTCTCGCCGAATCGCTGCTCGCCAATGTTGACAATGCAGCCGTGATGAGCGTGTGGGTCGGAGTTCTGTTCTACGCTTTCCAGATTTACTTCGATTTCTCCGGATACTCAGACATGGCTATCGGACTCGGTCGCATGTTCGGCTTTGATTATCCCGAAAACTTCAAGTATCCATATATCTCAACTTCGATAACCGATTTCTGGCGCAGATGGCATATCACGCTGAGCTCTTTCTTCAGAGATTATGTCTATATCCCCCTCGGCGGAAACAGAGTCAGCCTGCCGCGTCAGATACTCAATCTTTTCATCGTCTGGGGTCTCACAGGACTCTGGCACGGCGCGAGCTGGAACTTCGTCATATGGGGGCTCTACTATTTCGTGTTCCTGTGCCTTGAAAAGTTTATGTTCAAAAAGTTCATTGATAAAATCCCGAAAATCATTCGCTGGGTGTATTCGATGTTTGTCGTGCTCGTCGGCTGGATGATATTCTACTTCGAGGATTTCTCGGCGATGAAATCGGCGTTCTCCGTGGCGTTCGGCGCATCGGGCAACGCGTTCACCGACCCGGTCATGAACGCGATGATAATCAACAACATTCCGTTTATTATTATCGCTGCCATAGCCTGCGCGCCCATTGCAAAGCTCGTCAAAGCGGGCGTTGCGAAGCTCAAGCAGCGCGCACCGGTTACAGAGCCGATATTCAACACCGTTTTCAATGTCGTCATGCTCGTGCTCTGCGTGGCATCGCTGGCGGGCTCGACTTATAACCCGTTCCTGTATTTCAGATTCTGAGGAGGCGCTGAGATAAAATGAAAAAAATCCAAAAAATTCTTACCGCCGTCTCATTCAGCGTTGTTTTAGCGGTTTTCACCGTTGTCGGATTTTACAGCTTCTTCGACAAGGACGAAAAGGTCTCTGAAATGGAGAACAGAAATCTCGCGCAGAAGCCATCTTTTTCCGCCAGCTCATATTTCTCCGGCGACTTCGCTTCAAAGTTTGAAGAATACTACAATGACCAGTTCCCCGGCAGAAACGGGCTCGTCAAAATAAGCAACAAGATAAAATCATTCTATTCGTTCCTGAAGATCGGCGACGGCGCGACGGTCATAAAGAACAACGGAGGAATCGGCGACGGCGAGGCACTCTCACATGAGGACGAAAGCAATGCTGAAACAACAGGCGAGCAGACCACGACACCCTCCGAAACCGCAAAGAGCACCGAGACCACTCAGCCGATAAATGCCGCCGAAGTTGACGAGACCGGAAAGGAAACCGTATACTCCAACCAGTATATAATCCTTCTTGACAACCGTCTTATGGAGCAGTATACAAACGTCTACAAGAAGATGGATGTCTATGCCACCACCCTCAACAAGCTCAAGGCCGAGATGCCAAACACCAAAGTCTACAGTCTCATGGCTCCGACTTCGATAGAGTTCTACGCTCCGAAGAAATACAATTCCGGCAAATCGCATTCGCAGTATCAGGGCATCAACTATATCTACGGCGAGCTCAAGGCATAACCCCCGTTGACGCTATCCGGAAATAGCCGCCCACACGAACGAATATCTGTATTTCAGAACGGATCATCACTGGACGGCACGCGGCGCATATTACGCATACCGTGCGTTTGCAAATACCGCAGGATTCACGCCCGTTGAAATAAATTCGCTCCGGACCGGAAAGCTCTCCCCGTTCCTCGGCACACTTTACAAAGCTACGCAGAGCACGGCGGTTGAAAAAGACCCGGACTACGTTGAATATTTCATTCCGAAGACCAATACAGAAGCGATTGCCTCTGACTCCGACCCGACGCTCAAGAGCAGCTACAAAGTCAAGGTCATAAACACGGAAGTGAAGTCATCGAACAAGTATCTCGCTTTCCTCGGCGGCGACCACGGCGTGACTAAGATAACCACCGACGCGCCCGGCAACCGCAGCATCGTAGTTATAAAAGAGAGCTACGCAAACGCATTTGTTCCGTGGCTCTGCAACAACTACAAGACCGTCTATGTCATTGACCCGAGGCAGATAAATGTAAACCTCGCGAATTTCGTCAAGACAAATTCGATAGATGAAGTGCTGTTCCTCAACTATATGTTCATCCCGACGAACCCGAAATATATGGCGGCTCTCGAAAAGATGGGCTAAAAACTATAAAGGCTCCCCCTGCGGGAGCCTTTTCTCGTATTTTTAAATAATAAACTAAAAAATCGTTGTATATTTTTGGTATATATGCTATAATTAACTGAAATTCAGCACAGCTGAGGGCTGATGCAACTAATGTTTTTAGGAGGATTTTTTAATGAGCGAGATACCCAGGACTTATCCGAGCTGGCTCAAGGGTGAGGTCAAGAGCGCGCAGAAGGAGTACACCGAGCCGACAAAGCTCCTTGCCGACGACGGAACTCTGCTTTCACCCGGCTGGGCGCGTCACATGGTTTTTGACTATGATCGCACGAAATCGACACCCACCATGCGCCGCAAGGAATGGGACTTCTATCAGATATCCGACGGAAGATATATGATTCAGATAAGCTTTGCCAATATCTCTATCGGCGGCTACGCTTCGGCGGCGCTGGTCGATCTGAGAAACCCGAAGAAGAACAAGAAGCTCGCCGCCGGCACTCTCACCGCTCCCACGGCGCTCTTCCTCGGCGGAAAAGACAAATATGTTCTCCCGCCCAAAGGCGATGTTCCGAACCATGTCAAGATGGAGGTCAACGGAATCGGCAAGGCTACATTCGATGTCCTGACCGAAGAGCATAAGCGCACTATTTATTTCAAGTCAGGCAAGGTCGAGTGCCATTTTGAAATGGACATTCCGGATGGACTCGAGAACATCACAACAGTTCTCCCCTTCAAAGACGACCCGAAGAGCTATTTCATGACCACAAAGCAGAACTGCATGCCCTGCAGCGGCACATATAAGTGGGGCGACAAGGTCTACAAATTCTCAAGGGACGACACCTTCTGCTGCCTCGACTGGGGTCGCGTCAACACCCCCTACAAGCTCGTTTGGTACTGGGGCAACGGCTCTACATATCTGACTGACGAGAACGGCAACAAGCACATTTTCGGCTTTGAGATAACCTGGGGTATCGGCGACGAGAGCAATGCGACCGAGACCTGCATATTCTATGACGGCAAGGCTCACAAGTTCGGCGCGATAGATGTTGAAACTTTCCCGAAGCCCGACAAATATATGGAGCCTGGCACTTCGTCTCCGAGGACGGCAGATTTGATTTTGTAATGACCCCGTTCTATGATCACCATGCCGATACGAACGCACTCAATCTCCTTCGTATGCACTCGCATCAGGTTCACGGTATGTGGAACGGTACAGCTGTTCTCGACGACGGCACAAAGCTTGAAATTAAAGACATGTACGCATTCTGCGAATATGTCGAGAACAAGTGGTAAATTAAACCGACGCGAACCCTCCAAACGGAGGTTCGTTTTTGATGATAAAATCCACTATCCCCTTGACTTTTTTGCCGCGAAAGGCGAAAATATCTGTGGAGGGTGATAACTATGGCAAACTTAAAAGAACACGGTCTTATTGTCTCATGTCAGGCAGTCAAGGGCGAGCCGCTCTACGGGCTGCACATGATGGGACATTTTGCGCGCGCAGCTGTACTCGGCGGCGCGGCTGGTATAAGAGCGAACTATGTTGAGGACATAAACGAGATAACGGCAGAGGTCGATGTGCCCGTAATCGGCATAATTAAAGCCGAATATCCGGACTCCGAAGTTTACATAACCCCGACGCTGAAAGAGGTCAAAGCCCTGCTGACAACGAAGTGCAGCGTTATTGCGCTCGATGCAACAAAGCGTGCGCGCCCGAACGGTGAGAAGCTTGAAGATCTTATAAAATACATTCGCGAGAATGCGCCCGAAGTTGAGATAATGGCGGACTGCTCGAACTACGAAGAGGCAAAACGTGCCGAGAGCTCGGATTTGATTATATCGGCACTACCCTGCGCGGATACACAGAATACACCAAGGGTATCGCAATCCCGGACTGTGAGCTGCTCCGTGAGATGACATCGACACTGCACGCGCACATCATCGCTGAGGGCGGAATATGGGAAGTCGGCCAGCTGAAAAATGTGCTTGACACAGGCGTATACGCCGTTGTTATCGGCAGTGCGATAACCAGACCCATGGACATTACCAAACACTTTATGAAGGCTTTCGGTGAATAAGATGAAGAATATCGGTATCGACATCGGCGGGACATCGATAAAAGGTGCGGTTATTGAAAACGGAACCGTTACGGCGAGAGCAAAGCGCTCGACCGACATATCCCGCGGACTCGACAGCATCAGAGATTGTCTTTTTGCCGTTATAAAAGATCTGATGCCGCTTGCCGGCGCGGATGCGGGCATAGGCATCGGCTCTGCCGGAGACATCGACCCCTATGAAGGCAAGGTTCTATACGCGACCGGCAACCTGCCCGGCTTCACGGGATTCGAGATAAAAAAAGATGTTGAGAATAAATTCAACCGCCGTGTTTTCGTCGTAAACGATGCGGCAGCGGCATTCATCGGAGAGGCTTATTTCGGGCGGCTGAGAACTGCAAAAACGCCGTCATGCTGACCCTCGGAACAGGCTCGGCAGTGCGGTTCAATAAACGGAAAGCTGCTCACAGGAGCCAACTTCCACGCGGCGCGGATAGGTCACATTCCCCTGCACATCGGCGGGCGCGAATGCAACTGCGGCAAGGTCGGCTGCGCCGAACAGTATGTTTCGGCAACCGGGCTTATGCGAACGGCAAACGAGCTTGACTGCCGCTGCTTCAACTGCAACGGAGTTTTCAAAAAGCCGCAGATGGCGACAAAAAATGCCGCGAGGCAGTCGAAATTTTTATATCCGACCTGTGCGCGGTCGTTGACACGGTAAAATGTGTTTTTGACCCCGAATGTATCGTAATCGGCGGCGGACTGATAGAAATTCGGCAATACTGGCTTAATGATTTTCTCGCCGCTCTCCCAGACTCTGACGCTCGTCTCATTCGCCCTGCCGTGCTCGGCAATGATGCAGGTGCTATAGGTGCGGCATATCTGCTTGAAAACAGCGAAATATTATAAAAAAACAACCGCAATGATTTTGATATCACTGCGGTTGTTCTGTTATTTAACAAGCTCTATATACGTGTCATAATATTGCTCCTGGAAATGCACTGCGTGCTCGACCTCTTCACGGGTGAAATTCATATCGGGCGGCGCCATTATCAGCTTATCTTCAACATCGTCGGCGCGGTGAGCGATACCGATTATTCTGCCCGTAAAGCTCTCAACAGGCTCGTTGACGCCGATGAGATAAACATCAAGCTCTTCGCCGTCGCCGCCGAGAACGCCCGGAATATAGCCGTAATTGAGCGGATAGACAAGCTCATAGCCGGATTTTCTGTGCACATACCCCAGTGGACGGTCGATATCCATTGTAATAGTCTTGCCGAGAAAGGACCACACCATTGCTTTGCGGAGAGTGCGGCTTATAAATTCAGCCTTGCCGTCAACATAATCGTTTCTGCTCCCCATACTCCCGAGCTTTTCAACAAGCCCTGTTTTCACATTCTCATACTGCTTCGCTATCTCCGGATAAGTGTTCAGATAGTCGCGGAAGTTTATATAATTCCGCCACTCCATGCTGTTATATTTCACAACATGGATAAAGTGCGTCTGCATATCGCCGCCCTCATAGTAACTGCCGCAGGCAAAAAGCAGCTGTGCACCGCACATATCGTGGTTGGGACGGTAATGATAGCCTGCTTTCAGCAATTCGGCTTCATGAGATAAAATGCGATTGAAATCGTCTGTGCCGACTGCAATATCTATTATCGGCTTTGCTTTATGCTCTTTATAGATGTGCTGCCGACATGCTGAATATCAACAGCATCCGAGCCGAGTATTTTACGAAGTTCGTTTACTGTTCTCTCGCCTTCGATTTTCCACTCTTTGTTATGCTCAAAAAGCCTGACATCTCCGCGCCTGAGTCCTATCATCCATGTTCCCTCCTTCGATTGATGCGGGCTAAAATAGTATCACAAAGTATAGGATTTTGCAAGAAATATTTATTTGCCGTATATGCGGACAGGCAAATACAAAAATTCGATATTTTTTATTTATTAATTGTTTATTTTTCTAAATTGCCAATCATTTTATTTGCGATTTGTGATAGAATTTATTTGTTACATATGCGGCGAGCGAGCGCTTCCGCTTAAAAAATTTATTGAAAGGTGGATATACATGAATTACAAAATGCACCTTACTCCCGAAGAGGAAGAAATCCTCAACGGCGGTAAAGGCGAAACCATGGCGAAGGTCATGAAGACCCTTGTCATGTACGGTGACGCTTTCGGCGCCACCAAGATGGTGCCTGTCACAAGCAAGATGGGGCACCTTGTTACAAGCTTCGGTCTCGGAGTCATGCAGCCTGTCTATGATCTTATGGATCAGCTTATCGCGGGCGGTGCTCTTTCGAGCCAGAAGTTCTCCGTTGACCCCAAGCCCCTCGATCCAATGTACCTTCGAGCTTCCTGAAGAACATCGTTTTCAAGAAGTTCATGTACAATATGCAGGACAGCTACGATGCGCAGCTTACAAAGCTCGGTCTTATCGACAGCAAGTCCTACACCTGCACCTGCTACATGGACGAAGTCGGCAACACTCCCAAGAAGGGCGATGTTCTCTCATGGCTGAGTCCTCGGCTGTTGTCTATGCAAACTCCGTTCTCGGCGCACGCTGCAACAGAAACTCCGGCATAATCGAGCTCTTCGGCTCCATCGTCGGCCGCGTCCCCTATTTCGGACTTGTCACCGACGAGGGCAGAAAGGCTACATGGATAGTCGAAGTCAAGACCACCAAGAAGCCCGAGGCTCAGATTCTCGGTTCTGCTATCGGCATGAAGGTCATGGAAGACGTCCCCTATGTCAAGGGTCTTGATAAGTGGATCGGCACCGAGCTTGACGGCGATGCAAAGGCATACCTCAAGGATTTCGGCGCAGCTACCGCTTCCAACGGAGCTGTCGGTCTCTATCACATCGACAAGCTGACTCCCGAAGCGGTTGAGCAGGGCGAGAGCCTTATCGCCGAGGGCGCAAAGGTCTATGTCATTGACGACGCCGAGCTCGACAGAGTCAAGAACAATTATCCCGTCATGTGGAAAGACAAGAACGCAACTCCGAAGCTCTGCTTCGTCGGATGTCCTCACCTCTCCTACGATCAGCTCGTTGAGTGGACCGAGAATGTCTGCGAGTCGCTCAAGAAGAACGGCAGAAGCAAGGTCTCCATCCCGACCGTCTTCACCGCCGCTCCGGCTGTTGTTGAGAAGTTCAACGCAACGCCCAACGCTGCAAAGCTCAAGGCTACCGGCGTCGTTCTCAGCTACATATGCCCGCTGATGTATATGAACAACCCGCTTGCTGGTAAGATGCCCGTCATCACCAACTCCAACAAGCTCAGAACATATACCACCTCGCGCTACTACACCAGCGCCGAGATTCTCGATATCATCACAAAGGAGGCAAAGTAACAATGAAACAGTTCAAAGGACGCCCTGTTGCCGCAGGCAAATGCACGGCAAAAGCTCTCGTTTCTCACAACGGATTCAATACCTTGCTTCCTTCCAGAAGAGCCTCCAGTTCGGCGACAAGACCGCTAAGTGCGGCGATCAGAACAACCCCGATCTCTTCGGCAAGCCTATGGTCGGCACGGCTCTCTGCCTGCCCCAGACTATCGGCTCGACGACCGGCGGCATGGTTCTCTACTGCGCAAAGGTCATGGCAGAACTCCCGCCTGCCTGCTCTTCTCGGAGCACATCGACTCGCTCGCGGCTGCCGGAGCTATTCTCTCCGCAGTCTGGACTGACGATCCGATGCCCACGGTCGACTGCCTTGGCGAGGAGTTCCTCAACTATGTCAAGGACGGCATGACCATCACCGTTGACGAAGACGGCACAGTCACTGTCGAAGACTGATAACAGAAATTCAAAAAGCATCCGCGCGTTAATTCGTGCGGATGCTTTTCTTTTTATTTGTAATATCCCATTTGTCTGAGCAGGTCAACAAGCTCATCGCGGCATTCATGCGACGCTGCGGCGTAAATCACGGTATTGCCGCTGTAAATCTTGGCGATATATAAATTGTCATCTTCGATTGAAAAGAAGGTGTATTCGTGCCTTTATATGTGTATTCTTCTCCATCTTTTACCGGAAGCGTCATTCCCGAATAGATGCGCCGCGCGCTGTCGGTCGAATCCATGACACAAAAGTCTATTCTCATATCTTCGGTATGCAATGAGCGCGAATCTTCTATCAGCGAACCGACCCGCCAATCCGTACGCAGTTCGTCAGTCATGTCCGACACTGTATAGCCGTTCTCGGTCATCACGGAAGAGAAAGTTTCAATGCCCGACGGCTGAGCGCGCAGAAAGACAAGGGTCAGCGCGATAATCGCAGCCATAAGCAGCAACGCTATAATTGTTCGCTTCGGGTTTCTGCTGTTTTCCACAGTCTCCGGATATGCTTCATCTTCGTTTTTTAGCCGTTTGCTCCGTTTTATCGCCGTCAACAAAAAGAAAACTCCTGCCGCCAAGAACAAAACTCCGCCGCCGAACGGGTATATCAGATCATCTTTATTGGGAGTGATATCCGATGTTGAATCAGACGGATTGTCGGGATCATATTTTATTTTTATTCGTCTCCGACGAGTCGGTATGCCTGAAACGCTGCTTTCT
>ENA-OQCP01001067-OQCP01001067.1-human-gut-metagenome-genome-assembly--contig:-NODE-1067-length-11063-cov-1.694861_pt1 | contig 11063 bp, 16 predicted proteins | sample MGYA00242760_ERZ504583 | MGnify/ENA primary metagenome ERZ504583 (study PRJEB26092, sample SAMD00036308) | human gut metagenome | host: Homo sapiens | study: EMG produced TPA metagenomics assembly of...
CAGAAAATCCGTGAGTTTTATATGCACATGGCAAAAGAGTATCCGTTTTTAGCGTTTACCTTTAAGGGACGGATCAAATCGCTGATCCGTGCCGAGGAGAAATTTAACGGATATATCGTCGAATATATTTACGATTACTATGGGAAATACCATCGTTTCCCGGACACGGAGGAGATCAAAAGCAGACTTGACTGTTTTCGTGATCTGATCGCATACCGGATCGTGATTTCTATGCCAAAATGTCATTATGAAAATGAAGAAGAGCGTCAAGATCGCAGAACTGGAATGTCTGTACGGGATAGCGAATGTACTACCGGGCTTCTTGAGGAAAGAGGGTTTACAGCGGAGCCGGCAAATGGTGTGATGGAAGTCATTCCCCACTCATGGATGACAATGTCAGACCATATTATAGAGACTATATTTCAGACAGCCAGCCGGATGAATACCAGTCACTGCACATTACATTCTATGATAACTGTTCAAGAAGTTATATTGAGGTTCAGATCCGTACAAAGCAAATGGATGATATTGCAGAGATTGGGCCGGCAAACCATCTGGGATATGAGAAAAAACAAGAGAAAGAGCGCGCCAGAAGAAATGCGATTCCAAGAGGTGAGTGCATTTATTTTGATGAGGCGTATGAGCGCGGAATGAAGCTGTTGGGATTGGATCTGGCGAAGCTGGATGTAAATATGTTTGCAGCGATGAATAACAGTTTGATCAATGACGGGTGTGGATTGTTTCGAGGAAGACTGATCTTGCCGTATGAGCATTTGTCGAGATTTCAGAATGATCTGATTGATTAGAATTAAATGATAATTTCACACTTTAAATCATAGAAGCTTTGAAGCGATGATGATATATTGTAGCTACATTTCGTGGCAGAAATGCAAAAATGATTGAAAAATTTCTGCTGATATTTAATATGGAGGAGCTTACGAATGAAAAGAAGAATTAATGGACACATAAGATTATACGCACTTATCGGTTCTTCGGTAGAACATTCAGGTTCTCCGGCCATGCAGAATTATAGCTTTGAAAGCTTGGTATAGATGCAACATGACAGGACATATCACTGATGGAGTCGGATTTATTCTCAACCTAAAAGAACATGGGGTGGAAGGTCAGAAGATGGTAATCATCGGAACAGTATTTATTGAGGATCTTGATAATAAAGAGAAGTTTGCAGAGGTTGTTAGCGAGAGCAATATTCTTGTAAATGCAACACGTGCAGGTATGGCACTGCTTGAAAATGTAATTCCGGAGCCGGAAGAACGGCCTCGTCCGGAGCTTGCAGTTGCGGATGTTGTGTATAATCTGTTGGAGACATTGCTTGTAAAGAAGGTGAAAGAAGCAGGATGCCGTGCCGCAATCGGTGGAATCGGAATGCTTCTGTGGCAGGGAGCCGCTGCTTTTGAACTGTTCACAGGGAAAGAGATGCCGGTGGATGAGGTGAAGGAGAAATTTTTCTCTGAGGCGTAAAAGAAAAATTATTGTAATTACATTAAGGCAAGCCGTTGTTACAACGGCTTGCCTTAATTATGAGAAAATTCTATTTTTATATAATTATCTGATACATAAACACCATTAAGGGCATTGTTACAATGGCTCCAATTGTTGTTAGTACGTTGATTGCACTGGCATATCTGGAATCATTGTCATATACTTGACACATTTGCGTAACGGTGGAAGCTACTGGAGAAATCACAGCCATAAATACAATCAAAAGAATTTGTTCTCCGTCTTTATTCCATCCTTTGAGACCACTTATCTTTAGAATAAGTAATGCAATAAGCGGGATTGTAATTAAGCGCATGAACGAAATAAAATACGTTCTTTTGTCCGTTAATATTTTTTTTAGCTCCATTCCGCCAATTAACATTCCAGTTACAAACATACTCGCTGGTCCAATCATGCACCTACTGAGCCAAGTGTTCCTGTAATAATTTCTGGCAGACGTATTTGCAAAAAACAAAGTAATTGCAATTATTATGGTAATAATATTAATGTTGGAAAAAATTTTTGGATTGAATCCTTTCTCGTGGCTGAGTACATTTTTGCAATGTGTCCAGAAAAAAATGGTTTGAAGTCCCATAAATACACAGGCATAGAATACCCATTTTTCACCAAGCATAAATGTTACAATCGGCACAATCAGATTTCCTGAATTGGAATAATAAATAGACATTATTTCTACTTCATTCAAATTCAATAATTTCCCAATCAGATTTACAATCAAAAGTAAAATAATCAAAAGTAGTAAGGAGCAATACCAGCAAGTTTTAGCCCATTTACTTTTTCCTGCGTGTAGTCTACCTGAAAAGCATTTAAAATTACCGAGGGTACAATCAGATACAGTACAAGTGTAGATAATACTTTGCTGTCTTCATCTGTTAATAATCCAAGTTTTACCACGCATAGCCCATAAAAATCATAAGAAATAGTTTCGCAATCTGTTCCATTAAAAGTATACTCAGTTCCATTTTATCCTCTTTTCGTATTAATATTAAAATTCACGTAACTGCTCAGAGCCAACCTCCAAATAAAATTTCAAAAACAGTCTTAAAAATACAAGCATTTTATAGCTGTTTTATGAAATTTGCTTGGCTCTGGACAGTTACAAATATTCTATTACAATAAGATTTGATGCGGAGTTACTTTTATTAAAAGACAGTAATTTGATTATTTAGACATTTTATAAATGTTTATAATATCGTCTTTATTTAATGGTTGGAAAATCCGACAGTACCGCCTCCAGTAGCAACGCATTTCTCAGCCATTTCTTTAATCTGATCATCTGTAGGATCTATACCTAATTCATGAAGATTGATTGGCATTCCAATTTTATGACACCAGTCTTCCCAAGCTTCAATACCTTTAAGCGCTGTAGCTTCTACATCATAGAAATTTTCTGGGACATCGAAGATACGAACGGCAAACTGGGCAAATCTTGCAGGATTTGTTTTATAAACATAACGAGCCCAACTTCCCCATACAGCACAAAGTCCTGCACCGTGAGCCACATCAAACATACCGCCAAGTTCATGCTCAATTTTATGAGAAGCAAAATCTGACTGACGTCCTGTACCGGTAAGGCCATTGTGTGAAAGACTTCCAGCCCACATCAGTGTAGCACGTGCCTCGTAGTCATCAGGAGTCTTAACAGCAACCTGTGCTGCCTCGCGGACTGCAACGAGAAGTCCTTCTGCGATACGGTCGATCAGGTCAACATCCTTTGTATTTGTGAAGTAACGCTCCATTGTGTGCATCATAATATCAGAAGCACCACTTGCTGTCTGGTAAACAGGAAGTGTATATGTAAGTTCTGGGTTCATGCATGCAAACAGTGGGCGTGCACAATCATGGTTATAAGAGCGTTTCAGATTTTGTTGACCTTCGTATTCTTCAATTGTAATTACCATAGAATTACTCGTTTCAGATCCTGTTGCAGCAATTGTAGAAATACAGCCAATCGGTGCAATTTTATCTGTTTTTACTTTTCCCATGAGTAGATCTTCCAGTTCAAAGTCATTAGCAAGGCCGTAGGCAATTCCCTTAGCAGAGTCAATTGCACTCCCCCCACCAATTGGGAGAATGAAGTCTACACCTTCTTTTTTGCAGAGTTCAATTCCTTTTTTTACAAGACTGAGTCTTGGGTTGGGAACAACTCCGTCTAAATCTACATATTCAAGTCCAGCGTCTGTGAGGCCTTTATGAATCCGATCTAAAGTACCATTCGCCTGAAGATAATCTCCACCAAAGTGAACGAGCACTTTATGACCACCGAGCTTTTTGATTTCTTTTCCGGCTTCAGCTTCTACGTTTTTACCAAAAATAACTTTGGTAGGGTTATGAAATTCAAAATTAATCATTATAATTTCCTCCTTAAAGCAGTAATGATTAGTGTAACTGTCTGACACAAAGAGTACAGAACAGTTATGAATAGTTTTGATATGTTTTCATTATAGGAATAAAAATAGAAAATGAATAATGGAGAAATTGCACTAAGTTAGTGAAACTAATTTCTGATGGACAGATGATAGTGAAGTAAAGTATTCTTATAAAAGCACTATATAATAGGAAAAGACAAGAAAATTCAAGTTAAAAAAGAAAACAGAGACCTTTTACTTGAGCAAAATACACAAAAGAACAAGGAGTATAGTTGTTTAATACGACATAATTACACAATGTTTTCACTAAGTTAATAGGAGTTAGATGAAATATCTGATTTGTAGAATAGACATAGTGCTGTGTATAATAGGCTCAAGCAGCAAGGAATACAAGAAATTGAAAGCGGGAGATGAAAATGCTTTTAGCTAGAGAGAAGAAAATTGTTACGCTGCTCATGGAACATGAGGACAAATTGACAACCACACAGATTGCTACTTCATTAAAGGTTAGTTCCAGAACTATTAAAACTGACATTAAAAAGATTAATGAAGAATTGGAAAAACATTCCTGTAGAATTAACAGTCAGCAGGGGGTGGGACTCTGGATAGAATATGATAACCATGAGGCCCAAAAGTATCTGAAAGAAGTTGCAAGAGATACCGTGGATTCTTATTTATCTCCGGAAGTTAGAAAATATCATCTGGCAGTTGAGCTTCTTTTAAAGGACGATTATACATCAATGGAAGCTCTAGCAAAGGAGTACTATATCAGTAAAGCAACGGTATTGAATGACCTGAATGAGTTAGATGAGCTATGGGAACATTATGGAATTCGTTTTATTAAAAAAGTGAAATATGGAATTAAGGTAGAGGGCAATGAAAGTCAGATAAGGTCAGCGTTGTTAGAAGCACTCAAAAGAGCAGGTGGAAGACAAAAGGTAACCATATCGAATATTCAAAATCATTTTACTGCAGTAGAACTGAAGGATTTAAGAGAAATTATTAACCAGATGGAAGGCAGATTTCAGTTTATACTTACCGATATTTCAGTTGGCGAACTTACAATGGATCTTGCTGTAATGTTGGAACGCTTATCCGCTGGAAAGACAATGGATCATGAAGGTTCTATTCCGGGAAGAGAATCCAGGAGAATGGACTTTGTATTGGGGCATTTGAAAGAATATTTGACAGAAGCTTTTGGGGTTGAGATTCCGGATACAGAAGATTGTTATCTTAAAATTTGTCTGAGTGGGCTTCGCTTCCATGTTCCTATGGAGAAGGAGCAGTCTCTTAAGGAAAAAAGGGAACGAATCAAGAAATGTTGATTATGATGGAATTGCTAATGGAATGTGATAGAAGTTCTATTTGCAGTTAGCGGGAGACGATGAATTGATCAGTGCACTAATGGATCATTTGGAATGCATGGTGTTGAGATTACACAGCAAAATGTATACCTATAATCCAATTCTGGATGCAATAAAGAAAGAATTATTTTATGAATATGAAATTGCATCTTTCTTTATGTCAAAGTTTGCAGTTAAGTATGGATTTAATCCAACGGAAGATGAGATAGGATTCATTACATTTCATATAGGGACATCAATTGAAAGAATGAAACAAAAACAACATCAAAAATTTACTGCAACGTTGGTTTGTATGACAGGGTTTGGTACATCTCAATTCTTACGGGCTAAACTGGCAGGAAGTTTTTCAAATCTAGAGATTAGAGAAGTTTTCTCAGCATCAAGATTGTCAGAAATCGAACTGGAAAAACAAGATTTTGTGATAGCTACAGTCCCAATTGAATTGGAAGGAATTCCGGTTATTCAGGTTTCACCGGTTTTGAGTGAGGTAGATATTAAGAGGATTCAGAAATTTCTAATAAAGAAGAAAGAGTATGAACCAGAGATTCAAAAAAATTACGAATACCTACGGCGGTTTCTGCACAGTGAGATTACGATGTTTGACTGTGATTTGAAATCGAAAGAGGAAGTGATTCATCTTCTTGGAAGCAGGATGATTACAGAAGGATATGTGGATGAAGGATTTATTGATTCGGTATTTGAACGAGAAAATCTTTCAGAGACGGCACTTGGAAACTTAATCGCAATTCCACATGCATTTGAAGGACATATAAAGAGACAGGGAATCGGAGTGATGACATTAAAAAAACCGATTAACTGGGGCGATGAAAAAGTTCAGCTGATTTTTTTACTTTCTTTGGATGTTAATTCAAAAGATTACATCAAGGGAATTTTTGGAGATGTATTGGAGTTGACAAAAGATAAGAAGGCAATGGAAGTAATATTAAAAGCTAGAAAATTTTCGGAAATGTTCAGATAGGCAGAAAGGAGCTATAAAAATGAGTATGGCAGATATGATAGACGAAAGAATTGTCTCTTTCGGACTAGATGTAAAAGATAAAGAGGAGGCAATCCAGAAAATCTGCAAAATGATGTATGATGCCGGTAAGGTGACAAGTTATGAAAAATATTTACAAGGAGTAAAAGATAGAGAACTTGAATTTGAGACTGGTATGGGAAATGAATTGCAATTCCGCATTGTAAGAGTGATTGTGTAAAAGAAGCAGCATTTACTTTGGTAAAGTTGAATCAGAAATTGAATGGGGGTCACTTGATGGAGAACCTGTAGATTATGTTATTATGCTGGCAGCCCCGAATTCCGCAGATAACGTACATCTGAAAATGTTATCTAGTCTGGCAGTTGGCTTGATGGATGATGATTTCAGAGAGGCATTAAAGGATGCTACTGACGTAGATCAGATCATCGATATTTTTAAAAATAAAAAGGAGGAATAAGAGTATGTATCTTGTAGCAGTATGTAGTTGCCCGGTAGGAATTGCCCATACTTATATGGCAGCAGCAAATCTGAAAAAAGCGGCTCAGAAAAAGGGAATTGAAATTAAAGTTGAGACGCAGGGAGCACAAGGAGTAGAAGATGAGATTACCGCAGATGATCTTGCAAGGTGTGATGCTTGTATCATTGCAAGCGATGTGAAGATTAAAGGTTCTAGTCGCTTTAAGGATGTTCCAACAATGAACTTTAAAGTAAATGAACCGATTAAAAATGCAGATGCAGTAATTGATGAATTAGTGGAGGCATTAGGATAATTATGGCAGAACTTCAAAGAAAAAAACAAAAAAGCGTTGGCACGATTTGTAAAGATGCAATTATGACAGGTATTTCTTACATGATTCCAGTAATCGTTGGAGGTGGTGTTATCACAGCGATTGCAAAATGATGGGAGGATATAACATTGGAGACACAGCTGCGAGATGCAGACATTGGCTCAGGTTATTTTCACAATTGGTAACAACTTGTTTGCATTTGCAGTCCCTTGTCTGGCAGCATTTATTGCGTATGCTATTGCGGATAAGCCGGGTATTGCTCCTGGATATGCAATGGGTGTACTTGCAGGACTTATGAAAACAGGATTTGTAGGTGGTCTTGTTGGAGCTCTGATTGCAGGATGGTTTGTTCTTCAAATGAAGAAGATTAAAGTTCCGAAGGCATTACAGGGAATTATGCCGATTATGTTTATTCCAGTACTTTCGACATTGATTGTTGGGTTGTTGATGTGGTATGTTATTGGTGTTCCGATTGCATGGTTGATGGGAATTGTTACAGGATGGCTGACAGCTTTAAGTGCTGGTTCAAGATTCGTACTTGGTGCAGTTATTGGTGCAATGATCGCATTTGACAATGGTGGTCCGGTTAATAAGACAGCAGCTCTGTTTGTAAATGGACTGAATGCTGATGGATTCTTTATTCCTACATCTGCTAAGATGTGTGCAGGTATGACATCTCCTCTTGGAATTGCTATTTCTACAGTACTTCCATGGAGCCGTAACAAATTCACTAAAACTGAGAAGGAGCAGGCTTTATCATTGGTAATTCTTTCTTGCTGCTATGTTCAGGAAGGTGTAATCCCATTCCAGTTGAAAGATCCGGTAAGACTGACAGCCTCTATCTGTGTTGGTGGTGCAATTACAGGTGGTCTGTGTATGATGTTTGGACTGGAATCTCCGGCAGTACACGGTGTGTATTCTCAGTGGCTATGACGTCTAACCCACTTCTGTTCATTGGACTGTGGCTGTTGGAGGATGTATCACAGGTCTTCTGTATTCTATCCTTAAGAGACCTCTTGCAGAAGGTGCTGAGGATGAGGAAATGGAGAATCCGTTGATTTAAGAGTTGTTTGAAAAGTAAATAAATGCAGAGAGTCTGCCATTGGCAGCTTCTCTCACATGCTTTAGTATGTAAGTGAGATGTCTGTTTAGGACATCTCACTTTTGAAATCAGGAGGAAGAAAAATGTACGTATCAATGAAAGACATGCTGTTACATGCGCATCGTAATAACTATGCAGTTATGGCAATTAATTGTGTTAATATGGAGCAGGTGAAGGCAGTTATCGAGTCAGCAGAAGAAGAGAAGTCCGCAGTTATTATTAATATTTCTCCTCGTCAGATGAAGGCGCATGGATATGGATATATAATGGCTCCATTGATTGAAAATCTTGCAAAGAGAGCATCTGTACCAGTTGCGTTCAATTTAGATCATGGGGCGAATTTTGAGGATATTACAGCTGCAATGCAGTATGGATTCTCTAGTGTAATGATTGATTCATCCAGCTATGAATCGAAGAGAATGTAAGAAGAACACAGCAGATCGCAAGTCTCGCACATGGAATGGGACTTTCCTGTGAGGCAGAGCTTGGACATGTAGGACAGGCAGCACAAGCCGATGACAGTAATGTGGATCTGTATACAAATGTAAAACAGGCAAAAGAGTTCGTAGAGAGAACAAACTGCGATTGTCTGGCAGTGGCAATAGGAACAGCACATGGAGCATATCCAAAAGGAATGATTCCAAAACTTGATTTTGAACGTCTGAAGGAACTTAAAGCAGAACTTGATATGCCGCTTGTACTTCATGGAGGTAGTGGCGCTGGCGAAGAGAATATCAGAAAAGCTGTTGCATGTGGAATTAACAAGATTAATGTGTGTACAGATTTGATGCGTCATGCAACAAATGCATCTATCGCAACATTAACAGAGAATCCACAGATTGATTATATGGATTTGTGTATTGCTGTGGAAGATGCAATGAAGGATTTTATTAAATCTTATATGAGAGTGATTGGTTCCAGCGGACAGTATTCGTTCGAGAAACATAACGGACCTGAACTCGACTAAAGAGGTCAGGATAAATTCAGGAGGTAGCTATGTCAGTGTGGAGTGACGTTTTAATAGGTCTTGCATTTGTAGCAGGAGGATACTGGTTGATCAAGACGATTTACCAGTGGAATCGTTTTAGAAGAAGCATTTATATAGAAATCTATTCAAGTTATTTTGAGTATGCATTTCGCAGGAAAAATCTAGTACGTTTGTCTGAAAGCTTTTATTGAATAATGAGTTTGGAAAGCACAAGATTTCTATCAGATTGCACAGGACAAGAATGAGAAGACTCCGCAGGCATATATCCTGATACTCCTTCCATCGGGAATCTACGTTCTGAACGTGAAGAATCAGAGCGGAAAGGTTGTTCTGAAGAAACATGGAGATTACAAGCAATATTACACGGAAAAAGGAAGAAGGGACAGGCGGACAAACAGCATGAGTACCTGTTCAAGAATCCAATGGATGAGAGCAGATTTTTTGCAAAGAGAATAGAGCAGAGAATCGGGGCTACTAAGATTCCGGTGCGTTCTGTTATTATATTCCCAGAGCATGCAGAAATTACATGGGATGGAACACCTGAAAATGAAATTCCTATAATCCATAGGAAGCAGCTGATTCAGACACTGAAAGAAGAAAATGAAAAGAATGAGAGGGTGCTTTCTGACGACCAGATTGATGAATTGTATCATCTGCTGGCGGATGAATCTATCGAATTAGAAAAAAACAGTTAATATAAAAAGCTGCCGCTTTATAAAATAATCTTTTGTAAAACGGCAGCTTTTGAGTTTTTCATTGATAAAAGTTTAAAAGAAAAAATTATTTTTTGTATGGTGCTGTACTTCCTCTTTTTACAAGGGTTGGCAGCAATGTGATTTGTTCGACAGGAGCATCTGGCTGTTCGATCTATGGACAATCTTCTTAGCAACAAGCTCACCAATCTGTGTATAAGGATGGGAGATTGTTAGTTAGATTAACCATTGCTGTATCAGAAAAAGGAATATCATCAAAACTGACGATGCTTAAATCTTCTGGAATTCGTATTCCTGCACGGATGCAGGCATCCATCAATCCATAACAGGTGAAATCGCCTCCAACAAATACGGCAGAAGGGGGATTGTCAGAATGAAGAATAATTTTTTTGGCAAACTCCCGTCCAAATTCCATGTTCAGTTTTCCCGCACGGATCAAAGTCTTATCTAATGGAATTCCGGCTTCCTGAAGTGCATAGACATATCCCTCGTAACGTCCCTGACTGGTTGTAGAAATTTCTGGTCCGCGGAGCATGGCGATTCGCCGATGACCAAGTTCCAGAAGATGCTTTGTTGCGAGATATCCGCCCTGCATATTGTCCAAAGTGATCGTATCGTATGTGTTGGCAATGCCGAGTGTCCTGTTGACGAGAACAATCGGGCAGTCAGCCTGCTTTAAGAATTGAGAAAAATCATCCTCTTTTCTTGCGTCTGCCATAATCAGACCGGAGAATCCATAGTCTAAAAGACTCCAGAGAGATTCACGGTCTTTTCGTGTCATATCTGCACTGTTATAAAGTGTCATAAGATACCCCTTTTCGCGAAGAGAAGTACTAATCGTCCAGACAAGCTGTGCGTAGAAAGGATTCCGGATATCGGAAACTACAAGCGCGATGATATTCTGTTTTCCAGTAGCAAGTCCTCTGGCCATAGAGTTTGATGATAGTTCAGTTCTGCCATGACCTGCTCTACTTTTTCACGTGTGGATTTCCTTTACATTTGTTTTTTTTGTCAGAACCCTTGAGACAGTAGAACGAGAGACATTTGCTTTTTTTGCAATATAGTTAATATCAATTTTCTCATTCATGATGTTACCTCATTTGGTTTTTCTGTTGGTGCTGTCAAAAGTCTTTTTTCTTAATCTTGAGTAATAATCATAAATACTTCTTAAAACCAATAAAAACAGATTTAAATAATGGGAGCGATATTCACTAATATAG
>ENA-OQCP01001068-OQCP01001068.1-human-gut-metagenome-genome-assembly--contig:-NODE-1068-length-11062-cov-10.249840_pt1 | contig 11062 bp, 15 predicted proteins | sample MGYA00242760_ERZ504583 | MGnify/ENA primary metagenome ERZ504583 (study PRJEB26092, sample SAMD00036308) | human gut metagenome | host: Homo sapiens | study: EMG produced TPA metagenomics assembly of...
GATCGACCAAACCCCCGCGCCCATCCCGGCGAGCCTCTGGCTAGCAACAACAACCCAAACGCAAGTAGGCTCCCCCGCCCATCAACGGGGGAGCCCCTACTCGTATCTATATATCAGCCACCCGGCTCTCCAGACCAAAAAGCGAACGAGCAGAGCGATGTTCGTCCAGCAACGTTACCCAAGGACCTGGGCGGGTGTATGGGGCAACATCGATCGCGAGTTCCGCACGCAAAGGAGGCCACTTAATGTGCTCTCCGTCTTGCGCAGGACTGTCCGAGCAGGTGATGTTGCCCCATACGCCCGCCCAGGTCCGCCGGGATCACGACAGCTTGACGATCGGTGCAAAACCTTTCATCAGCTTTTTGGTCTGGCCGGTTTTTTCGAACTGGACCTCGATCATGTCTCCGGCGACCGAGATCACGGTACCGGTGCCAAAGGTCTTGTGGCTCACGGTATCGCCCGCGGCAAAGTCCTGTGACGCGCTGGCGCGATCGACCTTGCGCTCCACCGTCGGCGACACCTTGGACGACGGCTTTTTAGCTCGCGGCGCGCCCGAACCAAAGGTCGAGGCAACACGGCCGGCGTCGGGCGAAACCCCGCGATGGCGCTCGGTGCCATAGGTGCTGCCACCAAAGAAATCGTCGAAGCTCGATCCGCCGCGCGAACCGGAACCGCCGGTCGAGCGCGTATGCGAACCGAACACCTTGCCGCCATACATATCCGAGCCCATGCCCGAGCCAAAGGTGCCGTGACGGTCGCCGCGCTTCTCCCAGCCGTGCCCTCAAAACCGGCAGAACCGATACCGCTAAACTCGATATCCTCAAACGGAATCTCGTTGAGGAAACGAGAGCGCGGGTTGCAGAGGTCGAGCCGTAGGTGCGACGCGTGGCCGCATAGGTCAGGAACAGGCGCTTACGGGCACGCGTGATGGCAACGTAGGCCAGGCGACGCTCCTCCTCGAGCTTGCCCGGATCATGCTGCCGCCAAAGTCGTGCACGTGCGGGAAGATGCCCTCCTCCATGCCGGCCACGAACACCGCCGGGAACTCCAGGCCCTTGGCGGAGTGGATGGTCATCATGGTAATGGCATGCGTCTCGCCGGCCAGGGAATCCAAGTCGGAGCGCAGGGCCAGCCACTCCATGAGAGCAGGAAGCGCCTTACAGGTGAGCGGACCGTAGGTGCGCTCGATCTCGTCGGCATGCACGGCACCCGCCGGCATCTCCGTCGGCGCGGCATACGCGTTGCCCGCAATGGCGGCAGCCAGGGCATCCTGCGGCGAGAGCGCCGGGGCGGCTAGCTATCGAGCGGATTGGAACCTGCGGCATCACGCGCGCCAACGAGCGCCTCAAACGAGGATACCGGGGCAGACGGTCCCGGCTCGGGCGCAGGTGCGCTCACCACGACGGGCTCGGGCTCGGCGCCGGCAGGCACGTCGGCAACACCGGCCGCGCGCAGCTCCTCTAAGCTCTCGAGCGTACCCTCGATATCCTCGTGCGTCTCCTCAAATTCGGCGGCCACGCCCAGGAATTCCTGGATGTTCTCGGCGCGGCTCTCGGCTCCATGGTGCCCTCGGCGCGAAAGGCCTGCAGCAGGCCCGTCTTGTCGACAATCATCTCGACAACGTCCTTGAGCTCGCCGTCCATGCGGCGGCCCTCGCGCACCAGCGACACAAAGCTCGACAGGCCATTGCGGACCTTGGCGCTAAACATGCCCGTCTCGGCGCACGCGATCTCGCAGGCTTGGAAGAACGAGCAGCGGTTGTCGCGCGCCAGCTGCTCGATCTTTTGAATCGAGGTGGAGCCGATGCCGCGGCGCGGCGTGTTGATGACGCGCTTGACGCTCATCTCGTCGGCCGGGTTCACGATCATCTTGAGGTAGGCCATGACGTCGCGAATCTCGGCGCGGTCGAAGAATCGCGTGCCGCCGACGATCTTGTAGGGCACGCCCGCGCGCAGGAACATATCTTCGAGGATACGCGACTGGGCGTTGGTGCGGTAGAACACGGCGATATCGTCGTAGCTTGTACCCTTGGCATGCAGCTTTTCGATCTCGCCGGCAATCCAGCGACCTTCGTCGCGCTCGTCGCTTGCCTGGAAAGCCTGAATCTTCTCGCCATCGCCCTCGGCCGTAAACAGGCGCTTGTCCTTGCGCTGCGAGTTGTGACGCACCACGGCGTTGGCGGCGCTCAGGATATGACCCGTAGAGCGATAGTTCTGCTCCAGCTTGACGGTCTTGCAGTTTTTAAAGTCCTGCTCAAAGTCCAGGATGTTGGTGATGTCGGCGCCACGCCAGCTGTAAATGGACTGGTCGTCGTCGCCCACGACCATGAGGTTTTGGTACTTGGCGGCCAGCAGGTTGGCGATCTCGTACTGGACGTGGTTGGTGTCCTGATACTCGTCGACGCTAATGTAGCGGAAGCGCTCCTGGTACTTGTCGAGCACCTCGGGGCGGGTGCGCAGTAGCTCGAGCGTGCGCACGAGCAGGTCGTCGAAGTCCATCGCGTTGGCGGCGCGCAGGCGGCGCTCCAGCTCCAGGTAGACTTGCGCGGCCTTTTTGTCGTTGGGGCTATCGGCGCTCTTGAGCATGTCCTCGGGCCCGATCATGGCGTTTTTAGCAGAGCTGATCTTGCTGCGGATCATGTTGATGGGGAACTGCTTTTGCTCGATGCCGAGCGCCTGCATAATGTCGCGCACCATGCGCTTTGAGTCGTCGTCATCGTAGATGGTGAATTGACCGGTATAGCCCAGCAGGTCGGCGTCCTCGCGCAGCATGCGCACGCACATGGCATGGAAGGTGCACACCCACATGCCACGAGTGCCGCTGGGGATGAGTGCCGCCAGACGCTCGCGCATCTCGGCCGCAGCCTTGTTGGTAAACGTAATGGCAAGAACCTGCCAAGCTTACGCCCAGGTCGCCGAGCATATGTGCGATGCGGAAGGTCAAGACGCGGGTCTTGCCCGAGCCGGCGCCGGCGAGCACCAGCAACGGGCCCTCGGTGGACAGGACCGCCTCGCGCTGGGCGGGATTAAGGCTGTCGATGTCGACGAGCGGCTTGATAGGCTTGGGCGCCGGCGCGGGAGCGTCATAGATGTCGAGCGGAACGAGCTCGGGCTCCGGCGCAGCGGGGGCGGTGTATGCATCGAGCGGCACGGGTTCCGGCGCGGGCGGCACGGGTACCGCGGCGTTCTTTTCCCAGGGCAAGGGCTGGGTCATGGGCGACTCCTCATCTGACAGACGGCGCGCCTGCGGGCAGCGCCATAGTTTGAGCCGTACCAGTATACCGAGCCGCGCGGACACCGACGCAAATCACACCACGACTCCGTGCGCCGCCGTCAGGTCCGCCCCAGCGGATTTGGCGCAAAGGTGTCAGGTTAGTCTGCACCACGTTGGTGCAAAGAAACCTGACCCCAATGTACCAATCACGGAGCCACCGATGTCATGGCAACGGTAGCGAGCGGCGGCCAGGGCGAACAAATTGGCATGAAAAGGGGGCGGCATAGACCTTTTGGTCATGCCACCCCCTTTGAATGACAAGTTGTCGCCCTGGCCGCCGCGCAGCGTCGACTAAGTTAGAGGCCGAGCATCGGCTCCAGAACGAAGAAGTATGCGAGCACTACGATGCCCAGGATGATGCGGTAGACTCCGAAGCACTTGAAGTCGTGACGGCGGACGAAGCCCATGAGCCACTTGATGGCGATGAGCGAAACCACAAAGGCCACAACGCAGCCCACGCCCAAGATGGCGATCTCGTTGGTGCCGAACGTGCCGCCCTTGATGAAGTACTTGACCAGCTTGAGCGCACTCGCGCCAAACATAACGGGAATAGCCAGGAAGAACGTAAACTTAGACGCCACCGAGCGCGTGCAGCCCAAAAGCAGGCCGCCGATGATGGTAGAACCGGAGCGAGACGTACCAGGCACCAGCGAAAGCACCTGGAAGCAGCCGATACCCAGCGCAGTCTTCCAGCTGAGGTCCTCGAGCGTGGCGATGGAACCAAAGTCCAGATTCTCGTCATCGTCCTCATCCTCAGCGGTAGCCGTGGGGGGCGCCGCAAAGTGCGCACCGGCGGGACGTCCACCCGACACCACAGCACGCGAACCAAACGAACCGGCAACGGCCATTTCCTCGCGCTTGCTCGCGCGCCAGTTCTCGATCACGATAAACAGCACGCCGTACACAATGAGCGCCAGCGCCACGACGGGAGCGTTGTAGAAATGCTCCTCCATCCAGTCGTTGAGCGGCAGGCCGATCGCCGCCGCAGGAATGCAACCGAGCACAATCTTGCCCCACAGCACCCAGGTGTCGCGACGGCCCTCCTTGCCCTTGCTGGGCGAGAACGGGTTGAGCTCGTGGAAAAACAGCACGCAGACGGCCAGAATGGCGCCGAGCTGAATCACGACCAGGAACATATTCCAGAACGTCTCGCTCACGTTCATCTTGACGAACTCGTCCACCAAGATCATGTGGCCCGTCGACGAAACGGGCAGCCATTCGGTGATGCCCTCGACCAGGCCCATGAAGGCAGATTTTAGAAGCTCGATAATATCCAAAGGGACCCCCTCGTTAGACACCCGCCGGTAGATGTTCTGCGGACGATGCGGGCGATGTCCCATTATCAACCGTTGGCGGTGCGACCGCGCCTACCCTTACCAAAAAACTCGCCCGTTCACAGAATTGCGAGCAGTTAAACCGAAATCCTTGGGTATAACTGCAACAAGATAAAGTGTCCGGCGGTCAACGCACCCGCGCCCGCCCGACGCACGAGCCCCGCGCCCGTGCGATAGACCAAGGAGGAAACCATGAACGAGGGTTACACCAAGGTATTTGTTTCACTCGACGGTACTGAGCAGCAGGATTTTGTGCTCGCACGCGCCATCAAGGTCGCCGCGAACAACGGCGCCAAGCTGATTATCGGCCACGTTATCGATTCCACGGCGCTCGAGAGCGCCGGCTCCTATCCGGTCGATTTGGTCAACGGTCTGGAGGAGGCCTTTAAGAACTCCATCGAAAAGCAGCTCGAAGAGGCCAAGGCCAATCCCGATATTCCCGAGGTCGAAGTCATGATTCGCGCCGGCCGTATTCGTGAGACGCTCAAAGACGAGATGCTCGACGTGGTCAAGCCCGACCTGGTGCTCTGCGGCGCCCGCGGCCTGTCCTCGATCAAGTATGCGCTGCTGGGTTCGATTTCGACGTTCCTGCTGCGCAATACGGACTGCGACATTTTGGTCGTGAAGTAGCGTTGCTCCCACCGGCCGCGGGGCCTGCGGGGTTTCCACGGGCACGTCCTCGCCGCGTTGCGGCTGCGGGATGTGCCCTTAGGAAACCCCTCCCGGCCCCGCGGCCTTCGCAGCCTTACTTCAGCGAGTTGGCTGATAAAAGATGGCGTGCCGCCCCGTTTGGGGCGGCACGTTTTGTTTTGGCTGCACGTTTTTGTTTGGGTGGGCGTCTGCCGCGTGCGTTACTCGAAATATTGAAACTTATTCGTTGAAAACGCGAATGTTACGACGAAGCCTTCGCCGGGCTCGGATGCCGCGGTGACGTCGATGCCCATCTTGGAGCACAGGCGCGCCACCAGGTAGAGGCCGATGCCCGTTGCGCGCTTGGTGGTGCGGCCGTTGTCGCCGGTAAAACCCTTCTCGAACACGCGCGGCAGGTCGGCCGCGCTCACGCCGCAGCCGTTGTCCGCGACGGTAAGCTCGATGCGTTCGCTCGCCAGGCCCTCGTCCAGCAACGCGCCCGAAAACACGATCTTTGCGCCGTCCTCGCGCGCATATTTGATGCTGTTCTGAATAAGCTGGCCTAGAATAAACTCGAGCCACTTCTCGTCGGTAAAGACCTCAAAGTCGAGGTTCTCGCACACCGGAGCACGTGCGCCGCGATAAGCTCGCGCGCGTTGGCTTTAATCGCGCCCGTCACCAGGGTCTTGAGATCCCAACGGCGAATCAGGTAGTCGCGCTCCACGACTTCCGAGCGCGCATAGTACAGCGCCTGGTCGATATAGCGCTCCATGCGAGCCAGCTCGCGACCCAGGTCATCCACACGCGACAGGTCGTCTTCGCTGCCGTCCAGGTTTTCCAAAATCAGGTGGGCCGCCGCCAGGGGCAGCTTGGCCTCGTGAACCCAGCTCTCGATATAGTCGCGATAGTCTTCGGTCTGACGCCGGCCCTCGGCAACCTCGTCGCAGGCGGCTTTGCCCACCCGGCACAGGACCTCGTACTCGAGCTCGCCCTCGGCATAGGTTGGGCATTGCACCATCTCCTGCACCCATGCGGGACTCTCGAGCTCCTCTGCCGCGCGCTCCAACTGACGCAGAAAACGGCGACGGCGAGCGTACTCGATCACGATGCCGAGCATACCGAAGATAAAGGACACGCCAACCGCCACGACCACGATAGAAACGGGTGCGCCGGCGACCGTCAGCACAAAGCAGCTCAGCAGCACGCCGCACGTCCACACGGCGACGGGAAGCAGTGCATCTTTAAAGAACTTGCCAAACGACATAGCCGGCCCCTAGACCGAATAGCCTTGGCCGCGATGCGTCGTCAAATACCCCTTGATGCCGATTTTTTCGAGCGTGGTGCGCAGGCGGTTGATGTTGACGGTGAGCGTATTGTCGTCCACGAAGGCGTCGGAGTCCCACAGGTCCTGCATGATGGCCGAGCGCGAGACGATCTTGCCCGCGCGGCTCAGGAGCAGCGAGAGAATGCGCAGCTCATTTTGGTGAGCTCGGTGCTGTCGCCGGTCGCCGTGTTGGTGACCATAGAGCGGGCGAGGTCGAGCTCCAGCCCCTTGTGGACGAGCGTGCTGCGCTCGCCTGACGCGCGGTGCGACGCAGCAGTGCGTTGATGCGCGCCACGAGCACGCGCGCGCTATAGGGCTTGGGAACAAAGTCGTCCGCGCCGAGCGTCATGGCCATGACCTCGTCGATCTCGGTCGTGCGCGAGGTGAGGACGATGATGGGGACCTCGGATTCGCGGCGAACCTCGTGGCAGATATGCTGGCCGTCCTTGACGGGAAGCGTGAGGTCGAGCAGCACCAGGTCGGGCGCGGCGGCGAGAATATCGCGCGAGACATGCTCGAACGATTCGCAGGCCTCGATTTCAAACCCGGCGCGGGCAAGGATGTCGACAAGCTCACGACGAATGGGCTCGTCGTCCTCAACGATATAGATTAGCGCCATGGATTCCGCTCCCCTCTTGGTTGTCTTGCCACCATTATGGCTGCGAAACTGCAGGTGCGCGCCACGCACGTCGCCAAGGTGACAGAACTGTTCGCGAGCGGGGGCGTTTTGTCCGCCTCGCACTCGCAGCGGTGACGGGAACCAAAATGATTCTTTAATCCCCGTCCCAGAATAATCATTTAGCGGCGGGCGCGAAGCTTTTCGTAGCCGTCGGCAAAGAAGGCGACCGTCGCGGCATCAGACTCGGCGGCGTCGGCGTCGGTGGCAGGCACCACGCCGTGCTCGTCGCTTACCAGGAACAAGGCGCCCTTGAGCTGTGCGGGAATGTCTACGCGCGTGACCGGGATGCCCTTGGTCTGGGCCAGCTGCTCTATGAGCGTCGCCGTGCCACACAGGCACTCGTCCGCCGGCGCCACAAAGGCCAGCTCGCCGTTGTTGACGGCAGCGAGCAGCTCGGGCGCACGCCGGTTTCGTCGGCCTCGGAGCGGGCCTCGGCGGAGCGGGCACGCAGCGCCTTGGCCGAAGTATCGGCCAGCGGCTCGTACTCACCCACCGTCATGGCGGCATTGCCGTTAACGTCGATCACCAGCATGAGCACGCCGTCGTGCGCGGTGTAATCGCCCTCGGCAAGCGACCACTCAACGTGCTGCTTGGCCCAGCTGAGCATGTTATGGGTAAGCGGCTCGCCCTGCACCAAGCGCTCGGACAGCGCGCGAATGTGACGGTTGAGCATGGGCACCTTTTTGTTGGACATGCGCCAACGGCAGATAAGCGCGGGCTTGTCGAGCGTAAACTTCTCGACCGCCTCCTGATTGGCGCAAAAGTCCTCGTACGCACGCTGATCCTCGGCATTGCCAAACAGCTCGGCATCATCAATCTGGGGCATGGTCATACCTTTCGTGTTAGTCATTCCGTCCTCTTATACCAAAAAGACGGCCCTCCAAACGGAGCGACCGTCTTTTGCAGAGATTATTTTGACGATATGGTCAGGCGACCGAACAGTTTAATGGGATAGAGAAACATCCCATTAAGGGTTTTCCAAGTGCCCGAGATTGCCCCGAAAGAGGAGCGCCGCGTACTAAATGTACGCAAGCGACGGTTTGAGGGGCAAGGTCGGGTGCTTGGGAAAGCCTCTAGTGCCTAAAATGCCTAGCTCCGGTGAAGACCATCGCAATACCATGCTCGTTGCAGGCCTGGATGCTCTCGTCATCGCGCTTGGAGCCGCCGGGCTGGATGATGCAGGTCACGCCGTGTGCGGCAAGCACGTCGACGTTGTCGCGGAACGGGAAGAACGCGTCGCTTGCGCAGGCAAAGCCGCCCTTCTCCACGCCCTCGCGCTCGCAGAAGTCCTCGGCGCGCTCGCAGGCAAGCAGCGCAGAGTCAACGCGGTTGGGCTGACCGGGGCCCATGCCAATGCCGGCCTTGCCCTTGGAGACCAGGATGGCGTTGGACTTGACGCCCTTGCAGACCTTCCAGGCAAACTCGAGCTCGGCCATCTCGCATCGGTGGGCTTGCGGTCGGTGGGGAACGTAAAGGTCGCGGGGTCCTCGGTCACGTGGTCGACCTCCTGCACCAGCATGCCGCCGTCGATGGAGCGCAGTTCCACCTGGCGCCGTGGTCCACGCCGCCGGTAGCCAGCACGCGCAGGTTGGGGCGCTTGGCCATGCGCTCGAGCGCCTCGGCAGTGTAGCTCGGGGCGATGATGACCTCGACAAACTGCTTGTTCTGATCGGCAAAATGCTCAACCAGCTCAAAGGGAACCTCGCGGTTGCAGGCGATGATGCCGCCGAAGGCGCTCTTGATCGCAGGCGAAGGCGCGGTCGTAAGCGGACGTAATGTCCTCGGCAACGGCGGAGCCGCAGGGTTCTGGTGTTTGAGGATCACGCAGGCAGGCTCGTCGAACTCGCGGACCAGGTTCCAAGCGGCATCGGCATCCAGATAGTTATTGTAGCTGAGCGGCTTGCCCTGGATCTGCTCGGAGCCCACGAGCGGAAACTGCGAGCTCGCGGTGTTCTCGCAACCCTCGGCAAAGCGGTAGACCGTAGCCTTCTGCTGAGGATTCTCGCCATAGCGCAGGTCGTCGACCTTCTCCAGCGAAATCTCGAGCTTGGCAGAGGTATCCGCACGTCACTTGCCTGGGCGGCAAGCCAACGGGAGATAGCCGTGTCGTAGGCGGCGGTGGTCTGGTAGACCTTCACCTGCAGGCGACGACGGGTGGAAAGCGTGGTGCAACCGCCGGTCTCGTGCATCTCGGCCAGGACGGCGTCGTAGTCGGCCGGATCGGAGATGACGGTAACGCTCGTGGCGTTCTTGGCAGCAGAGCGCAGCATGGAGGGACCGCCGATGTCGATGTGCTCGATGGCATCCGCGAAGGTGACCTCGGGGTTGGCAACGGTCTTCTCGAACTCGTACAGGTTGACGACGACCAGGTCGATCAGCTTAATGCCGTGCTGAGCGGCTCCTGCATGTGCTGCTCGGAATCGCGGCGGGCCAGCAGCGCGCCGTGAACCTTGGGGTGCAGGGTCTTAACGCGGCCGTCCATCATCTCGGGATAGCCCGTGAACTCCTCGATGGGGGTTACGGGAACGCCCGCGTCCTCGATGGCACGAGCCGTGCCGCCCGTAGAGATGATCTCGACGCCAAAGTCATCGACCAACGTCCGTGCGAAATCGACGACACCCGTTTTATCGGTAACCGAGATCAACGCGCGTGCGATCTTCACATCAGATCCCATGCAGTCCTCCTGTCTGGTACGCCGCCGTGCTCTGTGAGTCGGTGATACGTCGATCTGCAGCGCTCGCGCAGCGGCATTGAAAATACTGATTCAATGTAGCGCATCGAGCGCGACGTTGCACCCCGCAACGCACGGCTGTGCAGAAAAAGTTTGCGAGCGGGGGTTGCAGAGGCGCCGCTGAGCACGGTGAGTTGATGGAACACAGGGGCACCATAATTAGATGCCAATGGCGTGGTAGAACTGTGCTCGATATGCATCCGCAAAAGAAAGAGGCACCATGGTCTCGCGGGTTCTCTACCGACCGTTTGATACTGAAGACTTTGACGCCATCGCGCTGATTCTGCAGCAGCTTTGGCATAACAATTCGGATAACGATGAGTACAACCGCCTTGAGGCCGCATGCGACCTCGCCTATTGCCTTTCGTCCTCGACGTTTTCGCAGGTTGCGGTAATTGACGGCGAGGCGCGCGGCATTGCGCTTGCACGCGCAGGACAGAGCCCCGGCGTCACTATCAACGAGCATTGGATGGATACCGAACGCGCGTTGCTGTCGCAGATGCGCGAACTGGAGCCCGATGCCTGCGCCGAGTATCTCTCGTTTGTGCGCGCAACCATCCGAACCAACAACCGCCTGCTCGAGAGCAGCCCATTGCCGCACGACAACGAAGTCACGCTGCTCGCCGTCGATCCCGATGTCCATGGCCTGGGCGTTGGCTCGGTGTTGCTCGATGCCGCTGTCTCGTACCTTTCCTCGCGCGGGGCGACAAGGGCGCACCTGTACACCGACTCCAACTGCTCGTGGAAGTTCTACGAGCTGCACGGCTTTAAGCGCACGGCCACGCACCGCGCCAACCGCGAAGAGCGTCGTCACGACATGCCGCGTGAAAGCTTTCTCTACGAACTCGACCTAACAGCCTAGCAAGCAGCCACACCTGGTCATTTAAGAACGTCCCCAATGACTGATCCCCAACAACTAGTCATTTAAGTCTGTCCCAATGAGTGGCCTAGGGGGTTTGTAGATAGCCCTGGTCAAAAAACATCAAAATATGAGTACTGTTACCTTTTTAGTAGCAGCGATTTGGGGCATTTTTGATGCTTATAGGCATTGACGACCAGCTGCACGAGCTGACATAACTCCCAAATGTTCA
>ENA-OQCP01001069-OQCP01001069.1-human-gut-metagenome-genome-assembly--contig:-NODE-1069-length-11057-cov-1.752242_pt1 | contig 11057 bp, 9 predicted proteins | sample MGYA00242760_ERZ504583 | MGnify/ENA primary metagenome ERZ504583 (study PRJEB26092, sample SAMD00036308) | human gut metagenome | host: Homo sapiens | study: EMG produced TPA metagenomics assembly of...
ATACCTCCGCACATTTCCATGGAACAGTGCTCATCGCAGTTCACAGCCCAATACAAGTCCGAAATCGCACAAACACTGCTTGCGCCGGCCGCAACCGTGCGCGCCAGAGTGTCCGATTCTGGAGAATCGGACAACCAGGGTGACAAAACGCGTGCTTTTGCGTCTGAATCTCCAGAAACGGACACAAAAGGTGCTTCGCAAACGTATGATGCGGCTGGAGAGCGTTTCGAAACGGTCCCCGTTGATCAGGTACAGCTCGGCGACGTGATCCTGGTGTTGCCCGGAGAAACGGTGCCGGTCGACGGTGAGCTGCTGTCGGGCGTGGCCACGTTGGATCTGAGCAATATCAACGGCGAGCCCGTTCCCCGCGAAGTATATGCGGGCGCTCGCGTGATGTCCGGTGCGGTCAACGGCTCCACAACATTGACCATGCGCTCCACGCAACTTGCGCACGATTCGCAATACCAGAAGATCCTGGAGCTGGTCTCGTCGGCGCAAGAGTCGCGCCCCGCTGTCGTGAAGACCGCGGATATGCTTGCAGTGCCGTTTACCGTGCTTGCGCTTGCGATTGCTGGGATTGCATGGGCGATTTCCGGATTGCCGCTGCGATTTGCGCAAGTATTGGTGCTTGCTACGCCGTGTCCGCTGTTGATTGCCGCGCCGGTCGCATATGTGGCTGGAACCGGGCGACTTGCCAAAGCGGGAATCCTGATCAAAGCGCAGGATGTGCTGGAAAATCTAGGTCGCGTATCGCATATTTTCTTCGACAAAACCGGCACGCTCACCGTCAAGCAGTCGCAGGTCGTACGTGTAGAGAAGCCGTTTGAGACGAGTTCGCCGTTCGATGAGGACCATATTCTCATGATGGCCAGCGTGGTGGAAGGCTATTCGGTGCACATTCTGTCGAAAGGCATCGCGGCGGCCGGACGCAAGGCTATGGATGATTTGTATGCGCGATATGCGGCGGGGCAGAGGCTGTGCGTCGAGCGCGATTTGCCGGGGCACGGGCGCGACTATCCGGTGGTGAAGAACATTGTAGAGGAGTCCGGCAAGGGTATATCCGGCGAAGTGAACGGGCATCAGGTGCGCGTGGGGCGGTTCTCATACGTGACGGCTGACGAATCCGGATTCACGCCGGTGCTGCATATGCCGGATGCGACGTATCACGTGTCCGATTCTGCCGAATCGGACAAACGGGAGACTCAGAATGCGCTGCGGATGTCCGATTCACCAGAAACGGACATCCAGAGGGCTAAAACGTGTGTTTACTTGTCCGATTCTCCAGAATCGGACACTATGGGAGTGAGGAACGGGGTGCCTGACGATGCGCAGCCTGCAGCCGCGCCCTCTACTTCCGCGTCCGTTGCAACCCAATCCGCCGCTCGCAAGCCTGAAACCGCAAACTCGCTGTTTGCCCCGCTCGCTCCTGACGAAATGGCTGCATACGTGGCGATTGACGGCCGTCTTGCCGCCCGCATCGTACTTCGTGACGTACCTCGCGAGAATGCGAAGCTTCTTTGGCTCGCCTGCACGAGTTGGGTGTCAAGGAACTGTCCATGCTTACCGGCGACAAGGCTGCGTCCGCCCGCATCATCGCAAACGAAGTCGGTATCGACGACGTGCAGTCCGAACTGTTCCCTGAAGACAAGGTTGCCGCCGTCAAGAGCGCCACTGAATCCAAGCACCAGAAGCTGTCGTTGTGGAATCGCATCAAGCAACGCGTAACCGGCGAATCAAGAATCGTCAAATCACCATGATGGTCGGTGACGGCGTCAACGACGCCCCCGTACTTGCGGTTGCCGATATCGGCATGGCCATGACCGACGGCACGTCCACCGCGGCTTCCGAATCTGCGCAAGTGGTCATCATGAATGACGACATTGCGTCCGTTCCGCGGGCCATCGCCATCGCGCGCCGCACGAAAAAGGTGATGTTGCAGGCGGTGCTGATCGGCCTCGGCCTTGCGATTATCGGCATGATCGCGGCCGCGTTCAATCTGATTCCCGTGGTTGTCGGCGCGTTCATGCAGGAAGCGATTGATGTTGTCAGCATTCTGTGGGCGCTCACCGTGCTTTTCGACCGTGGCGAATCAGCTGATTGCGCCTCGAAACCCCGTATCTCGCCTATATATGGCAGATTTGGAGGTCTGTCAGCAAGTATTTCGCTTATATCTGGCAGGTCCATATGAGAAAACCGGACTTAGGGGGCGAGAATACACCTCTAAGTCCGGTTTCTCAAAACAGCTCTGCCATATATAACGCAGATAGCTCCGGACGAACTTCGGAATCTGCCATACATAAGGCATGTATAAGGCAGATTCGGAAGTTTTGGGATTGTTTACAGCGAGCTCGGGGAGATTTCTCCAGCAATCGATGTGTGCATCCACTTGCCGAAGTCGGCTCCGGTCACGCCTTGAGACAGCAGGAACATGATTTTCGCATACGTGGCTTCCAGCGTCATATCGCCAGATCCAATTGCGCCGGCGCGTGCGATCGCATCACCCGTCTCGTAATGGCCGAGCAGTACTTCCGCCTGCTGGCACTGCGATGCAATCACAACGGGAACGCCATCATGCAGCACGTCGGCAATCACGTCAGTCAGTCCAGGCTCGTCGCTTGCACATTGCCGACGCCGTACGCACGCAACAAAACCGCTTCCGGCCGCGGCGTAAGCATCGCTTCCAACCGTGCCGCGGAAATGCCGGGTGCCATATCGATCACCGCAACATCATGGCGAGAGTAAGGCTGAGGCGACGTCCAACCGCAGCCAACCGCAGCGGAATCGCCCGCATACCAATGCCATGGCGTGCCAGTGCGTGCCAGCGGGCCGACGGAAGGCGCCGAAAAACCTTCAAATGCCCAGCTCGACGACTTGCTCACACGATTGCCCGCAAACAGGTGATGTCCAAAAAACAGTCCCACACCGTGGAATCGTCCGCTCATCGCGGCATTCAGCGCGCCCGTGACATTCGCAGTGGCGTCCGACTCGATCTTGCCAAGCGGATGCTGTGAACCCGTGAAAATCACCGGCTTGCCAAAATCAGCCAACGCATACGCAAGCGCGGCGCTCGAATAGCTCATCGTATCGGTGCCATGCAACACCACGAACGCGTCGGCATCATCGCGGTGCGCACGCAAATCGTCGACCATCGTCTGCCAATTGTCGGGAGTCGCATTCGACGAGTCGATAAGAGGATCAAGTTCGGTGAACGTGAACAGGCTCGCGTCCATGTGCGCGTCCTCCAGCAGACGGAACAGCCATCCGCGAGTGTCGGCGCCCGGAATCAGCCGTTCGGCGAGTCAATCATGCCGATAGTGCCGCCGGTATATGTGATGTGAATGCGCATTGCCACCTTCTTACGATTGCCTGGTACTTAATAAGTACTTGCTCGCGATTGCGGGATGGACGAATTCCGATATTTCGGATTCCTACATCCCGCGATTCTGCGACTACTTGCGATTTTACGTGCATCTGCCGCGCTCATCGCGTACGATTAATGCAGCCACACGTTGGATTCATCTGGATTCAGCGCAAACACCAACGCAGTGCGCACAAGGCGAAGAAGTCGTAAGAAAGTACATGAGCGCCCCTGTTGCAAATGCAGGGAATGCATTAGGCTAGAGCGCGTGACTGAAACTCATGAACTTCGTATTGCTGTAATCGGCGCCGGCCCTGCAGGCGTCTACTCCTCTGACATTTTCCTGCGCCAGTTGAAGAAGCTCGGCGAGGAGCTCGGCCTCGGCACTGCCGCCCGAATCGACCTGTTCGAAAAGCTGCCGGTGCCGTTCGGTCTGGTGCGCTACGGCGTGGCCCCCGATCATCCGTCCATCAAATTCATCGCGTCGGCACTCGAAAAGACGCTCGACAATCCGGACATCCACCTGTACTGCGACGTGGAATTCGGCAAGGACGTGACGCTCGACGAACTGCTCGAACGTTACGATGCCGTGCTGTTCGCCACCGGTGCGTCGAAGACAAGCCGCTCGGACTGCCGGGCGCCGATCTGGACGGCGTGTACGGCGCAGCCAAGTTCGTGGAATGGTACGACGGTTATCCGACCGGCGCTCGCGAATGGCCGCTTGAAGCTGAGGAAGTCGCCGTGATCGGCGGCGGCAACGTGGCCATGGACGTGGCTCGCGAGCTCATGCGCAATGCCGATGATCTGAAGGAGCGCACCGACATTCCGGACAACGTATATGAGGGCATCAAGTCCAACAAGGCGCGTGTGCTTCACTTGTTCATCCGTCGCGGTGTGGCGCAGGCCAAGTTCTCCGTGCAGGAATTGCGTGAGATGGAGAAGCTGCCGGGAGTGCAGCTGATCATCAACGAAGACGATTTCGATTTGGATGAAGACACGATTGAAGAGGCCGGCAAAGACAAGCTGACTCGTCAGATGGTCGAAGAGCTGTTCACGATTCGTGAGATGGCGGAAGACATGGAAGATGACGGTGACGTGGATTATGAGGGTAATCCGGCTGACCGCAAATATTACGTGCACTTCAATTCCGCTCCGGTCGAAGTGTTGGGTGAGGACGGCAAGGTCGTTGGCATCCGTGTGGAGAAGACCGAGACATCGGCGGATGGCAAGATGAGCCGTACCGGCGAATTCGAAGAGTATCCGGTGCAGGCCGTATACCATGCGATCGGCTACAAACCGGCCACCGCGCCGGGCATTGCGTACGACGAGCGTCATGCGCACTTGGCGAACGCGAACGGTGACGGTCGTATCACTACGGCCGCTGAAGCCACGGATGAAGTGCGCGAGCGTCTGTATGCGACCGGTTGGGCGAAGCGTGGTCCGGTTGGCCTGATCGGCTCCACCAAGTCCGACGCACTGCTGATCGTGACCAATATGCTGGAGGATTTGTCGAAGGCTGCTGAAGGCGGTCGTGTGGCTGCCGATCGTGATCCGGAGTCCATCGACCGGCTGCTGGAATCGCGCGGTGTCAAGCCGATCGACTTCGCTGGCTGGAAGAAGATCGATGCGTTCGAACGTGCCGAGGGTGCGAAGGAAGGCCGTGAGCACAAGAAGGTCATCGATCCGGAGCAGATGCGCGCCCTGGCTCACGCTTAAGGTGGGTGTTTGGGATCTGATCTGATAGGTCCCAGGTTTCTTTCATGCGTCTTGGATGTCCGATTCTGGAGAATCGGTCACCCAAAGACGCATTTTTATCCTGTGCTTGTCTGTTTCTGGTGAATCGGACATCTGGAGTGTCCGAAACATGTTCTGTATGTCTGTTTCTGGTGAATTGGACATGTGATGTGGACGAAGGACTTGCTACTTGTCCGATTCTCCCGATTCGGTCACCCAAAGGCCTCTTGGCATGCATCGGATGTCCGTTTCTGCAGAATCGGATATCCGGGGAGAAGCTGAGCATGCGAACTTCCGCAACTGCCCCCTAGTCCTTTCCGCAGTCCAGTCTCCAGCACATATCCAGCAAAAACTCAGGCTCCGTTTCTACGCTAGTGACCATGAACGGCAAATTGCGGGTGCATGGCCATTGCAATGGCTTGAAGACAACGCTGTTATTCGCGTTGATGTGGGGCGTCATCATGCTCATTTGGTGGGCGACCGGTGGCGGCCAGCGTACGCTTGGTATCTACATTCTCATCGGACTTGGCTCAACGTTCGCATCCTACTGGTTTTCCGACAAACTTGCGATTGCATCCATGCATGCGCAGGAAGTCAGCGAGCAGGAAGCGCCGGTACTGTACAAAATTGTGCGCGAACTATCGGCGAAGGCGGGCAAGCCGATGCCGCGTATTTATATCGCCCCAACCATGAGCCCCAATGCGTTCGCAACGGGACGCAATGAACGTCATGCGGCGGTCTGCTGCACGCAGGGTATTCTGCAGATGCTGAACGAACGCGAGATTCGCGGCGTACTTGGGCACGAGCTTATGCACGTGTACAATCACGATATCCTGACGTCTGCGATCGCTTCCGCAATGGCGACGGTCATTTCGTATCTCGGCTATTCGCTCATGTATTTCGGCGGCGGCAATTCGCGTGACGATCGCAATGGTTCATCTTCTAATGGTCTTGGATTGCTGGGTGTGCTGTTGAGCGCGATTCTTGCGCCGATTGCCGCTTCGCTTATTCAGATGGCGATTTCGCGTACGCGAGAATATGATGCCGACGAAGATGGTTCCATACTTACGGAAGATCCGGAAGCGCTCGCGTCCGCATTGAATAAGATCTCGAACGGCGCTGAGACGATGCCGATGCAGAAGACTGCCGGTACGCAGTCGGTTGCTGCGATGATGATTGCGAATCCGTTCTCTGCGGAAGGTTTTTCTCGCTTGTTTTCCACGCATCCGGCGACTGAGGATCGTATTGCCCGGTTGATGCAGATGAGTCAGGAGATGAAGGCGCGGGGCGTGCAGTCCGGCTATTTGGCTGGCGGTTATGCGACGAGCGGGTATGCTTCGGAGGATATTCGTCGGCAGAATGGGGGTGTCTCTGGTGCCGGCGCCGGTGCGGGTGCAGGGGGATACTCCGGTGGGGGCTATTCGCGAGATTATTCGCAGCATCCCGTGCAAGGCGGGTATGGTCGCTGATCGGCGGCGATTGCAATGTGCGCAGGTTGCGCAAGTCATGCGTGATTGCATAGGATTCCGCTGATTCTGACGCGAATTGCGTGTGTTTCCTGTGGGGATGCATTGCAGAATATTTTGATGTCATCTGATGAATGACATTAATGCTGTTGTGGTTGTTGCGCGTTGATTGATATGCGATTTGGCAAGTGGGTGACGGTATCGAATATCGGTCGATGGCCGTGAATTCTGCGAATGCATGCTAGACTAAATGATTGTGCCCAAAAGGCACAACCTTGCGGATGTAGTTCATCGGTAGAACGAAAGCTTCCCAAGCTTTAAAGGCGGGTTCGACTCCCGTCATCCGCTCCATTCAAAACCCTTGGAATCGTTGGAATTCCAAGGGTTTTTCTATTGCCGTAAAAGACCCGTGAAGTCAACTTCGCGCCGCGCAACTGTCGGTTGCGTCGCAAAATTCGGTTGCGAGTCGCAATGCAACCGAAAGATGGTGGCGTGGAACGAGACGTTTATGACAAGCTGTTGCTTGGCAATCGCCAATAATCGCAAGTCGAGGCGATATGGAAACTCGACGAAAGGGCGGACATGAGTTTCAAAGAGAATCTGCAGTATCTGCGCGGTTCGCGCAACATGACGCAGGAACAGCTGGCAATGCTGCTGGGCGTTTCCCGGCAGGCAATTTCGAAATGGGAGTCCGAGAAGGCATACCCCGAAATGGACAAGCTGCTGATGCTTTGCGACATGTTCGGCGTGACGTTGGATGATTTGGTCATGGGCGACGTGCGTGCGTCGGCGGGCTGTGGGGGTGCGAGACGCGTGGACTTGGCTGCTGATACGGATGGTGTGGCCGCGTCGGTTGGGGTGGCTGATGCTGCTGTTGGCGCGGTTCCGGGGGTAATCGGGTTTGCGGCATCGCAGGTCGCAGGAATGTCCGATTCTGGTGAATCGGACGTGAGGGATACGAATCCGAATGTTTGTGCATCCGTTTCTGGTGAATCGGACGCACAAGGTGCCAAAACCGGTGTTCAATTGTCCGTTTCTGCAGAATCGGACATGCGGGGTGGGCGGCAGGTAGGCTGGAATCCGTGAATACGGATCAGAAACTTCCCGCCGAATCCGCAGGCGAACGCCCCAGTAACCCCCTATTTGGCCATGCCATATCACACGCGGCGACACTCATCGGCCTGTTCGCAATCGTCCTGTGGGGCTTCATGGCCGGCCTCGTGCGACTCGTTTCCGAATCGTTCGGCGCCACGCTCGGCTCGGCGCTCATCTACACTGTCGGCGGCATGCTCCTGCTCATCGTGCGACGCCGAAACCGATTAACCAAGCGCCACGCAAGTACCTCTCGCAGGCGGACTCATGTTCATCGCATACGAGGCGTCGATCTCGCTGTCGATCGGTCTGGCCACAACGAACGCGCAATCTGTGGAAGTCAGCCTCGTCAATTATTTGTGGCCGACGCTGCTGGTACTGATGACCGCCGCCGTGTCGCACAAACGCGGCTCGGTCTCCGAAGCGCTGCCGGGTGCAATCGTAGCCACCGTCGGCGTGGCAATGGCGGTCGGCGGTGAAAACCTTGACGTGCAGGAAGCGGTCGCCAATATCGCCAGCAATCCATTGCCGTACGTGCTCGCGTTCGCAGGTGCCTTTATTTGGGCGATTTACGCGACCGTGACGCCATCGATGTCCGATGGTTACGATGGTACGACGATTTTCTTCTGTTGCGTTGCTGTTGTGCTGTGGATTATCCATTTCGTTTCGGGCGACGGTTTGCCAGCTGTAGCGCCTGGCATCGGCGGCTATATTGCGCTGCTCGCATGTGCCGCGTCGATTGCCGGCGGCTACGCGTGCTGGGGGTATGGCATGCTACATGGCAGTATGGAAACGCTTGCGATCGGTTCGTATGCGACGCCGCTGTTCTCCACTGCTTCCAGCACGCTCCTATTGGGCGTGACGTTGGGCATGCCATTCTGGATCGGTGTCGCGCTGGTGGTAGTCGGCTCGCTGATCAACGTGTGGTTTGCGCGACGCTGCTGATTGTCCGATTCTGCAGAATCGGACGTCTGAGGTGTAATGCGCCCATCTTGGTTGTCCGTTTCTCCCGAATCGGACTTCCAGACCGTGTACCAGCCGAAACCGATCTAAACCGGCTCAAACCAGCCCGTTCAAATCCGCCTCGTCACATCACCTTGGTGGACTCCAGATTGCGGCTCACCCAGTTGTTCAACCGGATCACCGGCTTGCGCAACACCAATCCCAGCAGCAGCGAAGGAATCAGGAACAAGGCGAGATACACCATGTCAAGCAGGTACTCATTGCCGTACGATCCGGCCATCGCGGCGTGCATGGCATCGATGGCGTGCGGGAACGGTAGGAACGGGTAGAGCATTTGGAAGAACTTCGGCAGCGTCTCGATAGGGAACGTACCGCCCGAACCGGCGACCTGCATCACCAGCAGCACCACGGCCACGGCCTTGCCGATATCGCCGAACGACACGGTCAGCGTATACACGATATTCGAGAACACGAGCGCGGCAAGCCACCCCACGGCAAGGAACTGCAGCGCATGATTCGCCTGCACGCCAAGGAAATACATGTCACCCAGGCAAACCAGTGTGCCCTGCAGCAACGCGAGCAGTGCGAAGATCGTGTACCGTCCGAAATACTCGTGGTCGAGGCGCAGTCCCCAACGTGAGGCGTTCCCCGGGCCGGACGGGCCGGCGATGCGCGGCAGCGTGTCGCCTAAGCCAGCACATGCGCCTTCTCGCGGTCCGAAATCGTCACTTTCAGCATGGCGCATAGGATGATCGCACCCACCCAGATTGACAGGATCGTATAGAACGGCGCCATGGCCGAACCGTAGTTCGCGATCGGGTACACCGAGACGCGATGCAGTGCGACGGGCGCGGAAATCAGCGTGGACAGTGTGGACGCGTTGGCGGTGGCCAGTGCACGTAGTTCGTCCGATTCACCCGAATCGGACGAACTGGCGTCGTTGTCACCGTCGCACCATCGCTGTTGCCGTCGCCGGCGTTCCCGCCCGTCTCCAGCTTCGTGATCAGCTCCTTCACCGTCGCTGCCGACGAGTCGAGTTTCTTCGCGATCGCGCCGAGCGCGGAACGGATGGACGTCACATTCGTCCCCACATCGCCCGTCACATCGTCCAGATCGTCGGCGGTGCCGCTCAGCTGGGTGATCATGCTGTCGGTTTGGGAGATCAGCGTGCTGACTGTGGAGGCGAGCGCGTCGATTTTCGGCTTGACGTTCGTGGCGTAATCGTCGCGCACATTGCTGATCGACTGCTTCGCGGAGGTGATGCGGTTCAGGATCTCCTTGCGGGAGCGTTCCGCGGCTGCGGTATCCTGCGTGACCTGCGTGGAAGCGTCTTTCAGCTGCTGCGCGAGCTTCTGCGAATCGCCTTTGGCGGCTTCCAGCAGCGTGATCTCCCGGTCGATGGCTTCCAGCAGCGCCTGTTTCGCGGAATCACTGTCCGGTAGTTGTTCCACCGATTCGCGCATGTGGTTGAGGCTTGTGATGTACGTGTCGTACAGCGATTCGCTGCTGGAGACTTGTTCGCTCAACGTTGTCAACTGGCTGGCTGCGGTGTCTGCGCCCTTGCCGATCGCGTCGAACGCCTTGTTCACCTTGGCAGCTACTTGGTCGAACGCGCCTAACACCTGGTCGAGCGCGGTGTTCACCGAGGAGGTGACGTTCGCACCTGCCGAAGTGAACGACGTGGCACCTGATTTGCCTTGCTTCAACGCGTTCTGGGCCTGTTTGCCCGCCGTGGTCGCCGAGGCGAGCAGTTTGCCCGTGGAATCCACGATGTCGTTCGCCGAGCCGAGCAGCTGCGAATACGACGTCACCTGCTGCGATGCGCCGCTCAGCGTATCCGCCATGGTGGTGAGATTGCCGTTGAGGTTGCGCATGTATTCGGCCATTTGCGGGCTTTGCGAATAGCGTAGGATGCTTGAGGCCAGGTCGAGTCCGACTTGCGCGATCGTTTTGGCGAAGGTTTTGTCGATTGTGTTGACCACGGTTGTCGCGCCTGATCGGTGATATGCGGGGCGATCGGTTGATTTTCTCGTTCAGATAGTACTTGAGCTGCGCGTGTTTGATGTCGGGGGAGAACAGCGTCATCATGTCGGCGCTGAAACCTTTCGGAATTACGATCGCCGCATAGTATTCGCCGGATTTCACCCCGTCGATTGCCTTGTCGCTTTTCACGAACTGCCAGTCCAGCTGGTCGTTGGCGTGCAGTGTGCTGATGATGGTTTCGCCCACGTTGACGCGCACCGGTATGAGATCCGACTTGTAACCCTTGTCGTTATTGGCCACGGCGACCTTCAATGCCTTGGTGTTGCCGTAGGGGTCCCAGCTGGCCGCAATGTTGAACCAGGCGTACAGCGCCGGCACTACCACCAGGCCCATCGAGACGATCACGCGATCACGTTGCGGGTGGCGTGGCACATGTCCCGCTTGAAGATGCCCCAGATCAT
>ENA-OQCP01001071-OQCP01001071.1-human-gut-metagenome-genome-assembly--contig:-NODE-1071-length-11051-cov-7.755126_pt1 | contig 11051 bp, 15 predicted proteins | sample MGYA00242760_ERZ504583 | MGnify/ENA primary metagenome ERZ504583 (study PRJEB26092, sample SAMD00036308) | human gut metagenome | host: Homo sapiens | study: EMG produced TPA metagenomics assembly of...
CGCGCGTCTACGCCGATGTGTTGCACAAGGCGGGCTTTGAGCGTGACCGTCAAGTTCGTCCGCGTGGAGCAAGTCGACCCCGCCAACCCTGCGAGCCCCAAGTGGTCACCTACAGCCTCTAGCCACCTCAGGCTTTATGGTGCTATTTGGTTGGTTTTGCGGCCGTAAGGCCCTCAATCGTCCAAATGGCACCGCAACGCATGGGAGAGCTTGGGGCGGTACAATGGCCCGAACGGTTCAAACGAATAAGGGGCCATCATGCAGCTCACCAAAACGCTTAAGGTGACGCCGGAGGAGCTTTTTGACGCTCTCGCGGGGTCCATCATGCAGGATATCGAGAACGTCACGGGCAAACGTCCTAGCCGCAATAAGCTCAACGGCTATAAGTACGAGAAGCGCGCCCAGTCCGCAAAAGGCAAGACCAAGGGCACGGCGATCAAGGTTAAGATCAAGCACTTTGACTACCCGTGCCTCTATGAGGTCCGTTTTCAGTATGCGGCGGGCATCAATACCATGCGCTATGAGACTGCACCTGCTGGCGATGGTGCTTGCGAGCTCACCTATACCGAGGATTTTCAGGGTGTGGGTGGCAACACGTCTGGCATGCGCGGCAAGCTCGGCCTCTTCTTCTACGAGCGCAAGCTCAAGAGCCACGCCAACCAGACGATTGATCAAATCGTCAAATACATCGAGGGTGAGCGCCGCGTAAAGGCTAATCCCGCCTTCGCCGATGATACTGCCGAAAACGCTTCGGATGTATTCCATTGATACCCTGTGCAAAAGCTTTACCGCTCTTCACATCAACTGTGACACTTCAGGCTTCGAGTCAGTAGCGAGCGGCCCGACAAAATTAGTTGATGGAAGTGCCGAATGAATAAGAATGCCGCTACGCAACTGCACATCTATTCCACCTTTTTCGTTCTCGCGGGATTTGTTTTAAATCGGGGAGTGTTTCTACTTTTCCTTGCGGAGAAAGGAATGTCTGTCACGGAAATCGCGCTTTATCAAGCCCTGTTTAACATTGCAACGGTCGTCCTCGAGCTGCCAACAGGGCTGATAGGCGATTTCTTTGGAAAGAAGTTTTCGATTCAAGTGGGCGTGCTGCTGCTTTTCTTCCATACGGCTGGCATGCTGTTGCTCTCAGGCCCCTTTCTTGTCGTGCTTTCCTTGTTGAGGCACTCGCCTACTCCCTTCAATCGGGATTCGAACAAGCACTTTTATATGAAATTGCCCGGAATGCCGGTCAAGGAGAGCGTTTCCTCACCATCAACGCTCGGCTGCTTGCCGCGCAATCAATCGCTACGGGAATGGCGATTGTGCTCGGATCTTTTATTGCCCAAGTATCTTGGAGCGCCCTCTACGTATGTGTCTCCGTTTTCTATCTCCTGCAGCTTTTCCTTCTGTATCCCATTGAGAGGACGGAAGCGACCCGTTCTGAAAGCTCTGAAAAGGGAAGGTTTGACGCGGCCAAGATGTTCAGACGCGAAACCTAACGTGTTGGAGAATCCGCTTTTGCGGTATTGCTTCTTCTAATCGGCACAAGCATGCTCGATGGATTCTATGGGAGTTATTACAACTTGAATCAGTTGGTATTCGACGCATTTGATGCTCCCGTCTCCATAATAGGAATCTTTTTCGGTGCATCCTATGCAGTAAATGCGACGGCTACATTGCAGCAGATTTCTTCTCATTGCGTTTCGGGAAAAGAAATACCATGCTCGGCTCGATGCTAATCGAGGCTGGCCTTTTCATGATTCTTCCGTGGTTCGCTTCAAATCCGCTGTGTTTGTTTGGCCTTAGCATGGTGCTTTGTTTTCTCCCAGAAGTGGTGTACATCACTTCGGAAAACTTAATCCAAGACGCGATAGCGACGATCTCCGCGCGACGATCCTTTCCGTCGCGTCTCTGGTAAGGGCTCTCTTTTCTGCAGTGTTTTTCTCCATATTTGGACATGTGTTGGGGTTATATCCCATTCAGATAGCGCTCGGTATTATTGGTGCAATCGCGATAGCAATTACCGCCGTTGTTTCATTAAAAATGGTTGGAATACAGGTCTCCAAGAATTGATATATCGATTGACGAGCTATCCGAAGCGTCGAGCCTTCTTGATGGACATGACTATTCGTCACAAATCATTCCGCGCATCGCCGGGGTTCCAGTAATACTCGATATATCTGGATGCCCTCATTCCCCTTTTTGAAGGTCCCAAATTGACTACCGTGTTGGTTTGGCTAGGTTCGGGTGCTGTCCGCGCCGTGGGGTAAAATCGTTCAGTCAGAACACGAACCCGCATCGGAGCTCATCACATGGCATTCGTCCATCTGCACAATCACACTGTCTTCTCCATGCTCGACGGCGCAACCCGTATCCAGGATATGGTCAACCGTGCCGTTGAGCTTGGCATGCCCGCCGTGGCCATTACCGACCACGGCTACATGTATGGCGTGCCCGACTTGGCGCTGGCCTGCGACGCCGTCAACCACAACACGCCCGAGTACAAAACCTGGAGCCACGACAAGGCCTTCTTGGAAAAGGACCGCCGCGACGAGCTGGTGGAGCCCGATCCCGAGGCAAACCCGCGCGAGCATGCCCAGTATGTGAAGGACATGGCCATGTGGACGAGAGGGGCAACATCGACGAGCTCAAGCCGCCCCTGGTTATCAAGCCCATCTTTGGCTGCGAGGTCTACTTTACGCCGGACGAGACCCTTGCCCGCGACCACAAGCCCGAGCTCTACCACATGATCCTTCTGGCCAAGGACCAGGAGGCTACGTCAACCTGATGCAGACGGTTTCCGAGGCAGCCGTGCAGGGCTTTTACTACAAGCCGCGCGTGACGCTCGACAACCTGCGCCGCCACGCCAAGGGCATGATCTGCACGAGCGCCTGCATCGCGGGCATCATCCCCAAATACATCGACCGCGGCGACATGGAAGGCGCCATCAAGTGGGCCGAGACCTTCCGCGATACCTTTGACCCCGGCGACTTTTACATCGAGATTCAGGAACACGGCATCACCACCGACAACGGCCTGACCGATGAGCAGATGGACCGCACGCTCATCGACATCGCCAAGCAGGTAGGCGTCAAGGTCATTGCCACCAACGACTTCCACTACCTGCGCCGCGAGGACGCTCCCGTGCAGGACGTCATCATGTGCATCGGCATGAACGCCAAGGTCGACGACCCCAACCGCATGCGCATGACTGGCTCGGAGTTTTACATGAAGACCGAGGAGGAGATGCGGGCGATGTTCCCGTATTGCCCCGAGCCTGCGACAACACGCTCGAGATCGCCGACAAGTGCTACGTCGAGCTGGACTGGGACTCCATCATCCTGCCGCGCTTCCCGTTGCTCGACCCCGGCGAGACGCACGAGAGTCAGTTCCGCCGCGAGTGCGAGAAGGGCCTGCGCCAGCACTACGGTGACGACTGGGCCACGCGCGAGATCGGTGGCGTCAACATCAAAGAGCGCTTTGAGTACGAATACAAAGTCATCTGCGACAAGGGCTTTGCCGCCTACTTTTTGATTGTTGCCGAGTACGTGCAATGGGCCAAGGACAACGGCATCGGCGTCGGCCCCGGCCGTGGTTCGCTGCCGGCGCTATCGTCGCCTACGCCATGAACATCACCGCGTTCGATCCGCTCGAGAACGGCCTGATGTTCGAGAGGTTCCTGTCCCCGCAGCGTACCGAGATGCCCGATATCGATATGGACTTCGACGATGAGCGGCGCCTCGAGGTCGTGGAGCACGTTCGCCAGCTCTACGGCCCCGAGAAGGTCACCCACGTCATCACCTACTCGACCATTAAGGCCAAGCAGGCCATCAACGACGCCGCTCGCGTCCTGGACTACCCGGTCTACATAGGCCAGCGTCTGTCCAAGATGGTCTCGAGCGACCCCAAGGTCAAGCTCAAGCAGGTGCTCGAAAAGCAACCCGGCAAAGAGGACCTGTTTAACCCCGATTTTGCCGAGGCATATAAAAAGGACGACGACGCCCGCCGCATCATCGACACGGCGCTCTCAATCGAGGGCCTCACCCGTGGCGAGGGCGTGCACGCGTGCGCCGTTCTGATCTGCCGCGACCCCGTCAACGAGCACGTGCCCACCAAGCTCGACACCAAGGGCGGCGTCGAGATTACCCAGTACGAGGGCCATACCGTTGCCGACATGGGCCTGCTCAAGATGGACTTCTTGGGCCTGCGCACGCTGACTGTTATCTCCAAGGCCAAGGCAAACATCAAAAAGAACTTCGGCATCGACATCAAAGAGGAAGAGATTCCCTTTGACGACCCCGAGATCTTTAAGCTCATGGGTTCCGGCCACACCGCCGGCGTCTTCCAGGTCGAGTCCGCCGGCATGACGGCCACGATCAAGAACATGAAGCCCACCGAGTACAAGCACGTCGTAGCATTGATCGCCCTGTACCGCCCGGGCCCGCTGGGCGCCGGCATGGTTTCGTCCTACATCAACCGTATGAACGGCAAGGAGCCGGCGGTCTCCTACGACGACCGCCTGGATGACATCCTGGGCGAAACCTACGGCACCATGGTCTACCAGGAGCAGGTTATGCTCATCTCCGTCGAGATGTGCGGCTTCTCCAAGGGCGAATCGGACTCGCGTATCCGTAAGCCCGTGGCTAAGAAGAAAATCAAGCTGCTCACGTCGACGGTGCTCCACTGGGAGGATGGCTCCGACGAGACCACCTACGACCACTGGATGAACGGCGCCATCAAGAACAACTATACGCGCGAGGTCGCCCAGAAGATTTGGGACGATGTTCTCGAGTTCGCATCTTACGCCTTTAACAAGTCGCACTCCGCCGCTACGCCATCCTGGTTATGCAGACGGCGTGGCTCAAGGCGCACTATCCGCACGAGTACATGGCGGCCGTTCTGACGTCCTATACGGGCAAGACCGACAAGATCGTGCACTACGTCTCGGCATGCCGTCACGACGGCATCCCCGTGCTGTCGCCAGATGTCAACGAGTCCGGTACCGAGTTCACGGCTACCAAGGAGGGCGTGCGCTTTGGTCTGGCCGGCATCCGCGGCGTGGGCACCGGCGTGGCGCAGGCGATTATCGCCGAGCGCGAGGCGGGCGGCCCGTTTAAGACGCTGCACGACTTTGTCGAGCGCGTGGACTCGAGCCAGGCCAACCGTCGCGTGATCGAATCGCTGATCAAGGCAGGTGCCTTCGACTCCACGGGCTATCCGCGCCGCCAGATGATGCACTTTGTGGACAAGAACAACCCCGAGAACATCATCGATGCCGCGGTAAAGCGCCAGAAGGACCGCGCGAGCGGCCAGACCTCGTTCTTCGATATGTTTGGCGACGTTGAGGCTCGGGTTTCGAGGTCAGCGTGCCCGATCCAGATGGCCAGGAATGGGACCGCCACCTCAAGCTGAGCCAGGAGAAGGAGGTTCTGGGCATCTATGTCTCGGACCACCCGCTGCGCCCGTTTGAGTATGCGCTCAGCAAAGCGCGCGACTTTTCGTTCTCGCAGATCGACACCGGCTACGAAGTTCAGAATCCTACGGGCGGCACCATCAACCAGGAGATTCCCGAGGGCAAAGCGCTGTGGTGGGCCGGCATGGTCTCGAGCGTGTCCAAGCGCGTGACCAAAAACGGCGACCCCATGGGCATCGTGCAGCTCGAGGACATGGAAGGCGAGGCCACCGTCGTGGTGTTCCCCAAGACCTACAAGGAGGCCGAGGGGTACCTGTACGGCGAGGTCGATCCCGAGACGGGCGCGCAGCTGTCCGATGCGTTTGTGCGCATTAAGGGCAAGCTCGAGCGCTCGGACCGCGGCGACCAGATCATCGCGCAGGAGATCGTGCCTCTTGAGCTCAACGAGGAGAACAACAAGCCCAAGGTGTTTGAGGTCATGGTGCCCAACAGCCGCTTTAGCCAGGGCAATATGGCGCGTCTTGCCACGGTGCTCACCGCTAACCCGGGCGGCGATCGCGTGGAGATCTTTATCGAGCAGGTGGACGGGCGCGTGCTGCGCGCCGAGGTGCCTGCCAAGGTCAACGCGCGCTCGATTCCGCTGCTGGCCGAGGCCAAGGCCATCGTGGGTAACCAAGGCCGCGTGACGGTTATCTAGGGACGGCGTTGCTGGTCCGCGCGAGATTGGAGGAAGTGATGGCACAGGGGACGTTTGTGCAGGCGCTTCGCAAAGAGGCGGCACTGAGCGGCACCTTTATGAAGGGCCGCTCGCTCATGCTCAACGGCGCCGTGCTGTCGATCGAGGACAGCGGCTCGCGCTTCTCCAAAAACGTGACGGTCGAGGGCTCGGTGCGCGGCTCGCGCGGCGACCTGTACAAGACGCACGTGGCGCTCGACATGGACGAGCACGAGGTTATCGACTACGACTGCGACTGCCCCGCCGCATACCGCTATCCCGGTATGTGTAAGCACGCTATTGCCACGGCGCTGGCGTATTTGGATGCCAGCGGCGCCGAGCCCGTCGAAGGTTTGCGCACGCCGGTTCGCACGTTTACGGCGCAGCCGAAACAGCCCGCGCGCGCCGCGTCCGCCGCGCCGGCCGTCAACCCCAACTTTCCCTTCCCGGCGCCCGTCCCCACGAGCCCGAGCCTTGTGGCGGCGCTTTCCGATCTTTCGGACGCGCGCATGGATGAGCTGGCGAGCATGCGCCGCAAGCTTGCCGGTGCCGTTGATCCCGACGCCCCCAAAGCGGCGTTGGAGCCTCGTTGGTGCCGTACTACAATCCGCTGTTCGCTGACCGCTTTAGCTGGGCGCTCGAGTTCCGCATTCGCTGTGGATCGGTCTCCTACGTGGTCAAGGACATCGACGGCATGGCCGATGCTACGTGCGCGGCGGCACGTTCTCCTATGGCAAGAAGCTCACGTTTGTCCATTCACCTGAGGCCTTTGACGAAACATCGGCAAAGCTGCTCAACCTTGTTGTGACGACAGTTGCCTATCTCGATGACATCACAAGCTCGCGTTCGGCGTCGTACGACTTTGCCCGCAGCGGTTTTGTTGCCGAGCGTCAGTTGCCGCTGTCCGAGCATAGCATCGTATATGTGCTGGACCTGCTGCGCGGCCAGACCATCTCCTTTGAGCCCGCCTGGTCGCGGGGGATGACGACGCATCGCACCTACGACGTGGCGGTTGAGCTGTCTCCGCAAGGGGAGGACGAGGCATCCGCTAAGCGCCCACCGCTGCTTGCCGCCAAAATCGCGCCGGCGGCTGGTGGTAGCTATGACCTGCGCCTGCCCGCCGATATGTACTGCTTTGCGTCGGGCGATGCCGCCTACTTGGTTGACACGCGCCGCGCGCGCCGTACCGACGCTGCATTTGCTCAGCATGCCGCACCTTTTTTGTCGCGCTTGCTGCCGTGCCGCACGCCCGCCCATATTGCCGCCGAGCAGGTGGGTGAGTTCTGCCGTATGGCGCTGCCCATTTTGCGCGACTACACCGACCTCACCGCGCCCGCCGCGCTCGATACCGTGGCACCCGAGCCGAGCTTTGCTATGGCGATCGGTGTCGACGATGGGCTCGTGACCTGCAAAATTACGGTTACCTACGGCGATTGGTCGGCGGATCTCTTTAGCCTGGGCGCTCCGGGCAGCCCCTTCGAAGAGCAGCGCCCCGGTGTGCGCCCCGCGACGAGGTGGCGGAGTTTCGCGTTATGGATACGGCGGCCCTGTACTTCGATTTCTACGAGGGCGGTCTGGCGTTTGAGGAGCGCGATGACGCCCGCTTGTTCTGCCTGCTGACCGAGGGCCTGTCCGCCCTGTCCGAACTGGGTGAGGTCATGCTCAGCGACCGTCTGCGCCAGATCTCGGTCCGCCCCGCGCCCAAGCTCTCGGTTCGTGCGACCGTTAAGAGCAATCTGCTCGATGTCGAGCTGGGCGCGAGCGGGCTTTCGGCCGCGGACCTTGCCGTCTATCTCGATTCGTACAAGCGCCATCAAACGTTTGCGCGCCTTACGTCCGGCGACATCATTCGCCTGGACGAGGGGGCGCGCGCCGCGTTTGGCCTTGCCGAGGACCTGGGTGTCGATGCCGTCGACCTGCTCGACGGCGTGTCGCTTCCCGCGTCGAGCACCCTGTTCGTCGACAGCATGCTCGCACGCACGCCGGCGCTCGAGGCCGATCGCGACGCTGCGTTCCGCCGTACCGTCGAGCGCCTGGACACGCTCGGCAAGATGGACTTTACGGTGCCGGCATCGCTCAAGGCAACGATGCGCGGCTACCAGGTCGACGGATACCAGTGGCTCGGCTCGCTCGAACACCTGGGCCTTGGCGGCATCTTGGCCGACGACATGGGCCTGGGCAAAACGCTCCAGATGATTGCGCATATTCTGGCGCGCGTGGAGGCGGGGGACACCAAGCCCACGCTCGTGGTATGCCCGGCCTCACTCGTGTACAACTGGACTGCCGAGCTGGAGCGCTTTGCCCCGTCGCTCGATGTGTGCGCCATTGTGGGCGCCAAGCTCAACGCCGCGTGCAGATCGCCGGCGTGGCCGAGCATAGCGTGGTCGTGACGTCGTATGACTTATGCGGCGCGATATCGACGAGTACGTCGAGCAGGATTTTGCCCGCGTGGTGCTCGATGAGGCACAGTACATTAAAAATCCGCTCACGCAGGTGGCGCGCGCCGCCAAGCGCCTGCCTGCCGGCGTGCGCTTTGCCCTGACGGGCACGCCCATCGAAAACCGCCTGTCCGAGCTCTGGAGCATCTTCGACTTTTTGATGCCGGGCCTTTTGGGGACGCGCGAGTCGTTTGCCAAGCGCTTTGAGAGCCCCGTCGAGCATGCCGAGGGCGATAGCGCCGCTCGCCTGCAGGCGCTCGTGTCGCCGTTTGTGCTGCGCCGTGTTAAGGAAGACGTGGTGGCCGACCTGCCCGAGAAGATCGAAGACACCGTCATGGCGCAGCTTACCGGCGAGCAGCGCAAGCTCTACCTGGCCAACCAGGACCGCATCGCCCAGCAGGTGCAGCACCGCGAGGCTGGGGAGTTTAAGAAGGACAAACTCAAGGTGCTCGCCGAGCTCACCAAGCTGCGCCAGATCTGCTGCGACCCGCGTCTACACTACGAGGATTACAAGGCGGGGAGCGCCAAGCTCGATACGTGTATGGAGCTCGTGCACGGCGCACTCGACGGCGGGCATCGCATCCTGTTGTTCAGCCAGTTCACGGGTACGCTCGATATCATCGGTAAGCGCTTGGCCAGGGAGGACATCGCCTTCCTTAAGCTCACGGGCGCTTCGTCTAAGGAGAGCCGCGCCAAGATGGTCGCGCAGTTCCAAGCGGGCGAGGTTCCGGTCTTTTTGATTTCGCTCAAGGCGGGCGGCGTGGGCCTTAACCTGACGGCGGCCGACGTGGTCATCCACTACGACCCGTGGTGGAACGTGGCAGCGCAGGACCAGGCGACCGACCGCGCGCACCGTATTGGCCAGCAACATACCGTGACCGTGTACAAGCTCATCGCCAAGGACACGATCGAGGAGCGCATTATGCAGATGCAGGAGTCCAAGCGCGACCTGGTCAACAGCGTGCTCGGCGGCGACGGCATCTCGTCGGCGCTGTTTACCCGCGAAGATGTTCTGGCGCTGCTGGGCGGCGACGGGCGCTAACCCGCTCGGGCGGGGCCGTCAGGGCGGATAGCGCGCGCTGCCCCATCGTCCCCGCCGTTATGTGTTCATTTGCAATGCCGTGGATGGTTTGTCTGCCTTTGGGCATAAGAACCATCAAGAACATTTGCACGTCAGCAAAGGAGAACATCATGGCGAAATTCTTTAAGGACCCCGACGGTAAGCTCATTGCCGCCCTTGGCAACGACGTTGCAACCCCTGCCGGTTGCACGGAACTGACCGCAAACACTGAGGACGCGGCGCACGAGAAGCACGTGCCTGTTGTCGAGACCGAGCGCGACGGTCACGTGATTCGCGCACGCGTTGGCTCGGTCGAGCACCCCAGCCTGCCCGAGCACTATATTGAGTGGATCGCCCTTGAGCCGAGGGCCGCTTAGAGGTCCATTACCTTGAGCCCGGCATGAAGCCCGCGACGTTTTTTGCCGGCGGTTCCAAGACCGGTACCGTCTATGCCTACTGCAACCTGCACGGGCTGTGGTCCGCGACGTTCTAGGAGCGCGCCCCCGCTCGGGGTATCATAGCTAGCATATGCACATGCGAGCGCCGACTGCATCATGCGGCCGGCGCTTTTACTACGATTTCGATGGTTTACGACGGAAAGGGCTGAGCCATGAAGCTCGCGCTTGCACAGATCGATATGCGCCTGGGTGATATTGAGGGCATTTGCGGCCGCATCGAGGACCAGGCTCGTCTGGCCCACGAGCGCGGGGCGCGCGTGCTGTGCGTTCCGGCTCCGCTCTTTATGGGCGCATGCCCGGTGGCTGGTGGGCGCTGCCGACTTTGAGCACGACATGCTTGCCGGCTTGACTGGTGTCGCCGAGCGCATCCAGGAGCTTGACATGATCTGCATCGTGCCCGCGGCGGTTTCGTTTGAGGGCCAGCCGCTACTCGACTACATGATGCTCAAGGACGGTCATGTGGTGCCGGCGCGTTCGAGCATTGCCCTGCAGCGTGGCGAGAACAACGACACGCGTTGGGCGCCGCCGGTGTTCGACGTGGATGCGTGCGCATCGCCGTGATTTTTGACTTGGACCGCGAGCTCGAGATGTTGCCGACCGGTGTTGACCTCATTGCGTATTTCCAATTCAACGCGTTTGACATGACCGACCGCGAGACCGCTGCCATTGCCGCCGTTCGCAGCGGCGCCTACCGCAAGATCGCATCCAAGCGCAGCGTGTGGTTTGCCTGCATGGCGCCGGTCGGTGCCTATGACGAGTCGGTGTATACCGGCGGTTCGTTTGTGCTCGACGACTGCGGTCGCGTGGTGGCCCAGGCGCCGTGTTTTGAGGAGAGCCTGCTGGTTCAGGAGATTCAGCGCGGCGTGATGCTCGATGCCCTGGAAGATCACGAACTGCCCGAGTTCCGTTCCGAGGAGTGGCTGTGGCAGGCGCTGGTGCTTGCCGTGCGCGACAACGCCCGGGCCCACGGTGC
>ENA-OQCP01001072-OQCP01001072.1-human-gut-metagenome-genome-assembly--contig:-NODE-1072-length-11044-cov-1.566181_pt1 | contig 11044 bp, 12 predicted proteins | sample MGYA00242760_ERZ504583 | MGnify/ENA primary metagenome ERZ504583 (study PRJEB26092, sample SAMD00036308) | human gut metagenome | host: Homo sapiens | study: EMG produced TPA metagenomics assembly of...
TTATATATATGTTTTTATAAGTCTCTTCGCTGAGTGCGCTATGCCGGTCGCATTTTCAATGCGGTAAGTGCGAGGGAAGGCGATCTCAGAGTTCCGTAGCCCGAACGCCCTCCCTCGCGCTCCCACCCCGTTGGCACGGAAGGAGTTCTGCGTTGTTGTGTGTGCTGCGTTGTTGACTTTTGTCTGTATGCTGCGGTACTCAGAATGGAACGTTGTGCCGATCTGGTTTCTGTATTCTTCGGTACTTATAGTGGTACGCTGTGCCGATCTGGTCCCTGTATTCTTCGATATTTATGGTGATACGCTGTGCCGATCTAGTTCCTGTATTCTTCGATATTTATGGTGATACGCTGTGCCGATCCTGTTTCTGTATTCTTCGATACTTATAGGAATATTCTGTGCCAGTCTAACATTTCAGGACAGGACGCCCAGTCCGCTTCCATACCCCGCATGTTTTTTCCTGTCGGCTGGAAACGTCAGCCAGAGGAAGGTGGCATCGGGCCGGGCTGCTGCGGAGGAGGGGTGATTACTACTTGGGCTGCGAGAGACGGCGTTATTGCGGCAGGGTCTGCTGTCTGAGCCGCAGGCGAGTTCTGGCCCTGCGCAATGCTTTTAGCGTCTCACGGAGCCTAGTAGTATCCCCGACGGAGTCCCTGCCCGGAGCGATGCCACCTTCCTCTGGCGTCCCTCAACCACATCCATACACACAAAAAAAGCCCGGCATCTTCATATTCCAAAGACACCGGACTCCTATCAGTCATATATAAGCTGGAAATGAGACTCGAACTCACGACCCCTTCATTACGAGTGAAGTGCTCTACCGACTGAGCTATTCCAGCTTGTGCTAAACACAACTGATATTATACCGTATTTTACAAAAAATGCAAGCACTTTTTCCTACAATCCACTCAAATCCTCACCACCCCAATCACCCCCAACCATATTCCCATTTAATTCACAAACCATCACTCATCCCCGGAAGCCCCCTTCCTGCGAGAAGCCACCCGTTTCACAACCTTTACCGCATCCTTTACAGCCACAGATTTTTCAACCACCGTCATTTTCGCTTTATCCATACGCTTTCCTCTGCTTTTCCCCACAGTCTTTTTCACATTTCCTTTCTTCACAGAGCTTTTCTTCACATCCCCCTTCTCCGGTGTACACCCAAATACCGCCACACCATAAGCCGGAAGCTTCAGCTTCAAAGAAAACTCCCTGTTATCACACTCCATATGAATAGCCGCTTTCGCCCGTGCGTTCACCACACCCTGTCCGCCAAACTTTTCACTGTCACTGTTGAAAATTTCCTTATATTTCCCTGCAAAAGGCACACCAACCCGGTAACTGTCATAAGATACCGGTGAAAAATTACACACCGCAAGAATCGTTTCTTCCTGCTTTTCCGTCTTACGAAGAAACGCAACCACATTCTCATCATAGCTGGTAAACTGGATCCACTCAAACCCATCCGAATTACCATCCATTGCATACAACGCCGGATGATTCCTGTAAAGTTCATTCAGATCATGAAGATACGCCTTCATTTCCGGCCCTACATCTCCATCCGGCGCAGTCATTTTCACACCCGGATGAAGCATCAGATAACCATACGCAGCACGCAGCTGAGCATCCTTTTGTCTGGAAGAACCCGGAAGCTTCTCCAGAAACTCTTTTAACGTACCCACATCTCTCTTCCCCAGAGTCAGTACATAATGCTCACTATATGCATACATCATGGAAAGCGTCAGCTGATCATAATAATTTCGTCTGTCCAAAGGCTCTGCTTCCAGGTAAGAAAGAAGATCCTTTGTCCAGCCACCACTCCATTTATAGTCAAACCCCAGATGATCATTCTCCACACTGTCTGTAAGCTGCGGCCATAAACCATCCTCCTGTGCGATCAGAAGAATCCCCGGATACTGCTTCTTCACAATAGAATTCAGATGCTTCAGAAACTCCAGTGCCTGAAGATTCTCATTGGAACTATAAAGATTAGCCGTCCACTGTCCCGCCTCTCTTCCAAAATCCAGATACAGCATCGCATCTACATCATCCATCCGAAATCCGTCCACATGAAATTCATCCAGCCAGAAAAACGCATTAGAAATAAGAAAATCTTTGACCATAGGACTTCCGTAATTATAAAGCATGGTGCCCCACATCGGATGAACGGCCATAGCCGGATCCTGTACTTCATAAAGAGGAGTTCCGTCAAATTTCTCAAGCCCTGCATCAAACCGCGGAAACTGAGCCGGTGTCCAGTCCAGGATCACGCCAATCCCTGCCTGATGAAGATCCTCCACCAGTGTCCGGAAATCTGCCGCAGTCCCAAAACGGGTAGTCACAGCATAATACGCAGACGTAGAATATCCTCCTGAACTTCGGTCAAGATACTCCATCACCGGATGAAATTCTACATGCTATAACCGGTTTCCTTCAGAAACTCCACCAGTTCACCACTGTTTTTCCACTCTGTTACATCCGTTTCATAAATAGAAACCGGAACTTCACGGCTGGCAAACCTTTCACGTTCCTTCATCCACGCTTCATCCTGCCATAAAAAATCCCCCAGCTCTGTTACAACAGAAATCACAGACGGCGCTCCCTGAGTTCCATTTCCGTAAGGATCAGACTTCCGCTGTACATCGCCGCCTTTGATCTTGATCTCATACTGGTAAGAGGCCCCTGCCTCTACACCTGGAACAAAAATCTCAAAAATTCCGGACATTGGCATCCGATGCATCGGAAGACGCCTTCCATCCCACCTGTCAAAATCACCGACCACACTGACACGGATTGCATTGGTGCCCAGACAGCAAAATATGTTCCTTCTACCTCGCCACAGTCCCCGGATGCGCTCCCAGCTTCTCATATGCCTTGTAATAGACGCCGGCACAAAAAGCTCGTTCCTCCTCTTCCGTGATCTGGCATGGACATTCATACGCATCGTAAAAAGTCTCTTTCCTGCTTCCTCTTATCACACGGAAACGATATTCCGGAATCCTTTTCAGTGGAAGCATTACAGCATAATAACCAGCCTCATCTTCCAGGATCATCGGATAACTCTTTTCCCCTACAACAACCTCTGCAGCATCCGCTCCCGGAAAAAATCCCTGGATCAGAACGCCATCCTCTGTTACCCTTGGCTGCATCACATCACGAGGTGATGCCTCCTCCCCATAAACGATCGCCTCGATCCGGGGCCAATCCATATATTCATACGCTTTATCAGCCATAATCGTCTCCTCCATCATATTTGTTGTTTTATAGACTAAGTTTACCACCATTTTACAGAAAAATAAAGATAACAGTTCTAATCTTCGCAAAAAGCACCACAAGTAACCGGTAACAGAACAGAAAATAATTCGATTTGGTTCTTCCCAAAATCATGTGTAACGATTATAATATGAAGCAGAATATGAAACAAATAACTTATCAGGAGGAATCATCAATGGAAAACAGACAGTATGATGTAACAGCTCTCGGCGAGCTTCTGATCGACTTCACAGAAAACGGTGACAGTTCCCAAGGAAACCCTACTTTCGAGGCAAACCCGGGCGGAGCTCCCTGTAACGTTCTTGCCATGCTGAACCGTCTTGGCAAAAAAACTGCATTTATCGGAAAGGTCGGAAACGACATGTTCGGCAAGCAGCTGAAGGCTGCCGTAGAAGAATGCGGCATTGATACCAGAAATCTTGTCATGGACGATGAAATTCATACTACCCTTGCTTTTGTACATACTTACCCGGACGGAGACCGTGATTTTTCTTTCTACCGTAATCCAGGTGCAGATATGATGCTGACAAAGGATGAGGTAGATGCCGATCTGATCCGCAATTCCAGGATCTTCCATTTCGGCACGCTTTCTTCCACACATGAGGGTGTCCGTGAAGCAACCCGCTATGCTCTTGACGTGGCAAAAGAAGCCGGATGCATCATCACCTTTGACCCGAACTTACGCCCTCCACTCTGGAAGGATCTGAACGATGCCCGCAAAGAGATCGAATACGGCATAGAACGCTGTGATGTACTGAAGATTTCTGATAATGAAGTGGAATTTCTTTTTGACACAACAGATTATGACAAGGGTGCTGCCCTTATCGAAGAAAAATATCATATCCCGCTTGTGCTGATCACAATGGGAAAGACGGAAGCCGCGCTTATTATCGCGGACGGAAGGTCGAGGCTGCTCCTTTCCTTCAGGAAAAACCATTGAAACCACCGGTGCAGGAGACACCTTCTGTGCAAGCACATTGAACTATGTACTTGAGCACGGGCTTGAGGATCTCACAGACGAGAACCTTGCAGAACTGCTTACTTTTGCAAATGCGGCAGCTTCTCTTATCACAACAAAGAAGGGCGCGCTTCGCGTGATGCCTGCAAGGGATGAAGTTCTTGACTTCATCGCATCCCGCAAGTAGTGTATGTTTTTCTTTTATTGAATTATTTTTTTGTTTATTGGCTTTGAAAAGCTGAGAAAACACCGCAGGGGGAGAAAGCACTCAAAGTTACGAAGCCCGTTTTTCTCCCCCTGCACCCCCTCTTTCCGGGCACGTACCGCAGAAACGACGCTTCGCGCCTATCCGCCAATTGTTGTGTATTCTTCATATTTTCCCTATTATATCATATATTTTTATTAATATCTTATCGTATAAAAATTTACAACCAATATCATTACGCATATTATATTTGCACATTATATTTGTATTTGATATATTTACATTTAATATATTTGCATTTAATATATTTGCATTTGATATATTTGCATTTGATATATTTGCATTTGATATATTTGCATTTGATATATTTACATTTGATCATTTGATATATTTGAATTTGATATATTTACATTTGATATATTTACATTTGATCATTTGATATATTTGAATTTGATATATTTACATTTGATATATTTGAATTTGATCATTTGATATATCTGCATTTGATATATTTACCGCTCAAATTCACTTCTATATTATTCCAAAAAATCCGCAGATGTGCCCCGCACATCGAGACCTACCAACGCCCTCCCACCCTCACTCTCGGCTCAACCTTCCACATCCAATACCGTCACATACCTATAACGGCCTCAAGATTTTTTCACTCTCAACAACCCCGTCAGGCCGTTCTCCTCCATCGGCTCAACCTTTCGTTCCCAGCACCGTCGCATACAGACACAAGTCAACCAAACTCCCGTCCTCCACAACCAAGCACTCCTAAAAAAAGCCCGAGGGGTGTGCAGAGGGGCCGCGGCTTTGCGGCCCCTTTGCGGTTTTCCTTTTTTTCCTCAAAAAAATACTGTGCGTCATTCGCCAAAAAAGCAAAACGCCACACAGTATTTAAAAAAAAGTATTTCTAACCTCTTGTTCCTTTACTTAACAACACGCACCCTGTACATTCCCTCAATCTCCTTGAGTTCATCCAACGCCTTAGCAGACGCCGCACTCTCAAGATCAATAAGAGTATAAGCAAACTCCCCTTTACTCTTATTCGTCATATCCGCAATATTCAGTCCCTCAGATCCAAGGATCTTGGTAACCTGACTGATCATATTCGGTGTGTTGCTGTGCGCAAGAGAGATTCTTCGACAGCCACACAGGTACCCATATCACAGTTCGGATAATTAACTGAATTTTTGATATTACCATTCTCAAGGTAATCGCGGATCTCCTTACAGCCATCTCTGCACAGTTTTCTTCAGATTCCTCTGTAGACGCACCAAGATGCGGAGTTACCAGAATACCCTCGCGTCCTGCAACTGTCTCATTTGCAAAGTCAGTTACATACTTCTTAACCTTGCCACTCTCAACAGCCTCGATCAGCGCATCCTCATCAACAAGAAGATCTCTTGCAAAATTCAGAAGAACTACGCCGTCCTTCATCTTATCGAAAGCTTCTTTGTTGATCATCTTCTTAGTGCTGTCAAGAAGCGGCACATGAATGGTGATATAATCGCACTGGCTGTAGATCTCATCCAGGCTCTTGCTGTGCTTGATGGTTCTGGACAGGTTCCATGCCGCATCAATAGAAAGATATGGGTCATAGCCATATACTTCCATGCCAAGACCGCATGCTGCGTTTGCCACCATGGCTCCAATGGCTCCAAGACCGATGATACCAAGTTTTTTGCCGCTGATCTCGCATCCTGCGAACTGTTTTTTCTGCTTCTCGCAAGCTTGCCGATGTGCTCTTTATCTTTCTCCTGTGCAACCCACTCGATACCTCCTACGATATCTCTGGATGCAAGGAGCATACCTGCAAGTACCAGCTCTTTTACGCCGTTTGCGTTAGCTCCAGGCGTGTTGAATACAACAACACCCTTCTCTGCATACTCCTTAACCGGAATATTATTGACGCCTGCACCTGCACGTGCAACTGCGCAAACGCTCTTCGGCAGCTCCATGTCGTGCATTTTTGCACTTCTTACAAGGATTGCATCACACTGGTCAGCGGTCTCTGTTTTTTTATAATTATCGCCAAAAAGTTTCAGACCTTTTTCAGCGATAGGATTCAGGCAATGATACTGGAACATTATGCATTCTCCTCCTCGAATTTTTTCATGAATGCAACCAGTGCCTCTACGCCGGCCTTTGGCATGGCATTGTAGATGCTGGCACGCATTCCGCCAACAGTACGGTGTCCTTTCAGGTTTACAAGTCCTGCTTCAGTTGCCTCTTTAACAAACTTGGCATCCATCTCCTTGTCACCGGTTACGAACGGTACATTCATAAGAGATCTGTCTTCCGGAACTACAGTTCCTTTGAACAGCTTGCTGGAATCCAGGTAATCATAAAGGATTTTTGCTTTTTCCTCATTGCGCTGTTTCATCACTTCCAGACCGCCCATCTTCTTCAGCCATTTAAATACTTTTCCGCATACATAGATGCAGTAAGCATTCGGCGTATTGTAAAGAGAGCTGCGTCTGCATGTGTCTTATAAGTAAGCATGGTTGGGGTTCCCGGAAGAACATCCTCTGTGATCAGGTCCTCACGGATGATCACGATAACCATGCCTGCCGGTCCGATGTTCTTCTGAACACCGCCATAGATAATACCATATTTGCTTACATCCACCGGCTCAGACAGGAAGCAGGAGGATACATCTGCTACCAGAGTCTTACCTTTTGTGTTTGGAAGTTTTTTGAATTTTGTGCCGTAAATGGTGTTGTTCTCACAGATGTATACGTAGTCTGCATCCGGGCTGATCGGCAGATCACTGCAGTCCGGGATATAGCTGAAGGTTTTATCTTCAGAAGATGCGATCTTGTTTGCTTTTCCGTATTTCTGAGCTTCCTGATAAGCTTTCTTTGCCCACTGTCCTGTTACGATATAATCTGCGACCTTGTTTTTCATGAGGTTCATCGGGATCATGGCAAACTGCTGGGATGCTCCTCCCTGAAGGAAAAGTACTTTGTAGTTGTCCGGAATGTTCATAAGCTCACGAAGATCTTTCTCTGCAGTATCAATGATCTCCTGAAAAGCTGCACTTCTGTGGCTCATTTCCATAACAGACATTCCTGTGCCGTTATAATCCATCATCTCATCCGCTACTTCTTTGAGTACTTCCTCTGGAAGCACTGCCGGTCCGGCAGAAAAATTATACACTCTACTCATGTTTCTTCATATCCTCCTCGTCAAATACATCATCAAGGTTCGCACCAGCCGGTACCATCGGGAACACACTCAGATCCTGATCGATCCAGCAATCCAGAACGACAGGTCCCTCTGCTGCCAGTGCCATCTTAAGTGCAGGCTCCACATCCTCCATCTTTGTCACACGAATGGCTTTTGCACCCAGCGCCTCTGATAATTTCACAAAATCAACGGCGTCATCCAGTACTGTGGAAGAGTACCTCTTCCATAGAAAAGCGTCTGCCACTGACGCACCATTCCCAGTACATGATTGTTCATAACAATCTGGATCAGCTGTCTGCACAGCGTGCAGCTGTTGCCAGCTCATTCATATTCATACGGAAGCATCCGTCACCTGCTATATTTACAACTGTTTTTTCCGGTCTGCCCATCTTCGCGCCAATTGCAGCGCCAAGGCCGTAGCCCATAGTTCCAAGGCCGCCGGAAGTAAGAAGAGTTCTCGCTCTTTGTATTTATAATACTGCGCCGCCCACATCTGATGCTGTCCAACATCTGTGGAGATAATCGCATCACCGTTGGTCAACTCATAAAGCTTCTCTATAATATACGGACCTGTAAGCTGTGTGTGATCATAATTCAGCGGATATTTTTCTTTCAGCTCCTGGATATGTGCGATCCACTCCGGATGTTCTTTCTTCGGGATTTCCTCCAGAAGACGTTTTCAGCACTTCCTTCACATCACCGATCACACTGGCATCCACTTTGATATTTTTATTGATCTCCGCAGCATCCACATCGATCTGAAGGATTTTTGCATTATGTGCAAGTTTTGGTATTTCCTGTTACACGGTCACTGAAGCGTGCACCGAGAACAATAAGAAGATCGCACTCTGTTACGCCAAGATCGGAAGTCTTGGTTCCGTGCATACCTACCATACCTGTATAGAGAGGATCTTCTCCCGGGAAGGTACCCTTGCCCATCAGAGTATCGCAGACAGGAGCCTGGATCCTGCGAGCCAGCTCACGTACTTCCTGGTCAGCACCGGAGATCACACATCCGCCGCCAACAAAAATAAACGGTTTCTCTGCCTCTCTGATCATTTCCAGTGCCTGATCAATATCTTCTTTACGGATACTTTTGATCTCACGGTTAACCGTAGCCGGGTGACATGGCTCATATTCATATTTCATTCCTGTGATATCCTTCGGGACATCCACAAGCACCGGGCCGGGTCTTCCGCTTTTTGCAATATAAAATGCTCTTCTTAACGTATCTGCAAGTCTTCGATATTCTTTACGATGAAACTGTATTTTGTTACAGGCATTACGATACCTGCGATATCAACCTCCTGGAAAGAATCTCTTCCCAGGAGTGGTCTTCCTACGTTTGCAGTAATGGCTACCATCGGTACGGAATCCATGTATGCAGTCGCGATCCCTGTTACCAGGTTAGTTGCTCCTGGACCGGAGGTTGCCAGGCAGACACCTACCTTTCCGGTCGCTCTTGCATAACCGTCAGCAGCATGGGATGCACCCTGCTCGTGGGAGGTCAGTACATGTGTGATCTCATCTTTGTATTCATATAAGGCATCGTAAACATTCAGGATCGCGCCGCCCGGATATCCAAATACGGTATCAACGCCCTGTTCCTTCAGACATTCTACGATGATCTCTGCACCTGTAAGCTGCATATCTTTCGTTCCTCCTTATTTTGCTTTCGGTACTTCCAGGATCGCACCACGGTTTCCGGATGTTACCATGGAAGCGTATCTTGCCAGATATCCGGTTGTCACCTTCGGCTCTCTTGGCTGCCATTTTTCTCTTCTAGCCTGCATCTCTTCATCTGAAACCTTGATCTCCAGTTTCAGCTCCGGAATATTGATGCTGATGATATCGCCTTCCTCAACCAGTGCGATCGGGCCGCCTACTGCTGCCTCCGGTGATACGTGTCCGATAGCGGCTCCTCTAGATGCACCGCTGAAACGTCCGTCGGTGATCAGGCTACGGAAGAACCAAGTCCCATTCCCACGATGGCAGATGTAGGGTTCAGCATCTCTCTCATTCCAGGGCCACCCTTTGGTCCCTCATAGCGGATAACCACAACATCCCCCTCTACGATCTTACCGCTCTTGATGGCAACAATTGCGTCATCCTCGCTGTCAAATACACGTGCAGGACCTTCATGTACCAGCATCTCCGGTACAACTGCAGAACGTTTTACAACACCACCATCCGGTGCAAGGTTTCCTTTCAGTACGGCAAGTCCGCCTGTCTTTGTATACGGATTGTCGATCGGGCGGATAACCTCCGGATTCAGGTTTACACAGTTTTTGATATTCTCACCTACTGTTTTTCCGGTTACTGTCATACACTCTGTATGGAGAAGTCCCAGCTTGTTCAGCTCATTCATGACCGCATAGACACCACCGGCCTCATTAAGATCTTCCATGTAGGTCGGGCCTGCCGGTGCAAGGTGGCAAAGGTTCGGGGTCTTCTCACTGATCTCATTTGCAAAGCTGATATCAAAATCCATTCCGATTTCATGTGCGATAGCCGGAAGATGAAGCATACTGTTTGTGGAGCATCCAAGTGCCATATCTACTGTAAGTGCATTTAAAACTGCCTCTTTTGTCATAATGTCTCTTGGGCGGATGTTCCTTCTGTACATTTCCATTACCTGCATTCCTGCATGCTTTGCAAGACGGATACGTTCAGAGTATACTGCCGGGATGGTACCGTTTCCTTTCAGTCCCATACCGAGAACCTCTGTCAGGCAGTTCATGCTGTTCGCAGTGTACATACCGGAACATGATCCGCAGGTCGGGCAGGTTTTGTTCTCGAATTCTTCCAGATCATCTGCTGTGATGGTTCCTGCTGCATAGGATCCTACTGCCTCAAACATACTGGAAAGACTGGTTTTGTGTCCTTTTACATGGCCGGCAAGCATCGGACCGCCGCTTACGAATACAGTAGGAACGTTGATCCTTGCCGCTGCCATCAGAAGGCCAGGTACGTTTTTGTCACAGTTGGGAACCATGACCAGAGCATCGAACTGATGAGCCAGTGCCATGGCCTCTGTGGAATCTGCGATCAGGTCACGTGTTACAAGGGAATATTTCATTCCAACGTGTCCCATTGCGATTCCGTCACATACTGCGATCGCCGGAAATACAACCGGTGTGCCGCCAGCCATTGCAACGCCGAGCTTTACAGCATTTACAATTTTGTCAAGGTTCATATGTCCCGGTACGATCTCGTTATAAGAACTTACGATTCCTACCAGTGGTTTGTCCATTTCTTCCTTTGTCATTCCAAGGGCATTGAACAGGGAACGATGTGGTGCCTGCTGTGTGCCTTTTCTTACGGTATCACTTTTCATTTTTAAGGTCTCTCCTTTTTATTCTTTACGATAGGATCCGGTATCTGTTTATAGACTTCCTCTTCCAGGTACC